>Ga0172364_10002962_pt1 | contig 13535 bp, 9 predicted proteins | sample LakKivSesite10cm_FD_114545 | JGI IMG/M metagenome (GOLD analysis project Ga0172364, IMG submission 114545) | Sediment microbial communities from Lake Kivu, Rwanda - Sediment site 10cm | ecosystem: Environmental > Aquatic > Freshwater > Lake > Sediment | place: Rwanda: Western Province, Lake Kivu... | reverse complement strand
TCGAACGACGACATCATGAAGACACCGATCTTTGCCCAGGACCAGATCGCCTGGGCGGTGACGCTCGAGCTCGGGGCGGCCTCGCCCGCGGACATCGTCATCGAGACGGGCGACGCGGCCAGCGAGGCTTACGCCGCGACGGTTCGCAAGGTCCTGGCCGCCGGTTGACGGCGCGCCGGCCCCCGGCCGGTCCTCACGCCGGGCCGATCGGTTCCTCGATCGACACGGCCGCCATCCCTCCCAGGAAGCGGGCCCCGTTCTCCGTGACGACCATGCAGTCCTCGGTCCGGATGCCGAACTTCCGGATGATGTAGATGCCCGGCTCGTTGCTGAAGGTCATGCCGGGCTGGAGCTTCAGGGTGTTCCCTTTGACGAGATAGGGGTACTCGTGCCCCTCCATGCCGATGCCGTGGCCGAGCCGGTGGGAGAAGTACCTGTAGCCCGGCCCGTAACCCGCGTCCTCGACGACCTTGCGGGCCGCGGCGTCGACCGATTCGCACGTGGCCCCCGGCCGGGCGGCCTGGAGCGCCGCGTCCTGGGCCTTCTTGACAATGTCCCAAACGCGCCGCTGCTCGTCGGAGGGGCGGCCGAAGACGACCGTCCGGGTGACGTCGGAGCTGTAGCCCTCGACCGAGCAGCCGCCGTCGACGAGGACGCAGTCGCCCGGCTGGAGCGTCCGCGCCACCTGGGAGCCGTGCGGGAAGGCCGTGTTGGGCCCGAACTGCGGCCCGCCGCCGCCCTGCGAGCCCAGCTTCTGGGTGGCCATGGCGATGGCCCCGCCGAGGTCGCGCGTGGACATGCCTTCGCGCAGGGTCTTGAAGCCCTCGCGGTAGGCGAGCTTCGTGACGCGGTTGGCCAGGTCCATGCAGGCGATCTCTTTGGCCGTCTTGATCCCGCGGCAGCCCTCGGTGACGGGCGCGCCGTCGACGATCTCCGCCCCCGTGAGCGTCCGGCGCAGGCCGAAGACCTCGAAGGCCCGCAGGTCGGGCGCGGCGGCCAGCTTGCCCGTCGAGGCGCCGATGTCCTTGAGGACGCTGCCGATGAGGGCGTAGGGGTTCGCGTCCTCGTCCCAGACGCGGACCTGCGCCCCGGGCGGCAGCAGCTCCTCGGCGCGGTCGATCTCGAAGGACGGACAGATCCAGGTGGGGTGCTTTTTCTGGCTGAGGACGAGGCCGAAGACGCGCTCGCTCAGCCACCAGCGGACCTTTGTGAAATAGACGAGGTTGGCGCCGCCGCCGATGAAGAGGGCGTCGAAACCGCGCTCGGCCATCAGCCGCCTGGCCTTTTCGAGGCGCGCGTCGTAGTCCTCGGACAGGAGCGGCGGAACGCCCTTGACGAGATCCTCGAGCTCTTGCGGCGGCAGGGGAGCGGCCGGCGCGGCCTTGAGCTTCGCGCCGAGACCCAGGGCGGCCAGCGAGATCGTTCCGGCCTTGAGGAACGAGCGGCGGGTGGACGGCATAGCACACCTCCTTGAAGTCCGAAGGAATATCACAATTCGCGGGCGGAGGAAAGGCCGGCCTAGCGGTCGAGGTCCCGGATGAGTTCCTCGACCTTGAGGATGAGCTCCCTGTTGCCGATGAAAAGCGGCGTCCGCTCGTGAAGCGACGCCGGCGTGACGTCGAGGATCGGCCCGCGGCCGTTGGAGGCGTAGCCGCCGGCCTGCTCGGCGATGAAGGCGAGCGGCGCGGCCTCGTAGAGGAGCCGCAGCTTGCCCGACGGCGCCTTGGGGTCCTTGGAGTCGGCCGGGTAATAGAAGACGCCGCCGGCGAGCAGGTTGCGGTGGAAGTCCGAGACGAGAGTGCCGATGTAGCGGAGCGACAGCCCCTTGACCCCGCCCTCGCGCCCCTGCAGGTATTCGGTGTAGCGCTGGACGCCGCGGCTCCAATACATCTGGTAGCCGAGGTTGACGCTGAAGTATTTCGCCTGGGGGATGGAGATGTCGGGGTGGGAGAGGAGGAACTCGCCGACCGACGGGTCGAGGGTGAAGCCGTGGACGCCGTGCCCGGCCGTGTAGACGAACATCGTGCTCGTGCCGTAGGCGATGTAGCCGGCGGCGACGAGGTTGCGCCCCGGCTGAAAGAACTCCACGTCGTCGACCGGCCCGGACTCTTTGAGGCGGCGGTAGATGCCGAAGATCGTCCCGACCGGCATATTGAAATCGACGTTCGAGGAGCCGTCGAGCGGGTCGAAGACGAGCAGATACTTGCCCATCGGGTAACAATCCGGGATGGGCAGGAACTCGGCGTTCTCCTCGGAGGCCAGTCCCGCCAGCCGTCCCGTGTGGTCGGTGAGGCGGGTGACGGTCAGGTCGGCGAAGCGGTCGAGCTTCATGACCGTCTCGCCCTGGACATTGATGTCCCCCGTGCGGCCAAGGATCTCGGCCAGGCCGGCCCGGGTCGTCTTGCTGGCGATGACCTTGCCCGCCAGGGCCAGGTCATACAGGATGTTGGTCAGGACGCCCGTGGCCTCGGGATGGAAGGCCTGCTCGTCGAGGATGTGGCGCTCGATGGTGATGATGGGAGAGGGGTCCGGCGGAGCGGGCATGTCGCCTCCTTGTCCTTCTTGGTTCCTGGGAGAGAGACCAAGATATCACGCGGCCCGGCGGCGTTCAAGACGGTCCGGCCTTGTTATTATCAGGCGCGCTCGGCTATAATCCGCCCGGGAACACGCGAGCAAACGGCTATGGGGCAGAGGTCGTCGGCGTTCACCGCCTTTCTCGTGGCGGGGATCGTCGTCCTCGGCCTGGGCGTTTTCGGGTTCGTGGGGCTTCTGGCGAGGCCCGAGATGCCGTGGGAGGCGCTGGCCCGCGACGCGGGCCTCTCTCCCGCGGGCGTGCGCGGCGCCGTTGTCCGGGCCGAGGGCTTCGAGATCCGGAACAGGGACCTCGATCTCAAGTTCATCGCCGCCCGGCACCGGATCGGGCAGCCGATCGAATTCGTTGTGCTCAAGGACGGCCGCGAAACGCCCCTGGTCGAGCCCCTCGTCCCCTATTTCAAGAGACCCGGCCTGCCCTTCGTCTTCCTGGTGACGGGGATCCTGGGGTTCCTGATCGGTTTCGCCGTTTTGCTCCTGCGCGCCGCGGACGCGCGGGCCCGCCTGGTCTTCTGGCTGTGCGTCGCCTTCTCGTCGTCGGTGATGATCAACGGCGAATGGTACGGCGTCCAGGGGCGCCCTCCGCACCTCATCCCCGGCGTCCTGTTCTTCCTCGCCTACACGCTGACGCCGGTCCTCCTCCTGAGGTTCGCCCTGACCTTTGCCGCCCGCGACCGGCTTCCCGGCGGGCCCGCGCTTTGGATCGCGGCCGTGCTCCTCGGCCTCTTCTACAGCGGGGCGTTGACGGCCGGGATCCTCGTGCCTTCGCTCGCGGCCTTCCGTCTGATCCGGTTTTTCTGGATCTTCCGGCTCTTCTTCGCCGCCCTCTATATCGCCGCAATCATCGTCCTCTTCCGGGCTTTTCGGACGGCGCCGTCCCGCGCGAAAAAGGACCAGATCCGGTGGGTCCTCTACGGCATGCTCGTCGGGCTCGGCCCGTTCACCCTCCTTTATACCCTCCCGCAGGCCGTCCGGCTCGGCCCGATCCTCAGTGAGGAAGCGGCCAGCGCCTTCTTCGCCGTCCTGCCGCTGGCCCTCGGGTTCACCATCCTGAGGCATAAGCTTTTCGACATCAGCGTCATTATCAACCGTAGCGCCGTCTATTCGGTCCTGACGATGGTCACGGTCGGCGTCTACCTGGCCTCGATCGAAGGGCTCAAGGCCCTTTTCGCGACCGGGACGGGACGCGGCGGGCGGTGGATCCCGCTCGGAGCCGCGTTCGTCGCGGCCATGGCCTTTGCCCCGGCCCGGTCCCGGATCCAGGTCGTGATCGACAAGGCCTTCTTCCGCCGGGCCTATGACGAGCGCCGGGCCATCCGCCGCTTCACCGAGGGGGCGGAGAGAGCGGGGACGTCGGAAGAGGCCCTGGCCGCTTTTTCCGCGGCCCTCGACGAGGCCCTCCCCGTGGAAAAGACCGGGGCCTATGTCCCGGCCCCCGGCACGGGCTCGCCCGGGACGGGCTTCCGGAGCGGGCTCGACTACGACGCGGTGGCTTCGCTCCTTCTCTCCGGCGAGGGCCTGCCGGAGGCCGAGGTGGCGCGGCTCGGCTTCGAGACGGCCCTGTCCCTCCCGCTCGGCGAAGGCCGGCCGGCCGGCTGGGTCTTCATCGGGCCGAAGCGGTCGGGCCTCAGGCTCAGCGACGAGGACCGCGAGTTCCTGCGGACGCTGGCCGCGGAGATGGCCGGCTCGATCCGCCGCATCCGGCTTCAGGAAGAGGTCGTCTACGAGCGGGCCACGCGGGAGAGGCTCGAGGCGCTCGGCCGGATGAAGACGGAGTTCATCTCCTCGGTCTCCCATGAGCTGAGAACGCCGATGTCCTCCCTCCAGGCGATCTCCGAGCTCCTCAATTCGGGCAAGGCCGACGAGACGGTCCGGCGCAAGTATCTCATCGGGCTCATGGCCGGGGAGTGCGGCCGTCTCAGCCGCTACCTCCACAATGTCCTCGACTTCGGACGGATCGAGCAGGACGGCATGAGCTACGACCTCCGGCCGGCCGACCTCGGCCTCGTCGTCGCCGGGGTCGTCGAGGTCGTCCGCTCGGCCTCGACCGAGGACGATCTCGACCTCGAATGCCGGGTGCCTCCCGCCCCGGTCATGGCCCAGGCCGATCCCGACGCCGTGCGGCAGGCCCTCCTCAACCTCATCGACAACGCCATCAAGTACAGCCGCGGGCGGAAGCACATCAGCGTCCGGCTCCGGGCCGCGGAGGACGGCGGGGCCGAGATCGCCGTCGCCGACCGCGGCCTGGGCATCCCGCCCGAGGAGCGCGAGCGGATCTTCGAGGCCTTCTATCGCTCGCCCGAGGCCGTGGCCCACGACCCGGCCGGCGTCGGGCTGGGGCTGATGATCGTCAAGCACATCATGGACGCCCACGGCGGCACGATCGGGATCGCGAGCACCGTCGGGCGCGGCTCGACCTTCACGTTGAAATTCCCGGCAAGGCGGTGACCATGAAGAAAATCCTCATTATTGACGACGACCGCGTCCTGCGGCAGACCCTGGCGGCGGCCCTCGAGGCCGAGGGCTATGCGGCCGCCGAGGCGTCCGACGGCCGGGAAGGGCTGAACAAGGCCCTCAAGACGGCCTTCGACCTCATCGTCCTCGACGTCGTCATGCCCGCGCTCGGCGGCCTCGACGTCTGCCGGAAGCTGCGCGAGGCCGGCCGCCAGGTCCCGGTCATCGTCATGTCCGGGAAGAAGAAGAAGGAGGTCGACAAGGTCCTCGGGCTCGAGCTCGGCGGCGACGACTACCTGACCAAGCCCTTCGGCACCGACGAGTTCATCGCCCGGGTCCACGCCGTGCTGCGGCGCTCCCGGCCCGAGATCCCGGAGATCGAGGACCTGGCCTTCGACGATGTGGCCATCGACTTCCGGACCAAGGCCGCGACCAAGGCCGGGCGGGACCTCCACCTGACGGCGCGCGAGTTCGGCCTGCTCCGCCTGCTCGCCGGCTGCGAGGGCCAGGTCGTCTCGCGCGAGACCATCCTGAACAAGGTCTGGGAATACGAGAAATACCCGACGACGCGGACGATCGACACCTTCATGTACAATCTGCGGCGGAAGGTCGAGGACGATCCGAAGGCGCCGCGGCACCTCATCACCATGCCGTGGTTAGGATATAAGTTCTGCCGCTAGCGTTTGGCGACTGGGACCCAGATCTCGGTGCGCAGCTTGGAAGGATCCACGGCCGAGGGGTTCTGGTCGAGGTAGCGCTCGAGGATGGGGCCCGTCGCAGCATATCCGTTGGCGGCGGCCCAGGCCATGATCTTGGCGATCGCGGCGCCGGCTTCGTCGTAGGGACCGACGTGCACGGCCGCGGCCACGGTCTTGTATTCCCAGACCTTCTTGATGAGCGGGACCTCGGCCGTCGTCTGCGAGGTGACGATGAACCCAACCTCCCAGGTCAGCTTGTCGGGAGGCGTCGAGGAGGGCGAGTCGTAATAGACCCCGACCATCGGGCCGCGGATCTGGGCGAACAGGCCCTGGGCCTGAAAGGCGCCAATGAGTTGGCCGATGACCGTTTCCATATCCGTGTACGGGCCGGTGTGGGCGATGGCCAGGTACGGGAAGGGCTGAATGTCCTTGATCGTCACGGCAAGATCCTGAGCAGACGCTGGGACGGCGAGGCCCGCCAGGGCCAGGACGAGGAGAAGGGTCAGGGCCTTTTTCACGGGGGACCTCCTTGACGTCGAAAAACGGAAGCTGTGAGCGACGATAACACGCGCCGACGGTCGTGTCAACGCGTCGGACAGGACCTGGTTTGCGCAAAACGCGAGGCCTAGCGTTTTGCGTGAACCTGGTCCCGTCTCCGGTTTATTGAGGCGTCACCGGATCGAGGCCAGACGGCGGCGGGCGTCGGCAAGCTCGGGGTGGGAGGGGTCGGCGTCCTTCCAACCCGTGAGGAATTTCGCGTATTCGGTCCGGGCCCCGGCCCGGTCGCCCTTTTCCTCGAGCACGCGGCCGAGGCGATAGTGATAGAGCGGCGACATCAGGTAGCGGACCTGGTTCGCCGGGTCGACGGTCAGGAGCTTGCGGTATTCCGCGGCGGCCTTGTCCAGGGCGCCTTTCTTCCAGTAGGCGCGGGCCAGGACGTCCTTGAGGAAGGGCTGGTTGTAGGAGGCGATGTCGGGGATGCGCGCCGTGATAAAGGACCGCAGAGAAAGGCTTTCCGCGACGGCGATCGCGTCGTCGACGCGGCCGGCGGCCAAGTTCGCTTCCGCCTTGATGAGGGCCCTGAGGAAGAACAGATCGTTATTCGTGGACGGATCCAGGCCGGCGGCCAGCGGTTCCGACTCCGCGAGCGTCGCCAGGGCCGCCTCCGGCCGACCCCGCGCGATATCCAGCCGGGCGCTCAGGATGGCCTTCATGGTCCCGGTCATGGCCCCGCGGGTCGGATTGCGTTTTGCGTTGAGCTCGGCAAAGGTATCGATCGACTGTCCGGCCTCATCGAACTGGCCAAGGTCGAGATGGACGAACGCCAGCATCCAGTTCGTGGCCATGAGGACGAAGACGTCCCCGCGCCCCTCGGCCTGGGCCCGCAGGTCCAGGAATTCCCTGCGGGCCCGGTCCCACTGGCCCAGGAAATCGCGGACGTAGGCCCGGAGCCAGGCCGCGTTCCACTTGGCCGAGGCGGCCGGGGCCTTTGTCACCATCTCGTCGAGGCAGCGCAGCGCCTCCGGATAGTTCTCTTGGAGAGCATAGACATAGGCTAGGTTGCCCCAGGACAGGTAGAAATCGGGGTGGGCGGCCACGACCTCTTTGTATTTAGCGGCGGCATCGTCGAGCCGGCCGGTGCGCATGAGCATCTCGGCGATCGAGTCCTGAGGATTGGGATCCCCGGGGTTGGCCGCCGCGTAGCGCTCGAGGTAGGGGATGGCCTTGGCCGGCTCGCCCATCTTGAGGCAGGCGTAGGCCGCCTCGTTGAGCGAGAGGCCGAACGCGGGGTCCAAGGCCAGCGCCTTTTCGAAGCTCGCCAGGGCCTGGGGATAGAGCTTGGCGCTGGCATAGGACCTGCCGAGCTCGTGATAGGCGTCCTTTTCGCCGGGATACTTGGCCACCAGCTCCTCGAGAATGCGCCGCCGTTCCGCGGCGTCGCGCTTGACGGCCCCGGCATAGGACGCCTCGATGTAAAGGCGCTCCTTCTCGCTGGCCCGGGAGGCGAACCGAAGGGCCTTTTCGAGGGCCTCGTTCTGGGCCTTGTTGTCGCCGAGCTCGGTAAAGGCTTTGGACAGGTAGAGGTAGGCGACGGCGAATTCAGGATCGAGGGAGACCGCCTTGTCGAGGGAGCGCTTGGCCTCGGCGCCGAAGAAGCGCTCGAGCTCGTCGCGGCCGATGAGGTAGGCCCGGTAGGCTTCAAGGGAGGACGTCGTGACGTCGGCGATTTTCGGCGGGGCCTTCTCGATCTTCAGGGCCTCGAGGCCCCGGCCGCGGCAGATCGAGCGGCTGATCTCGTCGATCTGGTTTTTGAGGATGCTGGCCGGCCCGTCGCCGCGGGCCTGGGTGGTCTTGAGCGAGCGCTTGGTGGCCGCCTCGAGGACCTTGACGTCGGTGACGAAGGTGTCGCCGGCCTTGGTATAGAAACCGACGGCCAGCGTTTCGATCCCGGCCCGCCGGCAGACCTCGAAACCTGCCTCGTCGTCAAGCGCCGCCGCCGCATCCTTGCCGCCCTGCCGCAGCAGGTCTTTCAGCTCTTGCCACGTCGTGACCCGGAAGCGGCCCGATTGCTCGAGGCTGGTGATGAGCAGGTTGGGGATGGTTTCCTGGAGATAATCGAAGGCCGCGTCGCCGGTCTGGTTCTTGAAGGCCATGACGGCGATCGTGCGCTTGGTCGACCCGCCTCGGGGCAGGAACAGCCAAAGGGACAAGGCCGCCAAGGCGACGAGCCCGAAAGCGGCCGGGATCCAGACCTTCTTCGAGGGCAGCCGGACCGTGATCGACTTCGATGTCAGGGGTTTTCGGAGCGGCAGGGGAGTGATCGTGGTCGGCAGGGCCGAGGCGATCCCGGCCAGGCCGTCCGAGAGCTCGGCGGCGCCGGCGGGCCTCTTATCGGGCGCCTTTTCGAGGCAGCGGAGGACGAGGCGGGCCAGATCCTCCGGCACCTGGGGATTGAGCCGTCGCGGGTCCGGCGGCGCTTCGCTCTTCTGCTTGACCGCGACGCTGAGCGGGGTCTCGCCCTCGAACGGCAGACGGCCCGTCAGCATCTCGAAGAGGACGATGCCCAGCGAGTAGAGGTCGGAGCGCGGCCCGGCCTCCTTGCCGTCGACCTGCTCGGGCGACATGTACTCGGGCGTGCCGACAAGGACGTTGGCCCCCGTGATCCCTTTGCCCTTGATGGAGCGGGCGATGCCGAAGTCCATGATCCGGGCGTTGCCGTCACGGTCGATCATGATGTTCTGCGGCTTCAGGTCGCGGTGGACGACGCCGACGCGGTGGGCCTCCGCGAGTCCCGCGCACACCTCCCGGGCGAGGCTGACGGCCTTGCCGACCGGCAGGGCGCCGATGCGGTGGATGAGGCTCTTGAGGTCCTCGCCGGAGACGTACTCCATGGTGATGAAATAGCTCGAGCCTTCGCGGCCGAGGTCATGCATCCGGCAGACATTGCGGTGGGAGATCGTACGGGCCAGCCGCAGCTCGCTGCGGAAGCGCTCGATCGTGCGCTCGTCGGACGCGACCTCGGGGTTGATGAGCTTGAGGGCCAGCTTCTCCTTGACCTCGGTGTCATAAACCTTGTAGACCCGGCCCATGCCGCCCTTGCCGAGGTCCTCGATGACCTGGTAGCGTCCGGCGAAGGTCTCGCCGGGCGTGAGCTCACGCAGGGGAGGCGCGGCCATCGCCAAGGTCGAGGACTGGCCCGGTCCGGTCTCGGCGGCGAGGGGGGCGCCGCAGCGGCCGCAGAACATCGTGTCTTTCGGATTCTCGGTCTGGCAGCGGGGACAGCGCATGGGATCCCACCTCGGTTGCCCGGAAGGATATCCCGGCGGCCCCGGCGTGTCAACGTGATTTCAGTTGTCTGCTGCCGGAAGAGAGGCGATAATGATCGTCCGATGAGAAAGTGGCTGTTCCTGCTCCTGGCCCTGGCGATCCTCTACGCCCTGCCCAAGCTCAACACCCGACGGACGCGCCGGGCCTTCCCACTGATGAAGTCGATCGACCAGGCCATCAACGTCGTGGTCGTCGTCCTGCTCGCCGTCTATCTCTATTCTTTTGTCCGCTGGCTCCTCACTCGTTTTTAACCGGCAAGGACTCGAGCCGCTTCAGAGCGGTGAAGACGCCCGGCGGCACGGCCGCCGATTGGTCGAAGCCGAAGACCGAGACCGACACGTAGCCGTTGCGGACGGCCCAGATGTCCGTTCCCCCGCCGGCGGGCTCGAGGTGGCTCCAGCTCGGCTTGTATTCGACGGCGCCCTCGGGCGAGACGGTCCGCTCGAAATGATCGACCGGAGCCCGGGTGTCCTGGCGCGCGATCCTGATCCCGCGCAGCCGCTCCCGGGGCAGGGCGGGCACGTTGATATTGAGATAGGTGCCGCGAGCGATGCCCTCCGGTCCCATGGCCTTGACGATCGCCACGACGACGGCCGCCGCGGCCCCGTAGTCCATGTCCTCTCCGGCGGCCAGGTTGACCGCGATCGCCGGCAGCCCCAGGAAGGCGGCCTCCCTGGCGGCCGCGACCGTGGCCGAATAGAACGTGACCGTGCCCAGATTCTCCCCCCTGTTGATGCCCGACACGACGAGGTCCGGCTTGACCCGGAGAAGCTCCTCGATGGCCAGCCGGACGCAGGTCGCGGGCAGGGCGTCGACCGCGATCCAGCGCTGGCCTCCCCGCTCGCTCTCCTTGACGGCGATGGGGCGGTCCGAGGTCACGCCGTGGCTCGCGCCGCTGTGCGGGCTCACGGGCGCCGCCACGGTCACCCGGCCGAGCGGGCCGAACGCCTCGGCCAGGGCCACGATCCCGGGAGCTTCGATCCCGTCGTCGTTCGTGATCAGGATATTGAGCGGCCGTAACGCCGCAGGCGCCGGTGCCCGGCCGCACGCGGCGGCCGCCGCGGCGATCCCGATGACGAGGGCGAGGATCCCGAAGAGGCGACGCCGTGTTCTCATCACTGATCCTCCCTCGCGCCGTGATCGGTTGCACATCCGCTGTGCAATTTATCAAAAGTCTGGAGCTGACAAGCTCTTAGAAAAACCGCGTCCAGACTTTTCCACAGGGTTATGCACACACTCTGTGGAAAATTCGTGTTCATTTTTTGTTCTTCACATACGTGTCGAACCATTCGAACATCTCCGCCAGGACGTCGAGGACCGATTCGCGCGCGGAATAGCCGTGGCTCTCGTAGGGAAGATAGACGAAGCGGGCCGTGGCCCCGAAGCCCTTGAGCGCCGCGAACATCCGCTCCGATTGGATCGGGAATGTGCCCGAGTTGTTGTCGGCCATGCCGTGGATGAGCAGGAGCGGCGTCTTGATCTTGTCGGCGAACATGAAGGGCGACATCTTGATGTAGGTCTCGGGCGCTTCCCAGAGAGTCCGCCGCTCGCTCTGGAAGCCGAAGGGCGTCAGGGTCCGGTTGTAAGCCCCGCTCCGGGCGATGCCCGCCGCGAACAAGTCGCAGTGGGACAAGAGGTTAGCGGTCATGAACGCCCCGTAGCTGTGGCCGCCGACCCCGACCCGCTTGGGATCGCCGACGCCCATCTCGTCGAGCTTGCGGATGGCCGCTTCGGCGTTGGAGACGATCTGCTGGACGAAGGTGTCGTTGACCGTTTCGGGCGTGCCGACGACGGGCATCTCGGCGTTGTCGAGGACGGCGTAGCCCTGGGTGACGAAGAAGAGCTCCGAGATGCCGCGGTAGAACGTGAAGCGGTTGACGGAGCCGCGGACCTGGCCGGCCGTCGAGGCCGTGTCGTATTCCATCGGGTAGGCCCAGATGACGACGGGCAGGCGCCTGCCTTCCTTGTAGCCGGGCGGCAGGTAGAGCGTGCCGCCGAGCTCGAGACCATCGGTTCGCTTGTAGGTGACGCGCTCCTTGCGGATGCCGGTCAGCTGGGGCGCCGGGTCCTTGAACTCGGTCAGGGCCGTCCGTTTCTTGGTCTTGAGGTCGTACAGATAGTAGTTCGGCGGGTCGGCCTTGGTCTCGTAGCTCGTGATGAGCTTTGTCCGCGAAGCGCCGGCGAAATCGACGAAGGTCTCGTAAGCCGGGTCCTGGCACTGCCAGAGCCGCTCGGTCTTCAGGGTCTTGAGGTTCATCCGGTCGAGGAAGGGATGGTCGCCTTTGGGGGACGAGCCGGGGCCGGTGAGATAGATCCAGTCCTTGTCCTGGAGGATGACCCGCTCGCCGGTCTTGAGGGACGTCGTTGCCGGCCGGCCGGGGTCATGGTAGGCGTCCCGCATGCCGAGGTCCCAGATTTTGACCGGTTCCGCGGCCGGGTTCGCCAGATCGACAAGGAAGGTCGTCCGCCAGCTCCGCTTCCATTCCGTCTGGACGGCCAGCGCCTTGCCCGGCGTGGCGAAGTACATCAGTCCTCCGGCCCGCTCCTTGAGCTTGAAGAGCTCCTGCGGCTCCGCGGCGAAGGGGGCGTCGAGCCTGAGAAAATGATCGCGGAAGGGGACCGTGGCCTTCGGGTCGCCGCCGTCCAGGGCCTCGGCCCAGATGAGCGTCGATGCCCGGTGGGTCATCCAGTTGACCATGCGCGGGCCTTTGGCGACGCCGTTGATGGGCACGTCCTCGTCGGTGGGCAGGTCGGCCAGGACCTTGACCAGAGCGCCCTCGAGGTCCCAGATCTCGACGGCGTGGGCGAAGCCGCTGGCCGGCAGGGAATAGGAGTAAGGGCGCTTGATCCTGTTGACCAAGAGATAGCGCAGGTCGGGCGAGACGGCGATCGAATCGATGATCGCCGGGGCGCCGATCTTGCGCACGGCGCCCGTCGCCGTATCGATGACGGCCGTCTGGGCCGTCGCGTAGTAGTCGAAGAGGGTTTCGTCAAAAGCCGTCTTGAGCAAGTCCTCGTAGGTGGCCGCCTTGGCCGCCTTGCCGCCCGAGACCTGGATCTCGGGGCCGACAGGAACGCGGGGCGCGGCCGGGGCCGGACCGCGGCCGTCAGGGACGAGGCCGATGACGATCCGGCGGCTGTCGGGGGCCCATTCGATCCCGCCGAGAACGGCGTTGACGTTGGCCCCGGTCAAGGCCCGGGCCTTGGCGGCGGCGACATCGACCGCCCAGAGCTCGACCCCGCCCTCGACATAGCGGAGAAGGGCGATCGTCTTGCCGTCGGGCGACCAGGAGGGGAAGGTGAACTTGACGCCGTCCGGCAGGGCGACCTGGCGCAGGACGCCCGTTCTCAGGTCCTTCAGCGAAAGGCCGGTCGAGAAGCTCAGGACCTGCCGGCTGTTGAACGCCGGCGTGATGCGCATCCCGGCGATCCGCAGGATGGGCTCGGAGATGGCGGCGATCGTCGGCATGGACTCGCGCGAGATGAGGGCCATCGTGTCGCCGGCCGGGCTCATGGAGACCATCGGCGTCGGCGGCGCGTCGACGATGTCGATGACCTCCTTGGGCGGCAGCTTGTAGGGCTGCTGGGCAACGAGGACCGGCGCGAGGGCGCCGACGGCCAGAGCGAGGGCCAGAACGAACGGGATGGGACTGAGGGACCGAAGACGGGATGTCGTTTTCACAGAGCTCTCCTCAAAGAGATGGGGCGGGGGACATTCTATATCCTCGGGCGGGGGATTTTCAATGCGCCTCACCCGCCCCTTTCCAGCCGCCCGGCTCTTCTCTTATAATGTCCGTGCCGCGAGGCCCGAGCGATGAGCGACTCCAGGACCAATGCGATCCGCCTGTCGGTGGTCATCCCGACCTATAACAAGGCGGACCGGATCGCCGCGACGCTCGAAGCTGTCGCCTCCCATTTGGCCGCGAAGCCCTATGCCACGGAGATCGTCGTCGTCGACGACGG
>Ga0172364_10002961_pt1 | contig 13538 bp, 12 predicted proteins | sample LakKivSesite10cm_FD_114545 | JGI IMG/M metagenome (GOLD analysis project Ga0172364, IMG submission 114545) | Sediment microbial communities from Lake Kivu, Rwanda - Sediment site 10cm | ecosystem: Environmental > Aquatic > Freshwater > Lake > Sediment | place: Rwanda: Western Province, Lake... | reverse complement strand
GCATCATGAGTTGTTCGTGTAAGTGGAAAAATCATTTCAAACATTGCAAGGAGGAAGATCGAATTTATGAACCAAAATACTAATTTCAGCAGTCAGCTAGAATCCTTCGCCCATATCCGCGTGGTGGGCGTGGGTGGCGGCGGTTGCAATGCCGTCGAGCGGATGATCAAGGAAGGCCTGCAAGGTGTCGAGTTCATTGCCATCAATACCGACGCCCAGGCATTAATGCTTTCGAGTGCACCTACCAGGGTGCGGATTGGTGAAAAACTGACCCGCGGCTTGGGCTCGGGAGGCAATCCTGAGCAGGGGTGCAAAGCTGCCGAGGAATCGCAGGAAGCACTCTACAATGTGCTGCGCGGGTCCGACATGGTGTTCGTCACTGCGGGTATGGGTGGCGGAACCGGCACCGGGGCGGCTTCGATCATCGCGCAAATCGGGCGCGAGCTGGGAGCGCTGACCATCGGCGTGGTGACGCGTCCGTTTGCATTCGAAGGCTCACGCCGCATCCAGGTGGCGGAGGCGGGCATCGAGAAGCTGAAAGAGCAGGCTGACACATTGATCGTCATCCCGAATGACCGCTTATTGCAGATCGTGGACAAGCATGCCAACCTGCAGGATGCCTTCAGGATCGCCGACGATGTGCTGCGCCAAGGCGTGCAAGGTATCTCAGAGCTGATCACCGTCCCAGGTCTCATCAACCTTGACTTTGCAGACGTGCGCACGATCATGTCGGAGGGCGGGGCGGCATTGATGGCAGTGGGCAACGGGCATGGTGAGGAACGGGCGAAAATGGCTGCCGAGCAGGCTATCTCGAGCCAGTTGCTGGACATCACCATCGATGGGGCGCGAGGTATCCTGTTCAATGTGACCGGAGGACCGGACCTGACCCTGTTTGAGGTCAACCAAGCTGCCGCGATCATCAAGGAAACCGCTCATCCGGAAGTGAATTTGATATTTGGGGCGGTGATCGATCCCAATATGGGTGATGAAGTGCGCGTAACGGTGATTGCCACAGGCTTTGAGCGCTCGGGAATCGCAGTCCGGAGGGTTGCTGATAGCCAGAGGAACCCTTTAAGGATTGAGAAGCCGATTGTTGCCCAGCCGCAGGAAGAGACGCCGCACGAGATGCAGCCAGTGGAGGCTCCCAAGACTGACTTTCTACCGCGCACCTTCAATACCGAAGACCTGGATATCCCAACCTTCCTGCGCAACCGGGTGAGGAATTAATCAGGGTTTGCCGGCTGGTTTGGGATAGGGCCCCGCATGCCACGTGCAGCTCCCGGTGTAAGCGCCAGGGGGGCGGTGCGCCGGAGATTACTGAAACGGATAGGATCGCCTGTTCGAAGTACTGTCAGGCGTGATTTATGGCACCTTTACTGGTGGGAGATGGAGGGTTACCTCCTTCCATGTTGTACTCCATGGCGATTGTTGTGTACCTTCACCCTGAATTTATCGGATTATGGGGTAGTACATGGTTGTTTGGGTGAGGTTGTAAGCTTGGTAGGGGATTGCCGGCCTCCTCCTCCCGGCAATCCCCGCCGGCCCCCATCCCGCAAGCACCAATTTTCAGCGGGGTGGGAGAGGGGAACGAGGCGATCGAAATATGCGCTGTGGAGAGGCTTCAGTGAGATAAAAAACACCAAGCATGGGGAATTGTTACCGGTGAGCAGCAAGTACCATACATTTAACATTCGACAATTTCGCAATAATCTTAAAAAATTAAACTTGTGCCAATATTTTAAGAAAAGTCACTCATTTTTCTCTTGCGCGAGGAAATGCGCTGTGCTAGAATTTGACAAGCTCCACTCCCACATGTGCGGGTTAATGGTAGTGGAGTTCCCGTCTATAGCGGTTACAAATGTTCTAGAATCGTAGGTAAAGAGTATGCGATGTCCATATTGCAGGCATGATCAATCGAGGGTGATTGATACTTCCCACGACACACGCGGGGGAGTGCGGCGCAGGCGCGAATGCGAGGCCTGCGGGCAGCGCTTCAGCACTTATGAGCGGCCGATCCTGGCGACACCGTTGATCGTAAAACAAGACGGGACGCGGGAAGAATTCGATCACGAGAAATTAAGCCGGGGGATCCGCATCGCTTGCGCCAAGCGACCTGTACCTGCCGCAGATGTGGACCGGCTGGTGGGAGAGATTGAAGCCACTCTGCAGGCGATGGGCAGGGCGGAAGTCTCCTCGAGAGTGGTGGGAGATATGGTCATTGCCGGTTTAAAAGAAATGGACCAGATCGCATACATCCGTTATGCGATCGTGTACCTCGGATTGGATGATTTACGATCGATTCGTAATGAGATCGACCGCCTTTTGGAGGGCTAAATTTTTGGTGGGGTGGTTTGGAGTGGAATTATGACAGAGACTTCAAAAGAGCGAGTTGAACGGCATGGGTTGTTACCAACCCCGGATATGCCTGCGGGATTACCGGGGGTAGAGCTGACCGATAATGCACGCCAGGTGCTGATTCGGCGTTATGTGAGACGCAACGCGGAAGGCAAGCCTGCCGAAAGTGTCGAAGGAATGTTCTGGCGGGTGGCTTATCACGTCGCCAGGGTTGAAAAACAATGGGATGAAGATGAGCTCGAACGCGCAGCAGAGTTTTACAAGCTGCTAAGCAGCAAGCAATTTTTCCCCAACTCGCCCACCTTTACGGGCGCAGGTACACCTCTGGGGCAGCTGGCAGCCTGCTTCGTGTTACCCGTAGCAGATGATATGGGACGTCACGATGCGGGGATTTTTCAAACTTTGCGCGATGCCGCCCTGATCCAGCAGACAGGCGGGGGCAATGGCTTTTCATTCTCGCGCCTGAGGCCCAAAAACACACTGGTGAAATCTTCCGCCGGGCAGGCCACCGGGCCCGTGGGCTTCCTGCGGGTGTATGATAAAGCCTTTGGTGAGATAGCACAGGGAGGCACTCGGCGGGGCGCCAATATGGCGGTGTTGCGGGTGGACCACCCGGATATCGAAGATTTCATCACCTGCAAGACCGATGAAAATGCAATCACCAATTTTAATATCTCGGTGGGCGTGACAGATGCTTTCATGAGAGCGGTGGAAAACGACGAACTGTGGGACCTACGCTTCCCAGACGTGGCCAGCCCGGCATACCATGAATTCCACGGCACGCTGGAGATGGCCGAGAGAGCCGGGGTACCCATCCTCACCTACCGCCAGGTGCGCGCCCGCGACTTGTTCAACAAAATTGTCACACAGGCTCATCACAACGGCGAGCCGGGGATACTGTTCCTGGATACTGCCAACCGCTCTAACCCGGTGCCGCACCTGTACCAGCTGGAAGCCACCAACCCGTGCGGCGAGCAATGGTTGGGGCCATACGAGAATTGCTGCCTGGGGTCGATCAACCTGGCAGAGATGTTTGGCGAAGATCATGGCGTGGATTGGGTGAAGTTGCAGCAGGCAGCAGAGCTGGCAACAATTTTCCTGGATGATGTGGTGGAAGCCAATATGTACGTGCCGGCAGTGCCCCAGCTGAAAAAAGCCGCCGATCAGGCCCGGCGCATCGGACTGGGGGTCATGGGACTGGCTGACCTGATGTACCACGCAAGAATACGCTACGGGTCGGAAGAAGGGCAGGAATTTGCCGCCCAGGTGATGGAGTTCATTCGCTTCCACGCCATGCTCACCAGCACCAGGCTGGCGGAAAAACGCGGCACTTTTCCCGCCATCAAGGGCTCAATATATGACCCCGAAAGGGTATCCTGGCAGGCGCCCCGTCCTATCGAGGCCTATCAGCTGGATTTCAAACGGCCTGCTGTGGATTGGGAGCAGGTGGTGCAGGGAATCAAGCGGCACGGCATCCGTAATGCTGCCCAAACCACCATTGCGCCTACCGGGACGATTGCCACGGTGGCCGGGTGCGAGGGTTATGGCTGCGAGCCCGTGTTTGCTCTGGCATACATCCGCCATATGAACGACGATGGGCGCGACCTGCCGCTCACCTATACCAGCCCGCAGTTCGCCAAAGCGCTGGAGGCAGCAGGCATTGGTGAACAGGATCGCCAGGAGATCATCGAATGGGTGATGGAGAGCGGTACCTGCCAGGGGAATGAGGCAGTGCCAGAAGAAATCCAGCACGTTTTCGTGGTCTCGCAAGACATTACCGCTGAGGAACACGTTCGTACACAGGCAGCCATGCAAACTTTCGTGGATAACAGCCTGAGCAAGACGGTGAATTTCCCCGCCGATGCCAGCGAAGAAGATGTGGCCACAGCCTACCTGCTGGCATGGAGACTGGGATGCAAGGGTATCACCGTGTACGTAACCGGCTCGCGCCAGAAGGTGGTATTGGAGACGAAAGCCACCTCACGCGAAAGAGAGCTTGCCACACAAGAGGGGGAAATCCAGACCGCAGTTCAGGCATCTTTCGTAGAAGAAGAACGCAAATGGTCAGTGACCAAGAAACCCAGGCCACGTAGGCTGCGAGGTTACACTTATAGCATCAGCACCCCGGTGGGGAAGGCATTTGTCACCATTAACGAAAACGGGGGAGACCATCCCTTCGAGGTCTTTGTCAGCACAGCCAAGGCTGGCTCGGAAACGGCAGCAGTCTCGGAAGCGATTGGGCGGCTGATCTCCTACCTGCTTAGGCTGGCGTCGCCGGTGCTGCCGCGAGAACGGCTCAAGGAGATTGTCAAGCAGCTATCGGGCATCGGTGGGGGACGCTCGCTGGGATTCGGTCCGAACCGGGTGCGCTCGTTACCCGATGGCGTGGCACAAACATTACAAGAGTACCTTGACGATTCAGAGGAATACCAGGAGGCCGCGGCGAGGAATGACCTGAGCAGCTATGACAAGCGTCCCCTCCGGCCATCGGATATCCCCGAAAAGCCCGGCTCGGCAGCCCAGCCAGCTTTCACCATAGGGGATTTGTGCCCCGAGTGCGGACAGGCAACAGTGGTTAATGAAGAAGGCTGCCGAAAATGCTATTCGTGCGGATATTCAGAGTGCTAGGAAGACCGAGTAATTCGTAGATTCGGCAATTTTTAAATTAAGGAATTGGTAGGAAGCTGCCCCAACAGACACTCAAGCAATGCACTTTTTCCTAATCCCTATTCATTACTAATAAGCAAGGAATGAAATCCTGTGAAAAAGGATATTGATTTACCCAGCTTTTGGGTTAACGAACTGATTGGGCTGCAAGAAAAGCCTGCGCTATTTGCATCCGGGGAGGTTGAATTTTGGACTGACCCGCATATTGCCCGGCAGATGCTGGCTGCTCACCTGGACCCAAACACAGATACAGCCAGCCGTCGCCCGCAAACCATCCAGAAGTCAGTTGATTGGATGGTGAAGATCTTAATGTTGAACCCCGGAGATAGCCTGGTCGATCTCGGTTGTGGTCCAGGGTTGTATGCTTCACGGTTAGCCAGTTATGGTTTGCATGTCACCGGTGTGGATTTCTCTCAAAATTCCATCAATTATGCAATCCAAACGGCACGCAAGGATGGGCAGAGCATCACCTACCGCTGCCAAAATTATCTCATGCTGGACGATGTGTCATGCTACGATGCAGCCATGCTCATCTATGGGGATTTCTGCCCGCTCTCACCTGAGAAACGCGCCCAACTGCTTGGTAATATCCGGCGGGCGCTGAAACCCGGCGGTCATTTTGTGCTGGATGTTACCACCCCTGCTCTCAGGCGCAGAATTGGCTTGAAGAATGGCTGGTATGCAGTCGAAAGTGGTTTCTGGAAACCCGACCCTCACCTGGTATTGGAGCAGGGTTTCGCATACGAAGGCAATGTCTATCTTGAACAGTTCATCGTCATCGAAGCTAACGGTAAAATCTCGGTCTACCGCAACTGGTTCCAGGACTACACTGCCGAGGCGATTCGTTCTGAATTACAGGGGAACGGGTTCGAGGTTGAAAGTACGTGGAGTGACCTGACCGGGACCCCCTATGACCCGGCGTCCGAATGGATTGGGATCATCGCCCGGCCGATTTCCTAACCATTCGTCATGGCTTCAAGCCGCGAGATAAGCACATTCAATAGCAGGGTGTTGACCTGGCTGGCCTGAGTGCTGAAGCGCGCCTCGGCGGTGGCCTGCATGGAGGGGTCGGGCGTGCCCTGAAGCATGGTTGTGTTGTTACCCAGCCCAGCTGCGCTGCCGGCATCGCCACCCATCCCCGGACCACCCTGGATGATCCCCGGGCTGCCACCAGCTTCACCTGAGCGAAAATTCCTGCTGGTGCCACCACTACTATCTGTAGGTGGACCTCCATCACCACCACCTTGGAACCCTCCGAATGGGAAATCCTGGGCGGAGATATCAAATCCAGGTGTGCTTTGCGGGTTGGGGGTGCCGCGGGCCTCCATTACCCCACCCATAGATTGCATCATGACCAGCATATCCGTGCTGGTCAGGCCCATCGCCTCGATGGCGTTGACCTGGTCTGCGGTCATGGCGCTTCGGATTTGGTTGAGTAAGGCATCGACTTCATCTTCGGCGGCAGTTTGGCTGGTGCTCAGAGAGCGATAAGCCTGCCACAGGGGAAGCAGCGCGGAAGCTTGACCGGCAGTGACTGCTTGGCTGGTACTCTCGAGCTTCAGGGTGCCAACCAGCAATTTATTGACCGTCGATAAGCTGATGCCTTGCGTGTCGTTATCAGAAGCAGTCGTTTCGATGGCTGAGCCTGGCTGGTTGGCGGCACCACCACAGGCAGCCAACAGCAGGCAAAGAATTAGCGTACCAACCCATAAACTTGCAATCCTGGTCCACATATATTCTCCTTGGGTTTATTCGTGTCGTAAAGCCTCGATGGGGTCGAGCTGGGCGGCTTTGTTGGCGGGGTAAAAGCCGAAGAAAATGCCCACGATGGCCGCAGATGCAAACGCCAACATGATGGAATTGGGCATGACAACGGTACGCATGCCCCCGATTTGATAAAACAGCCAGGAACCCCCCACTCCGACGATGATGCCGATCAGTCCGCCGGTGAGGCTTAGCAGCAGCGCTTCGGTGATAAACTGGCCGCGAATGTCACCCGGCGTAGCACCAGTAGCCTGGCGGATGCCGATCTCGCGGGTGCGCTCGGTGACGCTGACCAGCATGATATTCATGATGCCGATGCCACCCACCACCAGGGATACAGCTGCCACCCATGCTAACAGCTCACGGAAGGCAGCTGTGGTTGATTCCTGGGTGGAAATGATATCTTCCTGGGTGGTGACGCTGTAGGGCAGGCTCGATACCGTGGTATCGTGGCGCTTGGCAAGCAGGATTTGGATCTGGGTGATGACCTTGCTCATATCCGGTAAATTGGCCACCTGGACGAGGATGGTGCCCACCTGGTCACCCTGGATGCGCGCAAAGGGAGTGAATGTATATTTCTCGAACACCAGGGTGAGCGGGATATAGACCCTTTCATCATAGTCGGTGTTGCCAACCACACCTTTCTTGTCCATCACCCCAACCACAGTGAGCTTATAGTCGCCTACATAAATCTTCTCACCGATTGGATCATCATCGCCAAACAGGGTCCTGGCAGTGCTGTAACCCAGCACCACTACCCTGGCTGAATTATCGATGTCATTTTGGGTGATGAAGCGCCCGGAGGCCAAGGGCACACCTCTCACTTCAGCATAGGAGGGAGTGGTGCCGATCACCGAGACGCTATCCACCGAGCTGCTGCCAACCTTGAGGGATTCAGAAATATCACGCTCAACCACCACGCCAGAGATACCGCTGATCGAATTTTCTATCGCCGCAGCGTCATCGTAGGTTAAGAAATTGCTGTTCGTAGCGCCTTGACGTGACACCATCTGGATGCCCATTTTCTGGGTGACGAACAGCAGGTTGGTGCCAAGCTGGGTGATGTTTTCGGAGATGGTGGCTTCCGTTCCGGCGCTGATGGCAATCATGATGATCACCGCACCCACGCCGATGATCACACCCAGCATGGTGAGCAAGGCGCGCAGCTTATTGCGGGAAATGCCCTCCCCGGCGATGCGCAAAACTTCAGAAAGCTTCATGCCACTCCTCGAGCCGTTTCGGTTTGATGTGATTCAAGTGCGGGTGAATCGCCATTCAATCTGCCGTCCTTGAGATGGAGCACCCTTTGCGCATAGGCTGCATTCCTGGCATCATGGGTGATCATAACGATCGTGTGGCCTTCGGTATGCAGCTTCTGGAGGATCTCCATAATCTCTTGCCCTGAGCGGGAATCCAGGTTGCCGGTGGGTTCGTCTGCCAGTACCAGGGCAGGTGAATTGATCAGGGCCCTTGCAATGGCAACGCGCTGCTGCTGCCCACCAGACATCTCGGTGGGTTTATGATGGTCACGGTCGACCAGACCCACTGAAAGGAGTATTTTGTGTGCTAATTCATAACGCTCGCGGGTGGAGACATGATTTTTACGGCGATACACAAGAGGTAGCAGCACGTTCTGGATGGCGGTGGCCTCGGCGAGCAGGTTGTAAGACTGGAACACAAAGCCGATTTTCTGGTTGCGCACATGTGCCAACTGCTCACGGCTCATGCGGCTGATATCATGCCCAGCCAGCAGGTACGTACCGCTGGTGGGACGGTCGAGGCAACCCAGAATATTCATCAGGGTGGATTTACCCGAACCCGATGGCCCCATGATGGCGAGGAACTCGCCGGGTTGAGCTGCCAGACTGACATCCTGCAAGGCGGTCACCCTGACTGTGCCCATCTTGTAAATCTTGGTGATCTGATCGATTTTAATGATGGATGCATCGCTCATTTGCCAGTCTCCACGATGCCGGTGGTGACCACATCACCATCATTCAAGCCTGATTTTATTTCAGCATAGGTGTAGTCCATCAGGCCAACTTCGACAGTCTTCAGCAGCGGGGTGCCATTTTCCACGACAAAGACGGCATAATTTCCTTCAGAAAGCTCGTGCAGAGCTTCAACCGGCACCAGGAGCACGTTTTGAGCCTGGGCACTGATCACTTCAACCGTGGCACTTAACCCAAGCGGCAGGTTTTGGGGCTTGGAAAAAGACGAGGTGTCCAGCTGGACCGTGGCCTGGATGGCGGTGACGCTGAATGCGTTTGACAGGCTGGGATTGATTGCCACCACCTTGCCGCTGAAAGTCTGGTTGGGCAGGGCATCGAAGGTGACGGAAACTTCATAGCCAATGCCCACATTGTTCAGATCCGTCTCATCGAGCAAGACTTCCAGGTAGGGTTGGCTGAGGTCTGCCATGGAAATGAATTTATTGGTGCCAACATTATCCCCAACCCGAGATGAAATCGATAGTATGGTGCCATCGAAGGGGGCGGTGATGGTGCTGTTGACCGATTCCTGCTCCACTAAAGCCAGGCTGGCGTTAGCGTCATCCAGCTTAGCCCTAGCAATCTGGATATCCAATGAGCCGGAACTGGTGGAAGTTTGCAAGGTGGTGATCTGAGCCTGATCTTCGGCCATCTGTGATTGCAGCAAGGCGATGGCGGCCTGGGTAGAAGCGATTTCGGCATCGGCTGCATCCAGCTCTTCCTGAGAATAGTTGGCATTGCACCAGTTATAGTTGTATAAAGCGGCGATCATTTGCTGGTATTCGGTGCTGTTGGTGAGGTGTGCCGAGCGATTCCAACGGTCGAGGGCTGACTGGTAAATCTCCAACATGCTTTCGATGGTATCGGAATCACAGCGTTTACCGTTCATGGTGGCGCGCTTGTTGGTTAAATCGGTGAGCGTGGTCTGATTGGAATAAATGCTCACCTGCTTGGCAGCCAGGTCTGATTGCAGCTGGGCGATGCTCAGCTCGCTGGCTGTGGTGGAGGTCAGGTCATCCAGGTTCTGCTGTGCCTGTAAAACCGCCAGCCTGGCTGATGTGAGCTTCGACTGGATGGTGGCGGCATCATCGCTGGGGGATGACACTGCCAGTACATCGCCCTGCTTCACTTCGTCACCCACGGCAACGTTTAACTGAGCCAACACCGCATTGTATTCAAAGCCCAGCTGAACATCATTCTCGCTGATCACCGAACCTGTGCCATCGGCCGAGAGCACCAGGCTGCCTCTTTTCACCGTGGCAGTTTGCAGCGGTGAAGTTGTAGCTGCCTCCACCGATGTTGTTGTCTGGTGATAGTAATAATAGCCTCCACCAGCTCCAGCCATAATCACCACCGATAATATCCAAAACCAGGGTTTTCTGAACATACGCCTCCTTTTCCAGCAATTTACTCGCATATATATTATGAAAAGAATGTAAAGAGCGGGTTCAGAGATTATTTAGAGATTGTTATGAATTTCACGGAGTGGTTGATTGGAACATGGTTGAACGGGCGGGAATTAATTGATAGCCATGAAGCCTCTAAATCGCTAATGCTATCAAAATAACTTCTTAATATTTCCTGAACATGTGCTTGTTATCCTATTACCAGATCCCCATGGATCGCAAATCGATCAATTTCGAAAGGAGTAACTATTCAATAAAATGCAGCATAAAAAGACGATCATAATTCTTATCGTGGGCGCGCTGGCAGCTATATCAGCTTTCGGTGCAATCGCCTACCAGTCGGTCTTCGCAGCCACGCCCGGCACCACAGATACCGGTACGACGACCAGCGCCCCCCAAATGGGCCCAGGTTGGATGGGTAATAGAGGCCCGTGTGGAGCATACAACCAGCAAGGCCTGGCAGACGCATTGGGCATCACCGAGGATGAATTGAACACCGCAACCCAAAATGCATACAGCGCAGCTTTGACTGAGGCAGTATCACAGGGATTGTTAACCCAAGCCCAGGCCGACACGTTGACCTCGAACGGTAACGCTTTCCCCTTCGGGAACCGCTGGGATGGCTGGTTGAGCCAGAACGGGATTGACTTCGACACCTACCTGGCTGATGCGCTGGGGATCAGCGTGGATACGTTGCAGACAGCCTACCAGACGGCGTACAACGCCAATATCGATGCCATGCTGGCGAATGGCAACTTGAGCCAGCAGCAGGCTGACCTAATGAAAGGCGAGTATGCTCTCTCCAATGACAGCACTTTTCAATCCAGCATGCAATCGGCATTCAGCGCAGCGGTGAACGAAGCAGTCAGCCGGGGTGTGATCACCCAAGACCAGGCAGACCAGCTGCTCAGCAACAGCGATTACATGTTCATGCCGGGGTTGGGCTGGCGGGGCGGGCACGGCGGGCCACATGGTCGTGGCGGAGGAGGTTTTATGCCCGGTCTCAACAATTCAACGACCACCACACCATAAAAGAAACCCGAACCTGTTTCATTTCTCTTCCTCCTTTGATGGGTTAAGAGTATCCGGGATTGAGGCTCCCGGATACTCCTTATGATTCTCTTGGCACAGGCTTAATCTCCGGAATTTAAAGAGTAATGATAAAATCCGATTATGGCTAAAAAAATCCTGGTGGTTGACGATAAAGCCGAACTACGCACCTTACTAAAATCCTACCTGACCCAGGAGGGTTTCGATGTACTTACAGCCTGCGATGGACAAGAGGCACTCTTTGTTGCCCGGCATGAAAAGCCGAACCTGATCATCCTGGACCTGATGATGCCGGAGATGGGAGGCTACGAGTTCATGCGCGCCTACAGCCGTGAGGCTGATACACCGGTGGTGATCCTGACGGCCAAGATCGAGGAAAACGACAAGGTACTGGGGCTTGAGCTGGGGGCTGATGATTACGTGACCAAACCCTTCAGCCCGCGCGAGCTTACTGCACGGGTGAGGGCCGTGCTGCGCAGAGCTGAAAATCAAAGCTCATCGCAAGAAATCTTGCGCATAGGAGGCATCGAATTGGACTGGGCAGGGCGGACAACCACGGTGGACGGCCAGCCAGTTGAGCTCACCCCTTCTGAATTTTCGTTACTGGCTACATTAATGGCCACACCTGGAAGAGTATTTTCGAGGCTTGAGCTGCTCGACCGTCTGCAGGGGACTGCTTATGAAGGCTACGAACGCACGATCGATGTGCACATCCGCAATTTACGCACAAAAATCGAGCCGGACGCAGCCACGCCGATCTATATCGAAACGGTGTATGGGGCGGGTTACCGCTTTGGTGCCCGGGAATAAAGAGCAAAAGCTGTGACGCGCTCATTAGCCATCAAACTTACCCTGGCATTCCTCCTGGTGGGCCTGACCGGCTCGATCCTGGTGGCGGTAATTACCCAATCGCGGACCAAGGCAGCCTTCAATAATTTTATTGTCGACCAGGAACAACAGGCACTGGTGGATAACCTGCTGCTTTACTACCAGACTTACGGTACATGGGCAGGGGTGGACAATGTTATATTCCTGATGCAGCCAAGGATGATGATCCAGGCTGGTGGAGGGCATGCGACCATGGCTGGTGGCAGCCCCTTCACCCTGGTGGGACCAGACCAGGTGGTTATTTACAGCAACCAGCCAGATCAAATTGGCAAAACGGTGAGCAAAGGTGTGCTTAACAATGCAATCTTGCTGCAATCCAATAAACAAGATATCGGCTGGTTGTTATTAAGCCCCATCTCCCGAAATTTCTTGGGAAATACACCTGAAGCCAGTTTCTTGCGCAATGTAAACTCTGCTACCATCGTGAGCGCGCTGATAGCAGTCGTTTTAGCATTGACCCTGGGCGGATTTTTAGCATATACCATGACGCGTTCGCTGCACGAGCTGAAGGAAGCAACGGTGGATATTGCGAAGGGAAAATTTGGCAGACAGGTCAAGGTGCGTTCGAAGGATGAAATCGGTATGCTGGCGGTGGCTTTCAACCAGATGAGCGCTGCGCTGGACCGGGCAACCAAAGCACGCCGGCAAATGACCGCAGATATCGCCCATGACTTACGCTCACCGCTAAGCGTGATCACGGGCTATGCGGAAGCATTGAACGATAAAAAATTGCCCGGAAACCAGGAAGTGTATAACATCCTGCTGCAAGAAGCCAGGCACCTCGACCGCCTGGTGGATGACTTGCGCCTGTTATCTCTGGCTGATACGGGTGAGCTACCCCTGGTGCTGCAACCCACCCAACCAAAAGCCTTGCTGGAACGCGTGGTTTCACGGCACATCGTGGCCAGCCACCAACGCCAGGTTGAGCTGGTGATCAGGGTGGGTGAGGATTGTCCGCAAGTAAACGTGGATGTGGAACGCATGTCGCAGGTGCTGGATAACCTGATCGTGAATGCCTTCCGCTACACCCCCCAGGGAGGCAAGGTGACCATGGAAGCGGTTGCCACACATGGCGAGGTGCAAATGAGGGTGAAGGACACCGGCTCAGGGATTTCGCCCGAGGACCTGCCGCACATCTTCGACCGCTTTTACCGGGGGGATAAATCGCGCCCGCATAATGGCGAATCGGGCCTGGGGCTGGCCATTGCCAAATCGATCGTTGAAGCGCATGGTGGTGAAATCCATGCTGCTAGCAAGCCTGGCGAAGGCGCTGAGTTTACCATTACGCTAAAACCCTACAACCCTGAAAAGGGCTGAGTGATTAACGATTTTTTGCCATCTCACTCCTGCGCAGGAGCGAGCGCACACGGGCTACAAACACCTGGGGGTGAAAGGTTTCGCACAGGCATAAATCTGC
>Ga0172364_10002960_pt1 | contig 13538 bp, 12 predicted proteins | sample LakKivSesite10cm_FD_114545 | JGI IMG/M metagenome (GOLD analysis project Ga0172364, IMG submission 114545) | Sediment microbial communities from Lake Kivu, Rwanda - Sediment site 10cm | ecosystem: Environmental > Aquatic > Freshwater > Lake > Sediment | place: Rwanda: Western Province, Lake... | reverse complement strand
TTTTCTGTTAAACTGAGATCCATTATCTGTCAGCAGATTATCGTATCTGATTTTTAGAAGTTGTTTCATGCCTTTTACCACAGTTGTATCACGTTGATTTGCCAGTCTGATTGCCCAACCTCGACGGGAATAATCATCTTCCATTGTTAGAATAGGAATACCATTAAACTTTGTAAGATCTGTTTGAACAAGATGATTTGGATGTCCCCATTCGAATCGTTTCCATTCTTTCTTTGCACGTTTTTCTGATTCGATAATACCTTTTCTTACCAGAATCCTAGAAACGGTTCTAGGATTCACTCGTTCCATTTTACCCTGATTCTCCAAACTGATGTTCACGATCAATGATAAATGAAAGGAACCAAAACCTGTTTTATTTCGCACGTTTACAACAAGATCTTCAAGTGGCTGAGTTGTTTTATTAGGGCTTCTATGTGGTCTTTTTGATTTGTATCTTAATCCTGGTATCCCCTCATCTTGAAATCTTTTAAGAAGACGTCGGAATTGGCGTATGCCAATTCCTAAATCATGAGCTGCGTTCTCTCTAAAGATGTTGTTATTTGATGTGATGGCTCTTGCAATCGTATGATATCTTTTTTTCACGTATTCTGGTTCATTTTTTAGAAGAGATGCGTGTTCTTTCTTTAGATAGAGTTCTCCTTTGAAGATGTACATATGTCCAACCTTTTGTGTTTATCATGAATGGCATATGATAAACCATCAGAAGGGACATATGTCCTGTCCTAACACATTTTTTGTGTTTAGGCTGTTGAAAAATTGTTTCCATCTGGGTGATATACACTCACATAAGATAGAAAATATGAAATGAAGAACATTGGTAATTTACCAATGTATTACATGTTATCTATTGTCTTATCTATCAAATTTCGTAATCTCTTTAGATTTTTATTGGATATTTTTAAGATTACGTCTCTCTTAATAGCATGATAAAGCCTTTCTTTGAGTTTATCCCTGTCAAAATCCTTTTTCTTCTTTTCACCACCAATTTTACCTTCATATATCCATACCTGTTTTTTCTTTTCAGGATCCCATTTCACGTTGTACGTATATTCATGGCCTCTGATTCTCTTTACAATTTTTCCCATATAACCTAACATTGGTAATTACCAATATATATTTTTCCCAAAATTAGATAGATCTTGATTAGCTATATTCTCTCCTATAATTTCTACTATTTTTTGTGTTAAAAATACAAATAAGCCCCTTCTTTATCAATTAATTTTTCAACAGGCTATTTTTTGTGTTATTAATCACAACATATATATCTAGTATATTGTATACTATCGTGGGAAGGTGGGGATATGAAAACCATGGAAGAAATTGGCCAAAATGCAGGCAAAATATGGAAAGTACTTAATCTACAAGGCCCACTTACTGAATCTAGATTGATGAGCAGCACTATGCTTGATGAGAATCAATTTCAGGCTGCGATTGGTTGGCTTGCTAGGGAGAATAAGATCTCTAAAAACGGCTCCTTTTATAGACTTGGTGCAACTAATTTAACCGATAAAATTGGTGCAGATGCCGGGAAATTATGGAATACTCTCGTAAAAAATAATGAAATCGATATATCTGTTATCGCAAAGTTGGCACATTTAGACGAGAAGGATGCTTATTCTGCGCTTGGTTGGTTGGCCAGGGAAGATAAAATAGAGTCAAAAAATTTGATAAAACTAAAACACTAGAATAAATTATTCTCATAATCATACAAAATTGTTTTTTAAGTTTAGATTACAAAGTAAAAACAAGTATCAAAATATATATATTCCATTATTGTATACACCTAATCCGAGGATGAGGTTACATGAAAAATGTAATAGAAGAATTTGGCCTAAATGCAGGAAAGGTATGGCAAACACTTAATTCACAAGGTTCTCTGACACAAACAAAAATAATGAAGACCGCAAAACTTAAGGAAGACGAGTTTTTTGCTGCAATTGGTTGGCTTGCTAGAGAAAATAAAATCTGCAGAGAAGGTCCGATGTACAGACTTGGTCAGACGAATTTGACAAATAAAATTGGTTCAGATGCCGGTAAAGTGTGGAATTTACTCTCCAAACAGAGAGAAGCCGATATCTCATCTATTGCTAGGTTAGTTAGACTACAGCCTAAGGATGCCTATTCTGCTCTTGGTTGGCTAGCTAGGGAAAATAAGATAGATGTAAAGAATGTAAGACCAATTGAGAATGAGATTACAATTTGTTTAAAATAAAAAATCTCTTTTTTTCCTTATTTTTTAAATGACATCCTCCCAAAATGAATCCATCTAAAGATGGGGGTATCCCATACTGTAAATTTTTTATAGTGTAACATGAAGGAACGCAAACCATCCAACTTAAAACATATCGACCCCACGATGATGGGTCGAGTAGTATTAAGAGATGATTTGCTCAACAATCATCCTTCATGTTACACAAATATCAGCACTTCAATCCAAACAAGTATCAGCTGGATGTTAAGATTGCAGTCGTGAAGAATGGTTTCCACTGCAAATACAACATAAATTATCACCTTGTCTGGATTCCGAAGTATAGGAAAATCGTGTTAGAAGGCCAGGTAAAAGACGAACTGAGAACCATTCTCACCACTGAATGTAAAGAGCTTGAGTTGGAGATGCTCGCCTTAGAGATTATGCCAGATCATCTCCATCTTTTTGTGGGTGCAAAACCCACCCATATACCTTATGTGATCGTAAAACAACTCAAAGGTGTGTCATCCATTCGGCTCCGTGAACTGTTTCCAGATCTTGCATATCTTGGGTATCCCAGTCGTTGGAAACAGTTCCCGCATCTTTGGGCTAGAGGATATTACTGTGGTAGTGCAGGACATGTTTCTCAGGATGCAGTAAAACGGTATATTCTTGAGCAGGAAGGAAAAGATGTGTTCGATTATTGCATCTATGGAGATCATACGGGTTTGACAAAGATTGGTGATTTCACCAAGTGAAAAAAAGTTTGACTCCAATTCATCCACTGGTTAAAACCAGTGGTATTCTTGGAGATTTTTTATAAAAACATATTTCTTTTATATTAGGTTTAATTTTTTCTTCATTGTTTCAATCCAAGATGGCAAACCTTCAACAGTGCGAATCATTGAATGTCTAGCAAATAACTCCCTGTATTTTATATCACAATTTACCCGCCCTTCTAGATTTTTTCTTATTGTATGACAGAGACGTCCCCCTCGCCAATCCCAATCAGTTAGAATAATTACGTCTTTGTACTGTTCAGCGATTCTATCACAAAAATCAGCTAGCGGTCTTCCAGTATTAGCACTAAGTATAATTCCATTTATATCTAACTTGCGGAGAGCTGCAACATCCTTGTCTCCTTCTACAATAATAGGAACACTCTTGTTCTTCTCTTTTAATTCAGACAATAATTTTTCAAGTTCCTCAAACGATTTTTTATAATCCATCCAAAGACTCCTTCAACCGTTTAGTAACACTATCAATTGAAACACCTTTAACAAGTAAAGCCTTCTCCCGACTCTTTTCACCAGATATGATATACACACTTGTAACAGGTTTATTGAAATACCTTGCAACTGTTTTAATCACATCCTTGTTTGCCTTGTTTTCCTTAGCCTCAGAACAAACTTTTATCTCCAAACATTTACGCCATGTGTTATAACCTGCAGGAAAAACTGGATTCTTAGCCCCAGTTGTTACAAAAAGGTAAAGAATAGCACCATCTCTATGATTTTTTATTGCACTGGTTAATTCGCTCATACTGATTGGCGCCTTTTTGTATGTTTTATGTTAATATATTTTTGTCGCTCTATCTCTCAGGTAACATGTAAGCAATATCATCCCATGGATGTCTGTATAATCCTTGTTTCAAACGTTTTTGATCAAGATAATGCCCAATCAAACCAATGCTTCTACCGAGAACAAACAACCCGTTTAACGCACCCATCTTTATGTATTCATCTGCCTCTTCCTTAGGCATCTCGTTTCTCAACATATCTGCAAAGCAGACGCCAATACATCCATCAACGTTGAGAATGAGATTATCCCTTTTCGATGTGGTAATCTTTTCTACTTCAAGTGCATAGTCAAGAATTGGTGTTTTCTTGAAATTTTTCTTCGCATAATTCTTTATGATAGTCACTCTCATATCAGGGTTGTGTATTGATTTAACCAAATGACCGATACCCTGTATGTTCACACCTTTTGCCTTCATGTCGTTTACAAATTGTTGTGGTGTCTTTCCGGCATCCAATGCCTCAGAAAACATCTGTGCAGCACCATCAATTGCACCACCGAATCGTGGGCCTATAGTTAACATCCCAGAAACAAGAGAAGAGATGAGATCCTTCCCTGCTCTAGTAGCAACAATCGTGTTGTGAGCACCAGATACTGCAGGACCATGATCTGCTGTTACCATTATTGACATTTCAATGAATTTTGTTGCATAGCTTGGTAGGAGTTTCTTGAACCAGAGGATACTTAGCACACCGCCGACTCCGATATCCTTTTCGAAAACCTTGCTTATTGGCATGTTTCCAAAGAGTAACTCTTCGCCTCTATCATCAGATATTGTACAGATGAAATTTGTTGGCTTTCGTATAACCCCTGCTTTAACTGCTGTGTTATAATCCATCGGCATCTTGATAACTGTTGGTTCTGGTTTTGGTTTAATTATTTTCTTTTTCACGAGATTGCGATAGACTTCACTAATCTTTTCGCCATAGTCATCAAAGGAATTTGGAACAATCGCACCAGCTTTTTTTAGTGCAGCATTCTTTGCATCAGCGGTTTCTAAATCAGAACCTGCTTTTGCTCCTGCATGACCAAACTGTACCTCAGTTTTGAAAGCCTTTGTACACGTACCTGTAACCCATATTACTAATGGTTTTTTTATCTGCTTCTTTTTAAGAGCATTTACAATATCGTATTCGTCTGTCCCACCAACTTCACCAAGACACACCATCATCTTAATCTCAGGGTTCTTTTCAAACCGCAATAGGTGCTCTATAAGAGTTGAACCCGGGTACCTATCACCACCAATAGCGATTCCCTCGTAAAGACCATCTGTGTTTCGTGAGATAATATTATATGCCTCGTTACTTAGCCCACCAGATTTTGAAACAAAACCAACTGATCCAGATCTATGAAGTTTTGATTCCATTATATTCTCAATTGTTCCACCAGTGTTTCCAATTTTGAATTGACCAGCTACAATACCACCTACTGTTGCAGGGCCAATAATTACTTTGTTCAGCTTTTTTGCCTTTGCAATAAGCTGTTTCATTCTACGCTCTGGTACACCCTCTGCGATAATAACAACAGTCCGTATCTGAGGTATCGCAAATGCTTCCTCGGTTGATGAGGCAGCTGATCTGAATGATGCAAAGTTAATCATAACATCAACATTTTTGTGTTTGTTTGCTGCATTTTTTAGTGATTTGTAAATTGGAACCAAGATTTCTTTTGGACCAAAAAAGAATTTCTGGAAACTATCAGAACCGGTTGGGTTAACAATAGCTGCTACAGAAGGAGTTTTTCTACTAGAGACATAGTCAAAATCAAGCATCCTTTGAACTGCGTTTACTTGTAAATTGTAGATGAATGATTGCGTGTCTTTATCAAAGAGAATATAATCTTTTTTTGCCATTTACTTACCTCCTTTCAATGCCATTGATACAATTTTAGTCATATGAGTCTCAGGACCATAAACCTTGATAGGAACGCCAAGCTCTTTTCCTAGTTCCCTCATCCTATTCAATCCTTCTTTGTAGTTTGGTCCGCCCCTACGCACAAAAATCTTGACCTTTTTTTCTCTAAGCTTATCTTTGTATTCTTTAAGAGCTCTTACTATCCCTTTGAATGTGTTTGCAACATCTGTGAAGTTTGCAATTCCACCGCCAATCAAAAGGAATTTTCCCTTTGGATTCTTTTTTCTTGTCATGAGATCAAGAATTGTTTTTGCATATAGGTAAGTAAACTCTTCATTTGGGTCACCAGAGTATTCACCATAGTTTGCCATCTCATTCATAAAACCTAGATCAGTGATAGTATCTGCATAGATTACTGAGGCACCACCACCAGCAACCATAGTCCATACACGGCCTTCTGGGTTTAGCACTGTTAGTTTCAATGATGCACCTGTCTTCGAGTCAAGCTCCTCGATATATGCTTCTTCTTTACTGAGCATTCTTCCAAATGGTGATGGAAACTCTATACCGCCCCATTTCTGGCCGCTCTCAAATTCTGCAGTGTCATCCAGTTTTGCAGCAAGGTCAAGTGGTACAATTTTATTACCGGTAACTACGAACGGATTGATTTCCAAATACGAGTAGTTGAGGTCTGTATAGAATTTGAACATGCCTTCTATAAAACCAGCGATTAATTTTTTTCTATTTGCTGGAATTTTTCCAAGCAGTTTCTTTTCAATATCTGCTGCCATTGGGTATTCTCCTATCGGGATTTTCATGCGTATAGCCTTTGCATCAATGTCCCCAACGTTAATTCCACCCTGGTGATAGAAAAGAATTTCATCACCATCTCTCTTTGAAATTATTGCTAGATAATACTCATCGTTTTCCTTATGTGGAACAAACGGCTCTACGATAAAATGGTCCAGTACCCCTGTCACAGTTCCAACAGTAACAGGTTTATTCATACGTTCTTTTATCCATTTTTCTGCATTTTTCCAACTTGCATTCAAAAGAAGGAGTTTGCTTTTTCCCCTTCGTTTAATGAGTTGATCTGGCTTTACTACAAGTTTTTTCTTTGTTAACCATTTATAGGTATTCGGTAATTTTTTCAAATCTGTTTCAGGTCCAATTGTAATGAATTTATTTTCAATAGAGTATTTTCCATTTGTGTATTCCTTAAGCAGACGGGCGATCATCTGTTTTCCATCTGCTTCTCGAATTGCCTTTTGTGCCATTTTTTTATCTCCCAGTTCTACAATTTTTTCTTAAGTCTATCAACAATGGCATCGATAAACTCTTCGGTATAAACCTGTTTATTCTTTGGGTTTGGTGTTGCTACCTTCATTAGATCGCCAGTCATGATTCCACTTTCAACTGTTTCAATAGCTGCCTGTTCTAGTTTATGTGCAAAATCTACAACCTCTGGTGTATTGTCAAGTTCTCCTCGTTTCGTTAGGCATCCTGCCCAAGCAAATATAAGTGCCATCGGGTTGGACGATGTTTTTTCGCCTTTCAAATATTTGTAGTAGTGTTTTTGGACAGTCCCATGTGCTGCTTCATATTCAAAGAATCCTTCAGGTGAGACCAGTACAGAAGTCATCATAGCAAGACTTCCATAGGCAGAACCAAGCATATCTGACATTACATCCCCATCATAGTTCTTGCACGCCCATAAGAATCCTCCCTCTGCTTTCATGACTCTGGCAACTGCATCATCTATCAGAGTGAAAAAGTATTCAATGCCAGCTTTTTCATATTTCTGTTTCCAGTTTTTCTCAAACTCTTCGTGGAAAATTTGTCTAAATCTTGCATCGTATGTTTTCGAAATTGTATCTTTTGTTGCAAACCATAGGTCTACTTTCTGGTCTAATGCATAAGTGAAACATGCTTTTGCAAAGCTGCTAATGGATTTGTCTGTATTGTGAATCCCCTGGAGAATTCCTGGTCCTTTGAAATCTTGGATCATCAGACTAATAGGTTGCCCACCATCAGCTGGCGTGAACTTTAGCTCTCCTTTTCCAGGTCCTGGAACACGTATTTCCTGGTTTTTGTACACATCACCATATGCATGTCTTCCAATGTGTATAGGTTTTTTCCAGCTTCGAACCGATGGCAGAATATTATTAACAAGTATCGGACTTCTAAATACAGTACCATCAAGTATCGCTCGAATAGTTCCATTTGGACTCGGCCATTCCTTTTTCAAATTGTATTCTTTTATCCTGTCTTTGTTTGGTGTTATAGTCGCGCATTTAACTCCAACACCATGTTTCTTTATTGCATTTGCAGCATCTACTGTTATTTTATCATCGGTCTCATCTCTCTTTTTAAGTTCGAGGTCATAGTATTCCAGATTCATATCAAGATATGGGAAAAGTAGTTTTTCTTTTACCATCTTCCACATGACACGAGTCATTTCGTCTCCGTCTATTTCAACGATTGTATTTTTCACCTTGATTTTTTCATGTTGTTTTTTCATGTTTTTCTTCTCCTAAAAAATCTTATTTTATATAGTTGAGTGTTCCACCTGCAAGCAGAATTTGTTTCTCCCGCTCAGAAAGGTCATATTCAACTTCGAAAGTCTTACTTTTTGTTTTGTCTTTCACAATTAACGGTTTGCCTTTTTTAAGAAGATTATGAATGTCAAGTATCTCCAGCTCATCGTTTTGATCTATATCATCATAGTCTTTTTCGTTTTTGAATTTCAATGGTATTATCCCAAAGTTCACGAGATTTGCCTTGTGTATCCGTTCCATTGATTTTGCAATAACTGCCTTAACACCTAGATACATGGGGCATAGTGCTGCATGCTCACGTGATGAACCTTGACCATAGCTGATACCACCAACTACAATGTTAAATTTTCCAGAATCTTGAATCTGTTTTGCACGTTCGTGGAATTTCGGGTCGATAATTTCAAAAACAAATTCTGAGTATTTCGGAACGTTAGATCTGTATTTCATCCGACCTCCGGCAGGTATGATGTGGTCTGTTGTGATTTTGTCACCGACTTTTATTGTAACAATTCCGTTTATTTTATCTGGCATACACGTACTTTTTGGTGGTTCACCGATGTTCGGTCCTCTATATATCTTAATATTTTTACCGTCTTTTGGCGGCTGGATAAACATACTGTCATCAATGTAATATTTCTTTGGCATTGAAACAGAAGGATACTTGAATCCCATTTTTTCCAGGTCTCGCGGGTCAGTGATTTTTCCGGTTATTAATGCTGCAGCTGCTGTCTCAGGGCTTACCAGATAAACTTGTGCATCTTTTGTTCCTGATCTACCTTCAAAGTTTCTGTTGCTTGTTCGCAAAGATATTGCACCAGTCTTTGGTGATTGGCTGTTTCCTATGCAAAAGCCGCATGCTGACTCAGCTATTCTTGCTCCTGCAGAAATAAGTTCGAAAAGTCCGCCATCTCGCTCTATATTTTCAATAACCTGTTTTGATCCTGGTGCAACAACAAAACTAACATTCTGATGAACTTTTTTACCTTTTAAAATATGGGCAACTTTCATGAGATCAGTATATGATGAATTCGTACAACTACCAAGGCAGACTTGGTCTACGTCTAGTCCTTCTATTTCACGAACCTTTTTTATATTTCCCGGGCTGTGTGGTGTTGCCGCAAGTGGTTCTAATTCACTTAAATTAATTTCAACAACGCGATCGTATTTTGCATCATCATCTGCTTTTAGTTCAACCCAATCTTTTTCTCGATCTTGTGCTTTCAAAAATTCTTTTGTTATTTGATCACTTGGGAAAATTGAGGTTGTCACCCCACATTCAGCTCCCATATTAGTTATTGTTGCTCTATCAGGAACTGATAGTGTTTTTACTCCTTCTCCACCGTATTCAAAGACACAGCCTACGTTTCCTTTTGTTGTGAATATCTCTAAAACTTTTAGTATAACATCTTTTGCAGAGACCCACGGTCGCAGTTTTCCTTTCAATTCTATTTTAATTACTTTTGGATAAGTTAAGTAAAAAGGACCGCCTGCCATTGCAACTGCGACATCAAGACCACCGGCTCCTATTGCCATCATTCCTATTCCGCCACCGGTTGGTGTATGTGAGTCTGAGCCTAGTAGTGTTTTTCCTGGTTTACCAAATCTTTCTAAGTGAACTTGGTGACAAATTCCATTTCCTGCTCTTGAGTATATGATTCCATATTTTGCTGCTACTGATTGAAGGTATTTGTGGTCGTCTGCGTTTTCAAAACCAATTTGAACTGTATTGTGGTCAACATAGCTTACTGATAGTTCTGTTTTTACTTTCTGTACGTTCATTGCTTCGAATTGTAGATATGCCATTGTCCCTGTTGCATCTTGTGTCAGCGTTTGGTCGATTTTTATTCCAACTTCGTTTCCTTTTTCAGGTTTTCCTTCTACGATGTATTTGGAGAGTATTTTCTCAGTTATCGTCATTCCCATAAGTTTATCCTCCAATATTCGATTGAAAAACGTATATTAATTTATTATATAAAGCTTTTTAATTTGTTTTACATATAGACAATTATTATTATATGAAAATGTTATTTTGATAAATTTTAGATATCAAATGAGCTTTTTAACAACTATAGTTCTATATTTTGTATAAATGAGAAAATTTATATATTGAATTATTCCATTATCTGATTGTGAAAAAATTACTACTAACAAAGAACGAAGAAAAAGTTCTTTATGGATTAATAATGCATCCTGAAAAAAATGATAGCGAACTATCATCAGAGATAAAAGTTAAACTATCAACACTAACATCAATAAAAAAAAGATTAAGTGATCAAGGTTTCTTCCGCAAACTAAACGTACCAATGTTAAACCGTTTAGGTTGCGAACTATTAGCTGTAATATATGCACAGTTTAACCCTGTTATACCACTTGAAGAGAGAGTACAGGCAACAAAAAAAACAATTGAAGTTTTTGATGAACTTGTCTTTTCAGTTGGTGAACAAGAAAAAGGTTTTTCAGTTAATCTATCTAAAAACTATACAAACATTGGAAGAATAAACGAAGTAAGAACAGAAACATTTGGTAGACTTGGTTTACTTGAAAAAGAGTATCCAAATGAGGCTATATTTCCTTTTGAAACAAGTCAAATAATAAGATTTTTTGATTTTTCCCGTGTCCTTAACAAATTTTTTTCTTTAGAAAATTCAAAACAACCTAAAACAAAAACTTGGTTTAACAATTTAAGCCAAACTGATTTTACAACTAAGGAAAAAGAAGTTTATGCTGCTATAGTTGAACATCCTGATCTTACTACACAGCAGATAGGAGATTTGGTTGGTCTTTCTAGGCATACAGTATCTAGGATGAAAAAACAGTTTTTCGAAAATGATTTGATGAGAGAGATTACTATCCCGGATCTTAAAAAATTAGGTTTTGAAATCCTAGTTTTTTATCATGTAAAATTTAATCCTAACAAAGCACCAAATGAAGATGATATTTCTTATCTTGATTCGCCTTCTACTATATTTTTAGCTAATAGAAAATTCGAAAGCGTGATAATATCTGCATATCCAACTTATCAGGAATATAAACAGGATGAGATGAATAAAATCAGGTTTTTAAAGGAGAATAACCTGATATCATATGCTCCTTTTATTGGAACTTATGCTTTTGGGCATATGGTTGTTATAAAGGATTTTGATTTTGCGCCTATAGTCAAAAAAACTTTTAATTTTAGATAATTCTTCTATCTAATTTAAATAAAATTATGAAAAAATACTTATACTGAAATTCTATTCCCGGCAATGCCCGATAATAGATGTGTTAACTTGAATGGCTACAGATACAAGGTCGTTCTAAAACTTTGTAAAAAAAGGTTAGCATGATTGTCTTGGGAGGATAGAGAATATGAGTATGTCAGAAGAAGAAACAATTCAAGTTTTTAAACCCAGTAAAGAAATTAGTTCAAAAGCCTATGTAAAAGATATGAAAAAATATCAAGAAATGTACGACGAGTCAATAAAACATCCAGACAAATTTTGGGGAAAAATAGGTGAAGAGTATGTTTCTTGGTACCAGAAATGGAAAAAAGTCTGTGACTATAATTTTAAAACCGCCCAGATAAAATGGTTTGAGGGGGCTAAATTAAACGTTAGCTATAATTGTCTTGATAGACATGTTGAGAATGGTCATGGTAACGACCTTGCTTTGATTTGGGAGGGTAATGATCCGTCTGAGAGTAAAAAATTCACATATAAACAGTTACTTGATGAGGTACAAAAGTTTGCAAATGTGCTGAAATCGAAAGGTGTTAAAAAAGGTGATCGCGTTTGTATCTATCTTCAGATGATACCTGAGCTACCAATTTCTATGCTTGCTTGTTCTCGTATAGGTGCTATTCATTCTGTTGTTTTCGGTGGTTTTTCTGCTGAGTCTCTTCGTGGTAGAATAAACGATTCAAGTTGTAAAATGCTTATTACACAGGATGCTGGTGTTAGAGGACCTAAATCATTGCCGATGAAGTTTACTGCTGATCAAGCTCTTCAACATTGTCCTTCTATCGATTCTGTTATTGTCGTAAAACGCATGGGTGAAAATGTGACCATGTCTAGTAAAGACCATTGGTGGCATGATGAGATGAAAAAAGCAAAACCCACTTGTCCACCTGAGCATATGGATGCAGAGGACCCGTTATTCATTTTATATACGTCTGGATCAACTGGTAAACCAAAAGGTGTCCTACATACAACCGGCGGGTATTTGGTTTTTGCTGCGTTTTCACATAAGTATATCTTTGATTATCATGAAGGAGATATTTATTGGTGTACAGCTGATATAGGTTGGGTTACAGGGCATACCTACATAGTTTATGGACCTTTATGTAACAAAGCTATTTCTCTTATGTTTGAAGGAGTACCAAACTACCCTGATTGGGGTAGATTCTGGGCTGTCTGTGAAAAACACAAGGTAAATATTTTCTATACAGCTCCAACCGCTCTTAGAGCACTTATGAAAGAGGGTGACCAATGGGTTAAACAACATGACCTAAGTTCTTTGAGAATACTAGGTACTGTTGGTGAACCGATAAAATCTAAAGAATGGCTATGGTATTATAACCTGGTTGGTGGCAGACGATGCCCAATTGTTGATACCTGGTGGCAGACTGAAACCGGCGGTATTTTGATTACCCCCTTACCAGGTGCTGTTCCATTGAAACCTGGTTCAGCTACACTTCCATTCTTTGGTGTTGACCCAGCGATAATGGATGATTCTGGTAAAGAACTAAAAGGAAATGGTGTAAGTGGTAACCTGGTGATTAAAAATGCTTGGCCTGCTATAATGAGAACTGTTTATGGTGATCATGAGAGATTCAGGAAAACATATTTCACTGTCTATCTAAATGTGTTTTTCACTGGTGACGGTTGTTTAAGAGACGAGGATGGTTACTACTGGATAACTGGTAGAGTTGACGATGTTATAAATGTGTCAGGACACAGAATAGGAACCGCAGAGGTAGAAGGGGCCATAGGCAAACACCCGAAGGTTGCAGAGGCAGCAGTAGTAGGTTTCCCACATGAAATCAAAGGTCAAGGTATATACGCTTATGTTACTTTGAAAACTGGTGAAAGATACGATGATAACCTTACAAAAGAACTTGTTCAGATGGTTAGAACAGAGATAGGCCCACACGCAACTCCTGACAAGATACAATACTCTGAGGGTTTACCAAAGACTCGTTCCGGTAAAATCATGAGACGTATTTTGAGGAAGATTGCAGATGGTAACGTTGACCAGATTGGTGATACGAGTACACTTGCAGATCCATCTATTGTGGATAACTTGGTGAAAAACAGAAAATAAGCCATTATCAACTCTTTTTTCCTTTTCTTTTTTTGAGCA
>Ga0172364_10002954_pt1 | contig 13549 bp, 9 predicted proteins | sample LakKivSesite10cm_FD_114545 | JGI IMG/M metagenome (GOLD analysis project Ga0172364, IMG submission 114545) | Sediment microbial communities from Lake Kivu, Rwanda - Sediment site 10cm | ecosystem: Environmental > Aquatic > Freshwater > Lake > Sediment | place: Rwanda: Western Province, Lake Kivu... | reverse complement strand
GCATTTGCCAACTCGTGCGAAAAGCTTTCAACTTTGTTGTGCCGCCTGCGCGTTCGTAGTGTGTGATACCCGTCTCGCCAATGCGATAACCCAGAGTTTGAGCGCGAACCAGCAATTCGGTAGGCGTCGGATATCCACGTGCTTCTATCGTCAAATGCCGCGCTATATCCCCCTTAAAAAGCTTAAGCGCACAATTGGTGTCACGCAGGGGCACTCGGAACAGAGCATGGATAATCAGATTCAGCACACGATCAGCGATCACACGCAGCGGCCGATCCTGCTTGCGGCGGCGGTAGCCAGTGACAATGTCATAGCCTTTGTGCATTTCGGCCAAAAGGAGCCTGTATTCACCCGCGTCAAACTGTCCATCTGAATCAATGGTCAATACATAATCACCTTTGGAATGTGCGATGGCACTGGACAAGGCATAACCGTAGCCACGGTTGACCGCATGGTCTACTACAATCAAGTTATCGAATTTGCCCTGGAGTTCACGCAAAATGTCCTTGGTGCCATCGGTGCTGCCGTCGTCGCCAATAACGATCTCGCCCTGAATGCCATCACGGGCGAAGATGCTTTGCCAGTAAGTAACCACTTTTTCGATATTCTCGCGCTCGTTGTAGGCAGGTGCGGTGATGGACAAGAATATGGCCGACGTCATCGGTTTCCCTCGCTTCCCAGTGCAACATTGTGCACCTTGATCAAGACGTAATCTCCGGAGCGGTATACCACGTTCCCCAGTTGTTGTAGCGGCTCCCAGTGCACCCAATCGGCCAGCATGTAAAAGTCACCTTGTGTTGTCCACAGGCGACGCAGCGCCTGCTCGCTGGTCACCAGAAGCAACGGGCGATTTGCATAGAATAGGGCCGAAGGCCTGATCCAGTAGGAACCTGGCCAGTAGTTAACGAGAACGGAATCTTCGTCCAGCACATATTTGCTGTAAGAGGCCACCACTTTCACATCGGGATTAAAGTCACCAACTCTCGGCAACCAGGAATGGGCTAGTACAAGGTTCGACCCAACAGTGGCCACCAGGATAAGCAGCAGTGCCGGCTTGCTCCGTAGCACCGTGACCAACAGGTTCATCGTAAGCAGTGCCAGGCTAGGATAGATAGGAATCATGTACCAACCTATCCTGCTGCGTGAGACATTGTACACCACCATGGGCACCGCTGTCCAACATAGCAACACGATAGCCGCCCTGTCTCTGTGGCGCACAACACGGTATAGCCCGTAGGCAACTGCCAGGGCTACCAATGGGTACAGGACAGGAAAACCACGCTGCATAGTGCGAAAATAGAAGAACAAGTCCCGAGTATGCCCTTGCTCACCTGTTACGTAGCCCACAGTCAAAGAGACCATGTAGGAATCCCAGAAGTGTCGGCCCCAGATCAGCAACTGCCCCAGGTGCCAGGGTACGGCGATGAGCAAAGAGAGCAGAAATCCCCAGAGTGCTTCCTTTCGCCACCACGCCGACCCTGGCAACCCTGTGATAAAGAAGAGCCCAACGATTCCATAAGCCAGGAAACCAGCAATGCTTTTGATCATCAAACCCAGGCCGAGAGGTACACCCAGCCAAACCAGGGATCTGGCATCTCGTTGGCTACGCCAGGCCAACCAGACTGCAATCATCAACACCGAGATTAGTGGCATGTCCAGCATGCCTACGCGTGCCAGACTGACAAAGTTGTAGCCGTGACTAAAAAGGTTGCGATTGACAGTGAGCAGAATGATGGCCGCACCTAGTCCCACAACGCGCTTGCCGAACAAGTCACGCCCCAGCACACAGGTCATCAGGATAGCCAGTACACCTGACAAAGCGCTTAGGAAACGTGCGCCAAACTCGTTGACGCCAAAGACCTTGTAGGCCAAAGCAGTTAACCATTGGCATAGCGGTGGTTTATCAAAGAATTCCATGCCATTCCAGCGTGGCGTGTTAAAGTCCAGGGTCCACAGCATTTCGCGAGCACTTTGTGCATAGTCGGCTTCATCGTAATCGCTTAGGCTACCTTCCCCCAAACGCCAGAATATAACGGTTGCAGCAATGAGCCCCAGGAGCAACCACAGCAAGAGATCTTTTTTCTGCACCTCAAACCGAAAGTGCCCCTGTCGCAAATTCGTTACTCTGTTCCGTATGGTCGTCCCCATGTCAGCAGGCATTTAGCTCAGCTCACTTTCGTAGCTTGTAGACATGAAGCAGGACAACGCCTTGATATGTCAATGTGTGTACCGGTTTCTGCTCGCGCATAACGGACACAATCTCCGGTGTATAGCTAAAGCCTGTCTGGCGCACTTCAACAACTGCATAATCCGCCGCATAAGGGCTGACGACATCACCACCAGTCACTCTCAGATCATCACGCAACATACCACTGCGCTGGTAAAAACGTAGGACAAAGGGATTCTCCGCCCATATAGAAGCATCAGCTTCTGCGTTCTCGTTTAGATAAGGCAGTGCCTCCTGATATGTCTCGCACCAGAAGGTTGTCTCTAGTCCCAGACGTGTGGCACCAGGCAAACCTCCCACCAACTCACTGTAATAGGATAGTTCATAGGGATGGATACGAACCATGGCAAGCAAGGGCGGTATCAGGAGCAGAGTAAGAACAAAGCTCAACAACCGGCGCACGTTACGTGGATCTCCTCCTTCATTAAAGCGCTGCCAAGTCGAGCCCAGAATGTTCAATACACTGCCAAAGCCCACGCCAGCAAGGCAGGCCAGATATGGATAGGCGGGAATAAAATGCCGCTCGCCGCTATAAGTGGCCTGGAATGGAGTCGCGGCGATTAATAAAGGCGTTAGCGCGTTCAGGATCAGCAGCCAGCCCGTTGGATCAGCCGGTTTGCGGCGTACAACCTTCAAGATACCCAGCAGGCACATTACCGTAATGACTACGGGTACTACCGCCAATGTGATGACGAAAGGATAGTGCCAGGGCACGTGCCCCAACGTTTGCCCCAAATAGAACTGAGGCCTGTCCTTGAACCGCGAGGCCATCAGGAAATAATATAGCAGCCGATTCATTGTGTCGTGATACAGCCAGGGCCAGATAACAACGAAAACTCCTAACCCTATTGCTACCATAACTACAAGCTTCAGCACTGAACGCCAGGTGCGACGAAAGAGCAGTATCCACACGCTCCACACGCCAGGCATAACGATGGCATTCAGCTTGGTGCCCAGCGCCAAACCATAAGCTATTCCTATGACCAAGACCCCAAGCCAGCCAGGTCTAGACTCATACTTCCAGAACAGGAGCATCGCTGCAAACCAGGTGATGGCTACGGTGGTATCAATATTAGCCAGGTGGGCATGGAAGAACATGCGTGGCATAAGTACCAAAGATAGGGCCGCAAAGATGCCACTGGTGATGTCGTAGGCAGAAGCAACCATCCAGAAAACCATAGCCACTAGGAGCGAAAACAGCACTGCATTGCTGAAGCGGTGCGCGGCTATATCGCCCAGAGCACCGCGTAGAATAACCCACGCCAAACCAGATAGGAACTTGCCCAGTGGCGGATGCAGCTCCAGAGTGGGGTCCTGCACCCACCAGCGGACAATAGCCACATCTGAAAACGGTTCGCTTAAATCGCCCTGAAGGATAGCACGCTTGAGCAAACCTAGCCAGGTCATATACCCACGTGAAGCTTTGATGTATAATGGCTCATCCCAGGTTATGCCAGCATCAGCCAAAGTGGCTACAATTGCGGCCAAGGTGATCACTGCCAAGGCCAGACCAATGCCAACCTGTCTTCGCCTATGGCCAAGGCCTGACCAGGTAAATGAAGCCGGCATTCTCACAGTACCTCGTAAACGTAGATGCGATCAACGATGAAGGCACGCTCTGTCCCCGGCAGCAAATGCAACACCCGATCCCCCTCGTAGATTGGAAGGTCGTCTACCGTTAGGACATGCCGCACCCCAGAGGCAGTAACCAAATCCTGTTCAAGCTGCTGCCACGCCTCTCCATAGCTGCGGGAACCCACTAACACGTAACGCACTCCCCACTGCTTCAGCAAAGCGATGCTTGTTTCGCTGGGAAAGCTCTCCAACACTTCACGCTGCTCGTTAAAAGCATGCGGGAAGAACGTACCATAGCCAAAACATATTTTCTTGCCGTGCGTACGCATCGCGTATAACAACCAACCGGTCATAGCTTTGGCAATCGGAAACTCCATGATCGCAAAGTCGCCATCCTGGTTCGCCAGCCAGTTGTCAATTGGTCGAGCCTGCACGCGGCAAGCCCCTAACGCATAAGGGAAGGAAGCAAACTCCAGGATTACTAAACTTAACACCATAGTCGTCACGAACAGGCTGCAAAGTCGAGAACGGGCAGCGAAGCCCTGCCAACCATGCCCCCTGAGCAACTGTTGTAAGCCATACCCTGCCAGCACGGAAACACCAAAAATGCTCATTAGCCCAAAACGGGCCCATACCCGCATGGCGTTGAAAAAAGGCAGATACAGGTACAACAGTAACGTCGGCAACGGCAAGTACACAGCTCCTTCTGTTCGCAAGCTATAAGAGGAGAGTGGATAGAGCGCCAGACGTTTAGTCAAACAATTCATACCTGCAGTGAAGACTCGTTCCAACCAGCCCGGCACCGCAATATACACAGGCATGTTGCCCCAATGCAATGTAGTTCCCAGCGCCAGCACAGAGAAAATCAGACTCAGCCAAGCGAAGGCTGTACGCGCCGGGCTGCGCTGCCGCCGCAAGGCAATAATGGCAAGCGCCAGGGGTACCAATCCAACGTACAGGATGTTCTCATTGATGTTCTGTGGATACTGCTCCAGTAGCCTTGTGCCCCACAGAGGCTGCATCACATTCGGATAAAAGAAATCCAAAGGACTGGCCGAGAATTGATCCACATAGCGCAGAGACTGTGGCCGATCCCCCTCTTTCCACACGCGAGTGACTGGCAGTACAAAAGGTCCAACAAGCACAGAGCACATAACCACAAATATGAGCACAAGGCGAGCAAAGCGCCGCTGCCATAGATAGCTCTGCCACGGCCTGCCACGCAGCAACACATACAAAGCCCCAGCTAAGGCAAACATGTAAGCGTAATACCAGGCTGATAGTGCACCTAAACTATAGAAGAGCGCAGCCATAAAAGCATCACTGTCACGCTGTTGCACAATCATCCTATCCAGATACAAAAAAAGCAAGGGCAGCCACTGTGTGCCCATAAGTGGCAGGTGACCCGCCCCCAGATGTGCCATGCGATAGGGGCAGAAAGCGAAAGCTATACCGCTGAGCAGGCCCGCTATTCTGCTTCCACTGAGATATAAAACTAAAAGGTACATTCCAAATCCCGATAGCAAGAAAGAGAACAACATGATGAGATTAAAAGCAGTAATCTCACCAAAGAACAGTGTCAGCGGTAAGGCCGGGATAGTATTGGATATTGTCGCCTCCGACAGAGCCACATTATAGCCGTATGGGTAAAACATATTGGCGTTAAAGAATGGAGAGACATGCAAATCAAACAACGCATGTTTGAACCACCAGACCTTGTAAAGGTACTCGAAATTGTCACCGGGTGCTGGTGCGCCGAGGATCTTGGATCCAAGACCCTCGACAAGGGGATAGGTCAGGATTGCACTCAGCATAACCAATGCCGCCAGTACAATCAAGTGTGTAGCCAGTCTAAAAACGCGGTTTTCACCGCCTATCTCGATGTCAGAATTCGTGTTGGCCGACATCTCGCATGTTACCTGCCTACTAGCCAAACCCCCAGACAGATAAGTAATACACCTGCCAAACGGGCCACAGAAATGGGCTCATGTAGCACGAGCCAGGAGAACAAAACCACCGCCACATATCCCAAAGCGATCATTGGATAGGCGAAACTCAAGTCTAGCTTCGACAGTGCAAACAGATAGGCAATAGATGAGATGCCATACGAAGCGAATCCGCTGAACACAAAGGGATTGGTGATCATGCGTATGATGACAGCCAAGCTGAAGGCATCAATCTGTCCTACCTGATTCATTCCAGTCTTCATCAGCAGTTGTCCTATCACGCCTAAGAAGATAGCGAAGAACAGCAAAGCGATTGGATTCATTTAGTTTCTCCTCTCCTGTTCCAGTTTGTTAACGTGCCAAATACGGGTGCGTGGCGCGTCTGTTTCATAAACTAAAGAAAGAGCTTCAGGATCCATAGTCAACCACGCTTGCAATGCTGGCTGCAGGTACTGCGCCGTCGTGCGCGTCCAACTGAATGCATCTTCGATCACATATGATACGCAGTTGTCATGCACTGCATTCATTAGTTCCGCTGCGTCAGTAGAATACGGGTACTCTAGGGCCTGGTGTCCAGTGAGGACATATAGCAAGTCTGCTTTGCGGCACATCACGATGCTGCGCTCCGCTGTGTCTTGCGCAATCCAATTCATAGCGTGTAGATAGTTGCGCCACTCGGCATCCGCAGCGTAGTAGGTGGCTAACGGGTGACCAAACCCATAGCATAAGTTACGCTGAATGTGGCGAGCATCTATCACTAGAGCCGACAGCATCAACACTGAACAAGCCAAGGTCAAGGCATATGCTTTGGCATTGTTTGTAGTGCGCACTTCAGTGCGCTCTTTAGCTCTGAAGCGTCTACTACAGACGACCTGTAACAGAAAATTGACTGTCACTAAAAGATAATAAATAGCAAAAGGAATAATGGGCACAATCAGCCGGCTCTGAGCCCACAGATAGCCAATACAAGAAGCAAAAAAGATTGCTACGTACCATTCGCTCACGTGCCCCCGCCTAGCCTCTAAGATAAAGCCGAGCATGAGCAGCGCCGTGATCAACCCAGTGAAAACAATGCCGCCAGGCCCAAGCAATACACCTGCGCTCAAAGCATGAGGAAAGAGTACATCGGGCCAGATGTCCAGTGCGTAGATACGCAGATTCTGGGCCAGACGGGCTATCCAATCTGACAGGTTAGCTCTCGTTGTACCATAGGGGTCACTGGAGAAGTACAAGGCAAAGTAACTACGCCCCAGTCCTACAGAGGTTCCTGTTTCAGTGAGCAAGCTGCTACGGATGAACCAGGGAGCCATTAACATCCCCACGATGAATAGTAGCAATAAGGCATGCTTAAACTTACGCCGAGCGAATAAGTAGAACGTGAACACAGCAGCTATCACCAGGGCAATGGAGCGCGCGTAAAACGTAAGCACCAAAAACAGAGCAACCCACAAGAGGCTGCCCATGCTCGTCTCCTGCCAGTATCGCTCAAAAAGCCAAATGCAGCAAAGGGAAAAGAAAAGGCAGGGAATCTCCGTACCTACTTCTGTGGCGAAGTGCAGAACGTGCGGATTCACTGCCATGAGCAACGCAGTTATGGTGGCTAAAGTAGTGCTGCGCCGTCTAAAAATGTCATAGGCCAGCACAATGGCCCCTAGGTACAATGCGATTGATACAACTTTTATAGGCAAGATAGCAGCCACTAAATCGTGCACAGTGCCTGTCAACACCAGCACCCCTGCCAACAATAAAGGATAGCCGGGTGGATACAACGCCATCTCAGGCGTGCGGGGATCGCTGATCATCCTGTAACCATGACCTGTAACCAGTGACTGACTTAAGATCAAATAAGTCGCATTATCACCCGCTGGTATTAAGTGCTCGTTGTGCGGCAACACCACGAGAAGTAAACCCAGTGCCAATATGAAAATCAGACGGTATCTAGATAGCAGCATCCGCATTAGCTACCTCCTGCGGCCAAGGACTTGACCGCAAAGAGGTCTACCTCTATCCCCGTGAAGTGCCTCTCTGACACCAGCTCAGTGTAGCGAGACGTCGTCAGATAGTCTTTCAGTGCCAGATTATTGGTGTGACTGAGTACAAGCCAGATACGAGTGTAGTTAGGCAGCACCATGCCCACGCGCGCCGCCAAGAGGTCACGATCGGTCACCGTTCGACTGACACCCATACGCCGCACCGAACCATGATAGTAGTGTTCAAATGGCAACCAGATATCCTCATCTACCATGAAAATCAAATCGGCTGGTTGCTCCTCAGCAATGATGTATTGAACCGCGGCGCGCCAGTTCTCCTTTTGCTCATAGCGATAGACGTTGGCTATGGGCCATAGGGAAATCAACACGATAGCCCCAACCACGAGCATTCCCAGAACCCGGCCCGGCATCCTCGCTATCCCTCTGGCCACAATAATGCAATATGGAGGCAAAAAAGGAAAGATGTAGCGCAGAACCCAGAAGGACCTGAACTGCGATAGTAGGAAGACTGTGCTAAGGGGCACTACCAAATATAACAGCGTAAATACGAGTCCATCATCTACAGATAATGACAGCCGCCGCTGCTGGTGGGCAACCAAGCTCCATGCAGCACAGAAGCCAAAGAGCAACAATCCTCCCAGATAGAGCAGCAACCCTTCTGCCGTTGTACCCAGGCTGAATGAGAACATGAGGCCCACCAAGTCACGAAACGTTGGAGCACCATGCCAAGTATCCAGCAACCCCCACCAATAGCTTGACTCTGAACTGAAAATACCCGCTAGCCCAATCACGGACAGCAAGACAATTGCGGTTTGACTGAGCAGCCAATGCTTCCAGACGCCACGCCGCGCACGTCGCTGCAAAAGCAAATAGAGCATGTAGACATTCTGAAAAGGGGCGAGAAAAATGGCAAAATAATGCGTGTTCATGGCCAGGGCCGTGCTGAGGACATAGGCCAGCCAATGCCAGAGTTGGCCTTCCCGTAGAGCCAGCAGCATGAAGTGGGCAGAACAGAGGCCCAGGGCTGCTACCAAAATATACATGCGAGCTTCCTGTGAGTACCAGATATGCAAGGGCGAGATTGCCAGCAGCAATGCGCTGAGCAAACCCACACGTGCATCGAACAACTGCTTCGCCAGGGCATAGATGGCAACGATGGATCCCAAGCCGATGATCACAGATAACAGCCGCACGATGAATTCGGTGCTTCCCAACAACAACCAGAAGTGTAAGAGCAGGTAGTATAGTGGTGGAAAGATGCGCTGCACGCTGAGGGCAATGTGCCAGCTTATGCTATGTCTGGCCACCCAAACACTGTAGGCTTCGTCAAACCAAAAACTCTCAGCCGATAGGCCGTAAAACCTCAGCAAGGCCCCAGTGGCCAGGATGAGCAATAGGATAGCCGCCGTGTCTCGTTTTTGGACGGAATGCACCAGTTCTACCCACACATCACTAGTCTCCACTTGGCACTGCCGCCAGATCATAGAGAACCAGGCTTCCCACTCCTCGGAAGTTACGTTCCTCTATAACCCCAAACTGACTATCGAGAATCAGCTTGACGATACCATCTGGATCGCTGTAATGCCCTCGTTCCCAGACCAACCACACGCGCTTGTAGCGATTAGCAACATCTGTCGCTACTCGTTTCGCGGCATCAACCGTCACGGGGATCGGCAGATCCATGTTGATCTCCACACGACCCTGAGTGTAGTAAGCAAAAGGCTTCTCGTTCCAGCGTGGCGAGAAAAGCACAACGTCTCCTGGTTGTGCCTGCTCCAGGACATAGGAGCTCGCTCCACGCCAATCAGCGTTCTGCTCGATGCGCCAGGCGTTCCAATCGCCCACTAGCAGGATCAGCACCAGCAACAAGGTAATAACGATACGGGCCCAATTCCATTTTAGGGTGTTGATGCCAACAGCGACCAAGATGCAACAAGGTGGGAGGAAGGGCAAAAGATAGCGAACGGCATACATTGGTTTCACCTGTGACAACAGCCAAACAGTCAGTAGCGGGACACCGACATACATCAGGCAAAACAACACCCCTCCCCTATTTTGTCCAAAGAACAATCTGTACACCGCAGCCAGAACGCAAACACCAAATAGCACATAGGCCATCCGACGCAGTAGCACTGGGTAGAGTTCCCTGTCAAGGCCAGTGCTGAAATAAATCCACGTATCCGACAAAACACGAAGCGATGGCCGCCCCACAGACTTTTCCACCCAACCCCCGCCACCAGTACCCACTTGGTGGCAGAGGATAGGTATCCAAGGCAAGAACAGCAAGGCGATCACCAATTCCGCCATCAGCCACTTGTACAACAGGCCCTTTGAGCTTCGCACAACAAGGCCTTCTGAGCCCTTATTGGACCAGAACCAGTAGAATAGGAACAAGTTTTGAAATAACAGCACAAATAGTGCAAAGTAATGCGTGTAGAGCGCCAGCACCGATGCAAATACATAACCCAGCCAATAACCTATCTGTTTCCTTCGCAGTGCCAATAATAGAAAACAGCTTGCCAATAAGCTCCACATGGTTACCATAACGTACATCCGCGTTTCTTGTGAGTACCAGATATGCAGCGGAGACACTGCGAGCACAAGCGCAGACAGCAAACCAACACGTGGGCCAAATAGTTCATGGGCTAATGCATACACGACGATGATCGTAATAACGCCGAGTATAGCAGAAAGTGCACGGACGGCGAACTCGCTTTCTCCCAGGCGAAGCCAGAAGTGTAAGGTGAGATAGTAGAGTGGCGGGTGGATATCTCCCGCAGCCCAGGCGACGACTGAGGGCAGATTCATGCGGGCAATGATGATGCTCGTCGCCTCGTCGAGCCAGATGCTCTCTTTACCCAATCCTACGAAGCGTAAAAGGCCCCCACCCAACACAACCAGTGCTAGCAGGTAGTCCCCTGCTCCTTTATGCCTGTCCAACCCAGGACAGGCCTGCTCCCTGCCAGTACTGAGCCCCGTCGAAAGGCTCCCCGCTCCCCGCTCACTGCTCACTGCTGCCTACTACCTGCTGTGGGGCATTGCCGTGCGACGAGAACGGTGTTGGCCTCCACCAACTCCATTCCACGCACCTGCTGCAAGAAGGAACATCATCCAAACGGCCTTCCAGATGCTTGTGTCGCAATTCCACCATCTGGGGTCCGTTCCAGGCTTTCATCACGCCCTCTTTGACATTGCCAAGAGGATTGAGTGCGTTGTAATCACGGTCACAACAGACCAGCGTGCCGTCCCAGTAGACATGAACGTGGTACCACAAGTTTGGGCAATGATAGCGCTTTTCAGGCAACATAACCTCGTTGTCATCAACGCGCAACTCGCTTATCTGCTCTACCTGGTTACCCCAGGAGTCAAACGCCTTGATGTATACGCGATCTACACCTGGAATACTCCAAGCGTGCTTAAACTGTTCAATCTCTGCTGCGGTCGGTTTGATGTGGATGATCTGCACGCTGACACGTGGGCCCTGACCACGGTTGCTTTTTAACTCTGCAAAGCGGAGAATATTCTCTCGTGTCTGTTCAAAATCACCTCTGCGTCGCACGTACTCGTAAGTTTCTCGTGTAGCTCCATCGAGACAGAGATAAATGGCACCCAGGCCCGCATCAAGTATCTCGCGGCTGCTCGCTTCATCCAGGAGTGTGGCATTGGTGGAGATTTCACTGTGCAGGCCGCGGCTGCGGCAATAGGCTATCATATCATAGATGCGGGGATGCAGTAGGGGCTCGCCCCAGATATGCAGGGTGGTCGTTTGCACGTGAGGTGCCATCTCGTCAATAATCTGCGTGAAAAGGCTATAGTCCATAAATCCCTTCAGACGCGTGACCAGACCCAGGCCAGTGGGACACATTACGCATTGCAAGTTGCAGGCATTGGTAGATTCCAAGTACATGCGATCTGGATGAGTCCACAATTTGGTACGGCCACTGACATAGGAAAGCCACTTCGCAAGAGAAGTGGCTCGACGTTGATACCGTTGTACTCGACGCTCGATTCTAGTTAGGACCACGTCTTTACCTCCCTGGCGCGCAGAGTGGCAAACCGTTTAAAGAGTCCTAAACGCAACAAGCGTCGAGCAATCGCTCGTAAGAGTTCAAAACGTGAGACACGCCATAATATAGAACCTAACCTTGCTCCGAATGCACGCCGGTATAGGCGCTTCGTTCTAACGTCGGCAAGGGTCCGATATGCCCGGCGTATCCATTGACTGAGGATAGCATCCGGAACCTCGGAAACGTTGAGAAAAGGAACGAGTTCCTCGTCAGGGTCGCCATAGTAGTAGGCACGGGCAAAATCCTGGTTGTACTCCGTCTCTGGTTTTTTCCTCACTAATTCGTCCCATAAACGTGTGCCGGGGAAAGGTGTGGTCAGGCTAAACATCACTTCATCCAAATTCAGGTCCATAGCCAAGTTTATGGTTTGCTGCATGGTCTCCTCTGTATCACCGGGAAGGCCTAACATAAAGTAGCCCTTGACATTAATACCCGCTTCTTGTGCCCAGCGAACTGCTTGCTGAACCTGCTCCAATCTGATGCCTTTGCCGATGCGCTGCAGGATCTCCTGATTGCCAGATTCAATTCCATAGTGAATACGGCGGCAACCGGCAGCGTACATTTTCCGCAGGATCTCAGCATTTACACGGTCTACACGGCCAAGGCATTGCCAGCGGATGTCCAATCTCTCGGCGATAAGCTGCTCTGTGACAGCACTCAAGCGCTGAAGATCAACGGTGAATAGATCATCAATGAAGTAAAAGTTGCGGATGCCATATTGCTCAATGACTTGCCGCAGTTCGGCAATGATGTTCGCAGGGCTGCGTTGACGGTAAGTCCGCCCGACGATGCCTTTGAAGCAATAATTGCAATTATAAGGACAACCACGACTGGATAATATGCTCACCATGGGCTGCCCTTCGGGTGTGCATAGGCCGTAACGCTTCAGGTCAAACAGGTGACGTGCAGGGAAAGGCAGGGCATCAAGGTCGCTAATCAACGCCCGATCTGGGTTGGAGATAATCTCACCTCGGAGCCGATATGTAAGTCCGTTAATTGTGCTGAAGTCTCTGGTGCCGCCATCCAGTACGTGTACCAACTCCAGGATTGTCTCTTCCCCTTCGCCCCGAACCACGTAGTCAATAACGGGCGATTCTGCCAGTATACGCTCCGGGTACACGGTCGCATGGGGGCCGCCAATGACAATGGGGCGTCCCAAATATGCCTTAAGCAGGATGGCGGTCTCCAAGGCACTGTGGTAGATGCTAGTCATAGCAGTGATGCCGATAACGTGTGGATCAAAATCACACACTCGTCGCACATCATTTTCCAGAGGCGTGTTGGGGTCTAGACCAAAGTCGAAGACAGCCACTTGATAGCTATCGCGTTCAAGAACTGCTGCCAGATAGGCTAAACCTAATGGTGGGTAATCGTTAGATTTCTTATTCCATTTCGGAGAGATAAGAGCGATCCTCATTTACCAGGCGTGTTTCCACTTCCTCTATGGTCGCACTGAGCATCCCTAAGGATCTGGCGTACACACTCGTGGCTGATCCGATCCACAATGCCGCGCTTCATAGCCTGCTGGGCTAGCTTGTGCAATGTCCAGCGAGTGAAATTTAAACCCAAGTCTCTGGGCTTCACCTGAGCTAATTGGACAATCTCCTGCCTTTGTCGCCACGAGAATCGCAGTCGAGGGCCACCAGAGTGCACCGTCCGTAATCCTTCGCACCCCCGTTCGTTAAAGCGATGAATCCACTTGCGCAAATTGGCTGGATGAGATTCAACAAGTGGCCCTATCTC
>Ga0172364_10002953_pt1 | contig 13552 bp, 16 predicted proteins | sample LakKivSesite10cm_FD_114545 | JGI IMG/M metagenome (GOLD analysis project Ga0172364, IMG submission 114545) | Sediment microbial communities from Lake Kivu, Rwanda - Sediment site 10cm | ecosystem: Environmental > Aquatic > Freshwater > Lake > Sediment | place: Rwanda: Western Province, Lake... | reverse complement strand
TTTGTTTTTATATTAATTTTTTTCATTCATCTTCGGGCTAAATTCTTGCCCCGTAGGGAAACGAAGTTTCTCCTTCGGGGTTGATTATTTTAATTTTAGCTTCGTTAATTTTTCTAATTCCCTCAAAGATTTAATTCTTGAGACTACAACCCGCCCACCGCCTCCTCCCAACTCGCTTAAAGAGCGAGTTGGGCCCCTATTTTTTGCATTGCTAAAAGACCAATTTTAACAAATTCTTCTAATTTTAAACCAAGAAGTTCTTCGCATTTTTTAATAATCTCCCGATTGGCTCCTCTAGCAAAAGATTTTTCCTTAAAACGATTTAGAACATTTTCGGTGGTTAGGTCAACTAATTTCTTAGAAGGTAAAACCAGGGTAGCTGCTACAATTAAACCGGTCAAGGGGTCGGTAACAAAAAGAGCTTTTTCCATTAAAGTTTGGGGTGGTATGCCGTGAGCTTCATTATGCACTTTTACTGCCTGACAAATATCTTTATCTATACCCAAATCTTCCAGTAATTTAGAACCCAATAAAGAGTGTTGCGACAAATCACCCTTCACTTTGTCGTAATCGATATCATGCAATAATCCTGATAGAGCCCACTTTTCTTCGTCCTCGTCAAAATGCCGAGCCAAAGCTCGCATTATTGCTTCTACGGCTAAACTATGCTTAATCAAATTCTGATTAAATAAATTTTCTTTTAACAAATTAAAGGCTTCTTCTCTATTCATAATAAAGTATTTTATCATTTTTCTTTCATTTAAAACAACAGGCGCAACTCATAAGTGTTAGAAATGTTTGAGTCGCGCCGTTAGAAGAGTTTCCCCTGTAAAGCTAATTCCTTAGCTTTTTCTGTGGCGTTGAGAAGCGCCCAGCGTCGATGATTAGCTAAAGATATTTGATCTCTAGCTTCCATTCTGCGTATATCCATCATCGCTGCCTCTTCTCTCACCCAGGGCTCACAGGGTTTACCGTTCGTATCTCTTACTCTTAGGTAATAAGAAGTAAAAGGATACGACTTAACAATTATCCTTCCGGCATTGTTCGGGTCTTGATAAACTTTTTGCCTTCTCGTCTTAACAGCCATTTTTTACTCCTTTCTTCAGTTTTGATTAAGGCAAAATGCCTTTACTGCCTAAATTATACCACAAATTTTCCTAAAAAGTCAAGCTTTAAACATCTTGCCGTGGCCAGGTGTGGGTATAACTTTTAATTTGGTCCTGAATAAATTTCTCAACTCAGGCCTAAATTCTGACTATTTCTTTGTTTTTATTAAAAACAGTTTCTTTTTAAAACCACCTCGTTTTTTGTTTTTTATTTTCTGTTGTTTTTGAATTTCTGATTTTGTTAAAACGAGCTCTGAAACTAAAACGTCAATTAATTCTTGAATATCAACAATTTCATTAGTAATTTCTTTTTTATCTTTAGCTTTAATTAACTCTTTAGCTTCCTCAAATATCTTTTTCTTTATCTCTTTTAAATACTCTTTTTTATTCAAAACTCGCCAATAAGGTATCTCTCCAGCCCCTCTAATAATTTCTAAAATTCTATCTCTGATTAACTTGTTATATTTCTTTATCATTTAACTATTCTACCAAAAAATCGCCCTTTCGGTAATCTTTGTTATGGCTACCCGTCTTTTTTATTTTGAAACAAAAAAAGAACCCCCCACCATATGGTGGGGGGTTTAGAATTATCTGCTGAAATCTCTTTTAGGCCTTCTTTTTGACCAACACTCTTTGCAGTAAATAGGTCTGTCTGCAGCTGGTTCAAAAGGAAGTTCAGTGATTTCTACCCCGCAGTCTGAGCATTTCCAATTGCCCTTGACCATTTCTCGGGGTGCAAATTCTCTATTTGAACTATATGCCATGTTAATTGTCGATGAGAACTCCGTTCTCATCTTCACCTTCGCTTCCGTTTATGGAAGTTTGGTGTTTAATTTGTTAATAAAAAAGCGACCTTTAAACTCCAAGTCGCTACACTTAACTACTACTTTAAATTTTCGGCGAAGAGGATTTCGTCCTCTTCTTCACCTTCGTTTCCGCTTCGTGGAAACTTGGTACTTAAAGACTCGTTAAAGCTAATTCGACTTATCGTCTGACCCCATTATACAGCATCCATATAGGATGTCAAGCCCGGTAGTAGAATTTTGACAGCCCCGTTTAAGCGGGATAATTTCGCGGAGCGAGTCAAAATTCATTACCGGGCGCAGTCCCGTAGAGCAATTTCGGAAAGATTTTTCTAAAGAAAAATCAAATTTACGAAGTAATCCGAAATTCTTCTACGGGGCAAGCCCCGCAAGAGAATGGACAAAACACCTCAAAGGTGGCAAAATTAAGATAGTTTAATGCCGAAAAATTTTGAAATCAAACATTTAATTGTTGGACCTCTTTTAACCAATTGCTATATTTTAATTTCAAAAGGTGAATCCCTGGTTATTGATCCCGGTGCTGATTTGAAGCAAATTTTAGAAGAACTGACAAAAAACCAAGCGAAATTGAAATATATTGTCTTGACTCATTGCCACTGGGATCATCTTTTGGCAGCTCCAAAATTGAAAAAAGACTACAACCCACCCACCACCCTCCCGCCCGAAGGGCGGGCCCCTACCGGTGCCAAAATTTTAGTTCATAAAGGAGAGAAGGATTTTATGAAATTCAATGTTGATCAATTTTTAAAAGACGAAGATGAAATAAAGGTCGGAGAAATTTCATTAAAAATTGTTCACACGCCAGGTCATACAAAGGGAAGCATCTGTCTTTTGGGCGATGGTTTCATTTTCACCGGCGACACCCTATTTGAAGATGCTCATGGCAGAACCGACCTTTCTGGCGGTTCCCAAAAAGAAATGGAAAATTCCTTGGAAAAACTAAAAAAGATTTTAAAACCGGGAATGAAAATTTTTCCTGGCCACGGAGAAGTTTTTAAGAAATGAAAATGGAAAAATCTTTTGATAAAGAATCATACAAAAATCTAGGGATTAATGAATTGATTCTCTTGGGGATATACTCGATAGTTAACAATGGGGAAAAATGTACCTTTGAAAGATTAGTTAAAGAAAGTTTTAATATATTCCCAGAATCATTTTGTTTTTCCAAAAATCCCGAATGGCCGGACTCTCGGAAGCTCGACCGGCCCCTTCGAACTCTTAGAAAAAGAAAATTAATCACCGGCGACCCAAAAACCTCTTTTTCTCTAACCAAGCTTGGCAAGAAAATCGCCATCGAAACCTCCAAAACCTTCAGACAAAGAAAATTATTTAAATAAAAAATGCTGCAAAATTAATAATAAGCATATTAATCTGCGAGCTTGCCGGAGTTTTGGGCTCAATTTTCACAACGCCGGCGATTAAAAGCTGGTATTTTTTTCTCGAAAAGCCCTTCTTCAGTCCGCCAAACTGGGTTTTTGCTCCGGTTTGGACAGTTTTATTTTTATTGATGGGTATTTCTTTATATCTGGTATGGGCAAAAAATTGGGCCAGCAAAGTTCCGGTCGATAGGCCGGAACGGAAATCGTGGAATCCCGTTTCGGCCAAATTATGGTTAGGTTCCTGGAAAGAAGAAAATGCAGTTGCGATTTTTGTCCTCCAGTTGGTTTTGAATATTTTGTGGTCGGTAATATTTTTCGGTTTGAAATCGCCAGGCCTGGCCTTTTTCGAAATTTTAATGCTCTGGTTCGCAATATTATATACAATTATAAATTTTTACCGGATATCCAAATCCGCGAGTTTCTTGCTTTTACCTTATATCCTTTGGGTTACCTTCGCCGCAGTTTTAAACCTCGCCGTGTGGTTGCTAAATAGTTAAAAGGCCTGCAAAATTTTTATGGCTAGCATCGTGTCCCAACGGTGTTTTTTATTTGAATTTTATCGAAAATAGAGGTAGTATGAAGACGGAGGGAAAAATTGAAAGCTCATTGATATAAATAAAATAAAAGGAGGGAAATATGAATTCGGTTCAGCCAGTAAAAGTTTTTTCTACCAGCGGTTCGATTGAATTGGCCCAGGATATCTGTAACGCCTTGCAAACTCGTTTGCCCAAAGAATTCCAGCCGGGGGGACGCCTGATTCTCAGCAATCTAAGGTTTGAGAAATTCGACAACGAGTGCATTCTGCCCCACATCGAGAATGTTCGGGATCATCTGGTCGTGATTATCTACACCCATGCGCCGCAAATCCATACTCAGCTATTCGAGCTATTCCATATTATTGACGCGGTCATAAACGCCGATGCCAAAGAAATCATGCTTGTTTTTGCTTATTTTGAATATTCCAGATCCGACAAAAAAGACCAACCCCACATTTCGGTAATGAGCCGATTTTTGGCCGATATTTTTAACAATCTCGGCATCAAAAAGAAGCTAATCCTTGACCCCCACGATGATCACATTCTCCAATATTTTTGGCCGACAGCCGATGGCATTTCCGCAGTTCTGCTTTTGACCGATTATTTGAAGAGGGAGTTCTTGACGCCCGAACTGAAAGAAAAAAGCGTGGTGGTCTTTTCCGACCACGGAGCTGCCGATCGTTACCGGGAAGTCGCCCATATCCTTAATTTGCCCACCGCCTATATTGACAAACAGCGAATCGGTGGGAAAACCATATCCACCGAGGTCATCGGCAACGTCGTGCAGAAACACTGCCTGCTCTTCGATGACGAGATTTTAACTGGCGGAACAGGAATTGGCGACGCCGATATACTGTTGAACACGGGCGCATTATCTGTCATCTTTTCTGCCATTCATGCCATACTGACCAGCGGTAAACTCCCGACCCCAGAATTGATTCAGAAACTGGAAAATTCTCCCGTAAAGAAATTCATAATTACTGACAGCGTACCGGTCAAGCAAAAACTTGTCGGCACCACTAAGTTTAAAGTCATTCCGGTAGCCAATCTTCTGGCAGAAGCCATTAAGCGCAATATTCTTGGCGAATCATTGACCCAATTGTACCTGCCGGAAAATGTCTCTCTTTACCGTTAAAAAACTTTAGCTCAAGTCAGAACCAAGCGCTAACACGATAATACGAGTTAGCGCTTTTTATATGCGATAAGGGTTTTAATTTCCGCAAAATTAGGGGTATTCTGAAAGAAGAGAATGAAACACAAAATAAAAACTTTTTATTTCCTGAAACCTTCAGTTTTTCAAAAGAAAGAAAATCGCCATCGAAACCTCCAAAACCTTCAGACAAAGAAAGTTATTTAAATAAACCTTGACTTTTTTGAAATATCTATTATAATTAAGGTATAGTATAAGGAGGTAAAATTGAATAAGGGAAAAAAGAAAAAGCATTTCTATATTAAATTCCGTATAAATGGGATTGGAACATTTAAAAGGTATGCTTGGTATGTTTCTCAAGTAAGTTTTGTGAAATCCTTGGCTCTAGAATTTGAGAAAAAATATCCTTGTTTGAGAATATTCATTGAGGTTTTAGAGATTAAGGAAATAAAAAAGTAAGTGGGGCACGGCTAATTCAGCTAAAATACTGAACGCCGTGCTTTCTTATTTCGGAGTGATATAATAAAAATAGGATGGAAAAAGAGAAATTATGAAACTCCGCGACCTGCCAAAAATCGAAAGACCAAGGGAAAAATAGGGTCAACTCTATTTTTAACCCACACACCAGAACCCCGAAGGAGAACAAGTTCCCTACGGGGCAGGCAAAAGGTCGAAAAATTAATCCCGTAAAATTTCATCACGGGACAAGTTGAGCCCCGAAGGAAAGCAGAGCTTTCTACGGGGTAAAAAAATAAAATTTAAAAATATGGCAAACGAAGAAAAACAAATCAAAGTAAATCTCGACCCAGTTCTTTATGCACTTTCTAACGTTAATGTGGGTTTCAATGAAGAAGTTTTTGATTTTCTAATAATTTCAGGAAATCAAGCACGCCAATTCCGCGCATCGCCAAAACACGCAAAAAGGATTTATTTACTTTTAGGCAAATATCTTGCTGAATACGAAAAGAAGTTTGGTCCACTTGAAACTCAACTTCCCGAAAAGAAGGAAACTGCCTCCGAAGAAAAGATCGGTTTCGGTGGATAAATTAGTTTTATTTTTAACCAAAATTTAGGGCCGAAGTTGAGCCCATTCGGCAAAGGCTTCGACTGAGCAGTTCGACCCTGAGCTCACTGCCGAAGGGCTCAGCCGAATGTCCTCAAGGTAAAGGAAATTTAGTAAAAAATGGATAACAATAGACCAACCCAGTACCAGAATCCTCGGTTCGGTACGGGGCAAGTACAACTTTCGCCCAATTCTTTGAATTTATATTATGAGTGTCCGCTTTGTTTTTGGCTGGATAAGAAGCAGGGGGTTAAAAGACCCCAGCCCTATCCTTACGCTCTTAATGCGGCGGTGGATTTGCTTTTGAAGGAAGAATTTGACAAATATAGGAAAAAGGGTGAACTTCATCCTTTACTGATCGCTAATAACATTCCGGCCAAGCTTTTCCCAAATCAAAAATTATTAAACGAATGGCGAAACAACTTTCAGGGAATACGATATTACGACGCCGAGCTGGACGCCACTCTTTTTGGCGCGGTAGATGACATTTTAGAGTTTTCAGAGGGTAAATTAGCTCCGTTAGATTACAAATCCACCGGCAGCAAGGTGCCTATGGTCTATGACCGCTTCCAGCTCCAAATGGATATTTACACTTTTTTGCTGGAGAAAAATGGATATAAAACAATGAGAAAAGGATGCCTGGCTTTTTATGTGGTTGATAAAGAAAATGGATTTGACGATAGGTTGCCTTTTAGAAAAGAAATTCAAATGATAGATACCGATCCTTCTTATGTCCAGGGGCTTTTTAAAGAAGCGGTAAATTTATTAAGGAAAGAGGCGCCTTCTTCTCACAGCGCCGACTGCCAATACGGCCGGTGGCTAAAAAAGGTCGAGGAAATAATTTAAAAAACCCCAGTAGTAGAACCTGCGGTTCACTACAGGGCAAGTAAAATTATGGAACAATTTTTAATGGGAAATCAGTGGTTTATCTGGTTGATAATACTTTGGGCTATTCCCTGGAAAGGAGTGGCTCTTTGGAGGGCAGCCAGAAATCGCCATAAGAAATGGTTTATAGCTTTGCTTTTGGTTAACACGATGGCAATTTTGGAGATTATTTACATTTTCTACTTTAGTAAACCTCGTAGTGAAAATTTGACTGCCTCCGGCAAATAGTGTTTTGCAAAACAAAACACTGTCAAATTTCTACTACGGGGTAAAGAAAAACAATTAAAAGAACAAGTCTAATTTTACCAATTCTGAAAGCAGAAGTCGCCGAGGAGGCGACTTTTTACTGGGATTATTTGAAGAGGTTGGTGATTAAGTGGCGGTATTTTAGATAGGGTTTTTCGCTCCAGATTTTTAAAAATTTTCTCTGCCACTCATTTTTCCAGAAAGAGAGTTCGGGCAAAAATAAAAATCCGTCTCGGTAACCTAAATAGCGGGTCTTGAAACTATGATGGAAATAAGATAGGAGAGCGCAAATTAGGGCCGATTTTTGATTTTCCCTCTGGCAGGGGGGATTTTTCTTTAAAACTTTCGAAGCCAAATTATTCCCACAAACTCTATTTATAAAAGTCGGAAAAACTTCAATCAAATTTAAGTCCAGAGCAAATCCCCGTTTTTCCAATTTTTTCCTTAATTCCAGAGCGAACTCACAAAAACTAGACATCAAGGCGGGTGGAATAGGATTTATTTTTGCTTCCCGGAAAATTTTTTGGGATAAAAATTTTTCATATAAACGCATCTTCCCCTTTCCCCTCCCCCGAGTTAAAGGAGCATCAATAGCTATTACCTTTGTTTCTTTTAAATAGGGACCTATTTTCTTTAAAACATCTTTGCCAAAAACATCCTGGCACGCTTTACACCAAATTTTCGAAGGTAAAACAACGCCCTTTAGTTCTTGGAGAACACAAATTCCAGTTGACTTCTTTTCTTTTCCTCCGAGGTCAATTCCGATAAAGAAATTTTTATTTTGTCTCATTTGGCTTTTTTAAAAATTCTTTTGTTCTTTTGATGTGTTTTATTCCGGCTAAAATGGATGCTGGAAAGACTATTTTAAACACTTGGGGATAAAGAAGATAAACTGAAATTGCAGCCATAGCTATTCCTATTACTCTGCCGAAGACCTGCGAAATAAATATTGAGAACAAATTTTTAATTTTTTCTTTAAAATTTCCTTTGAGTTCTATTCTTTTTTTCATTATCAATTCAGTCAAAAGAATGAAAAATAAAACTGCTCCTAAAACTAGAGGAACAATCTTCCAATTTAAAATTAAAATAACTCCAATCAATGAAGCTAATCCTCTTCCACCCTTAAATTTCAAAAAAATGGGCCAGTTGTGGCCGGCGATAATAAAAAAAGCAGCGAGAGCTTGAGCGAGGAAAAGATTATACCCCAAAAAACTCAATTTTTGAGCTAAAAAAATAGCCAGAGTTCCTTTTCCGACATCGCCGATTAAAGCAAAAAGTAGGGCCTCAAATTTTCCGGTGGCTCGATAAACATTGACTGTTCCAATATTTCTCGAGCCAATTTCAAAAAGATTTTTTCCGTAGGTTTTCCCAACAAGATAACTGAAAGGAATTGAACCCAATAAATAACTAATAATTGAAATTAAGGCTAAATCATACATATTTTTGACATTCGGGTTTTATTTATCTGGGTTCTTTTTTGGACAACCAAATTCTTTTTCTGCCGGGTTTTAATGTAAAAGAGGCGGCAAAACCTGGGTTAGTGTATACCAAACGGCAAAAACCAGCAATAAGATAACAAACAAAACCTCAAATTTAAGCATATTTTTGTGGTGGGCTCGACTGGACTTGAACCAGTGACCTTTGCAATGTGAGTGCAACGCTCTAACCACTGAGCTACGAGCCCGATTATACTTTAAATTAGCAAATTTTATCAATTCAGTAAAGTTTGATAGAATAAAGTTGATGCAGGTTTTTGAGTTTCATTTTAATCCAAAGGTAAAAGAGGATTTGATTTTTGATAGTTTTTGTTATGAGCCAGAAAATATTTATGAGAGAAGGGTGGGAAGCCTTTATCTGGTTGGTCTCCTAAAAAATGTCTTACCTCAGAATCTCCATTTTTTGGATAGGTTAGCTAAGCTGATTAAGGACCAGTATTACCGTTCAACCCTGCGCACCCCAGAAAAATCGCTTAAAGAAAGTTTAAGGCAATGTAATGAATTTTTAGAAGGAATAGCCAAAAAAGGAGATGTTAGTTGGTTAGGCAATCTGAGCTTTGCTGTTTTTTCTTTAAAAAATTTTGAATTGAATTTCACCAAAGTTGGGGAAATTAAAATAATCTTGGTAAGAAGAGGACAAATAATAGACATTGATAAGAAATTAAGATTCCAGGATATTGAACCCTATCCCCTGAAGATTTTTGGAAATATTATCTCAGGAAAATTAACTGAGAACGATTTAATTTTAGTTTTAACTAAAGAAGTTTTTGATTTTTTTCAAAGTCAGAATTTATTAAATGAGATTGCCAAAATTTTATCTTTTGATGAAAAAAAATTTAAATCAGTGATTCAAACCAAAGAAAAAGAATTTTTAAAAATTTCGGGGATTTGTTTAGCAATTTTTTTGCAAAAAGAAGTCGGATACCCAGCCAAAGGCTGGATTGGCAAAAGGGAAATTATTTCGCCTTCTAGCTATAAGGAGTTTTCTTTAAAAGAGGCCTTTACCCCGTACATAAAAAAATTAGGTGCGAGGCTTAATCCAATTGTTATTGTCAATTATTTTAAAAAATTAATTAAAAAACCTCGTTGGGTGGTGGGTGGGTGGCGTCCCCAGTTTAAATGGGTGGGGGTCAAATGGCGTCCGAAAATAAAACTGCCTCAATTAGCAATCCCTAAATTTCAGTTCCCCAAGCTAAATAAAAACTTAATCTCAATTTTAGCTCTAATTTTTTGCTTGGCCCTCGGATTTTTTATCGCAAATCAAGAAGAAAAACAACAATTAAAAATCTATCAAGCTACTCTTGACCAAATCCAAAAAACCGTCAACGAAGCTGAAACTTTTTTAATTTTAAAGAATACAAACCCTCAAGTAGAGGAAAAGGCAAACACCCTTTTTAGAAAAAGTTGGGAAGAAATTTCTCCTTTAGTGAAAGTTTCCTCTAAATTACCAAAAAATTTTCAGGCTCAGATTTTTTCTCTAAAAGATGCGATTTCTAAAAATCTCTATCAACTAAATAATTTAGTAGAAATTTCCGAGCCAGAATTGTTTTTTGAATTTAATCCTCGCGAATTTGTTCCCCAAAAAATGGTTGTTTTTGAGAAAGAAATTTATTTTTTTAGTCCTTATTCTCAAAATTTATTTAAAGTTAGTAAGGAAAGTAAGGGTGAAATCATTGAAATTGATAAAAAATTTAATTTAGCCGTCGCCCTCGACGATTCAATTTTGCTTTTCTCAAAACCTAATCAATTGAGCATTTTGAAAGAGGGTAATTTTAATCAATTTTTTCTTGAAACTATTGAGGGTTCTAATTATGACGAGCTTTCTTTCTACAAATTAAGTCTTTACTTTTTAGATAAAAAATCAGGCGAAATAATAAAGTATCCCTATCTGGAAAATTTTAAATGGGATTCACCTCAATTATGGTTAAATTCCCAAACTAAAAAAGCCATTGAGGCAAAGTCAATGGCAATAGATGGAAGTATTTGGATTCTGACTGAAAATAATGAAATTGATCGATATTTGCGAGGATCTTATAAAGAAACTCTAAAACTTGAATTTTGGCCCTATCTTAAAAATCCGACCAAAATTTGGACTTCGCCAGACCTATCTTATCTCTATTTATTAGAGCCTGCTCAAAATCGAGTAATCGTTCTAACCAAGGATGGTAAAATTGTTAAACAATTCCAGAGTGAAAAATTTGATAACCTCTTAGATTTCTCACTTTCTCCGGATGGAAAAACAATTTACCTTCTTAATGGCTTAAAAATCTACAAACTACAAACTACTAGTTACTAGTTACTTTAACTCTATTTTGGCGCCAGCTACCTCGAATTTCTTTTTAATTTCCTCTGCCTCTTCTTTCTTGACATTTTCTCTCACTACTTGAGGAGAGGTCACAGTAGCATCAACTAAATCTTTTGATTCTTTCAATCCCTTCTGAGTGATATCTCTGACCACTTTAATCACCTCAATCTTTTTGTCGCCCACAGCTGTTAAGATAATATTGAAAATAGTCTTTTCTTCAGCCTCAGGAGCTGCAGCTGCCGGAGCAGCTGCTATCGGTGCAGTCACTGGCGCGGCTGCTGAAACTCCTAATTTCTTTTCCAGAATTTTCACTAATTCAGCCAAATCCAAAACACTCATTTTCTCAATTTCCTCAACAAGTTTTTTAAACTTTTCCGGAACCTCGATTTTTTCGGATGCCTTTTTTGCTTCTTCTGTCATATGTTTAAAAATTGATAATTAAAAATTAAAAATTTATGTTTTGGATTTTGCCAAAACATATAGCAGACCTTTAATGTTTCCCTGTAAAACATTTACCAAATTTGTTGCCGGAGCGAAAATACTTCCGACCAGGCCGGCCAAGAGTTCTTCTCTCGTCGGCAATTTTGCCAATTCGATAATTTTTTCCGTATCAATTAATTTATTTTCGAAAATTCCCCCTAAAATCTTCAAATTCGGATTCGCCTCCGCGAATTGATAGACTTTTTGGGCTGAAGAAATTTCATTTTTGTAACCAAAAACTAAAGCGATTTCTCCTTTTATTTTTTTTACTTCAATTTTAAATCCAATATTTTTTAGGGCTAAGGCTAATAAGGTTTTTTTAGTCACCTTTAATTCGTTATCGCTTTCCTTTAATTTTTTTCTCAAATTCGAAAAATCTTTTACTTTCAAACCGGTAAAATCAACAAAAATCATCACTTTTTGTCGAGCAATTTTTTCCTTTAAATCATCAAGAATTTTTTGTTTTTGGGCTTTCGTCAGGGCCATAAAATTAAAAATGTCTGCTTCCGCAGACAATCAAAAGCATTCTTCTCGCCTCGATAGGACTTACTGAATGCCTATTGTCTACGGCAATATTTTAGTTTAGTCAAATCTTAAATCTTTGTCAATACCTCGATAATAGCTTCACCAAAATCTTTAGCCGCTTCTGGACCATTACCGGTAATAATTTTTCCATCAATAACCACTACTTCATCTTGGTAAATTGCGCCATTTTCTTCTAAAATTTTAACCGAGCTTTTATCCATCGGGCTTGACCAAACAGTAGCCTTCTTTCCTTTCAAGACCCCAGCTTTAGCTAAAATTGTCGGTGAAATGCAAATCGAGGCTAAAACTTTACCCTGGGAAACTGTTTCTCTGGCTACTTTATAAGAATCTTCATTATCGAGATTTTCCAAGCAACCGGGGCCGCCAATAAAAACTATGGCATCGAAATCAGCCGGATTTAAATTTTCAAGTAATAACTCAACCTCAACGTCTCCCCCATCAGCTCCCAGAGCTCGACCCATTTTATTTGAGGCAGTTTTTACTTCGGCTCCCGCTCCTTCCAAAATTTCCTTTGGCACAAAATATTCCTCATCCCGAAAATCGCGGTGAGCAACAATCATTGCTATTTTTTTATTTTCAATAGTTTTTCCCGGCATTGAAATAGGGGCCCGCTCGCGAAGCGAGTGGGAGGACGCGGCGGGCGGGTTGTAGTCTTCTTTAGTTAAATTCTGATAAATTAAAACTCCAACGATTAACAATATAACACAAATTCCCAATAAAAACAAAAGGTTTATTTTTCCAGAATTCCTAACCATTTTCAAATTCATTCTACCAAAAAACCGCCTGATTGGCAATTATTTAATTTTCATTTTTCCCAAGTCATAAACTTGACTTTTCATTAATTTGTTATTAAAATAAAAAAGGAAATATTGCCTGCTCTTTATAAAAAAATATTGGAAGGAGGAGAAATGTTCGAATTAGAAAAAATATTAGGTTGTCTTTCTGATAAGAAAATGTCTGATAGTGCCGCACGAAGACGGCAACCAGCCGAGTTAGATGAAGATTTATGGATGCTGCATTACGGCAACGATTATTCTATTGATGCTTATGAAAAAATTCTCGTAAGCAAAGCGTTCAGAAGACTTGATTCAAAAACCCAGGTTTTAACGGTAAATGTCAATCCTCATGTGCGCAAACGAAATTCTCATACCTCTGAAGTGGTAAACGCCGCCACAATAATCGCCAGAATTTTGGGACTGAATGAAGATTTGTGCCTTGCGATTGCTCTGGGGCATGACATTGGTCATGCGCCGTTTGGCCATCTTGGCGAGGATTTTATTTCTAAAGTTACCGGTAAAAATTTTCGCCATGAAATATTTGGGGTTATTATAGCCCAGCATATTGAACGCCAAGGTAAGGGGCTAAATTTAACCCATCAGGTACTTGAAGGAATTAGAGACCACGCCAGAGGGCTTAATAAGCTTTCGAGGAAGGAAAGTATTTCCGAGGAAGCAAATGTGGTGATGTATGCCGACAAAATCGCTTATATTTTGGCCGATATTAACGACATATTCGAAAGAACAAGAATTTTGGATT
>Ga0172364_10002949_pt1 | contig 13563 bp, 5 predicted proteins | sample LakKivSesite10cm_FD_114545 | JGI IMG/M metagenome (GOLD analysis project Ga0172364, IMG submission 114545) | Sediment microbial communities from Lake Kivu, Rwanda - Sediment site 10cm | ecosystem: Environmental > Aquatic > Freshwater > Lake > Sediment | place: Rwanda: Western Province, Lake Kivu... | reverse complement strand
CGAGGTCAGCCTCGTGTTCGACGAACAGGAGCGCATCGTCGATGCCGTCCCCGAAGACCAATCCTTCTCGCACAAGATTATCGAGATGTTCATGGTGGAGGCGAACGAGGCGGTGGCGGGGCTGCTGGACAGGCTGGACCGGCCGTTCCTGCGGCGCATTCACCCGTCGCCCGACGCCGTGTCGAACGAGCAGCTCGCGAACTTCGTGCGTGCCTGCGGGCACAAGCTCCCGCGCGAGATGACGCGGCACGACATCCAGGCCCTCCTGAAGACCGTGCGCGGCCGACCCGAAAGCTACGCCGTGAATCTTGCCATCCTGAAGATGTTTCAGCAGGCCGAGTATTCGCCGATGCGGATCGGGCACTTCGCCCTCGCCAGCAAGAACTACTGCCACTTCACCAGCCCCATCCGCCGCTACCCCGACCTCACGGTTCACCGGCTGATCGCGGAATACTGCCAGGGCCGGCTGCCCCACCGTCCGCCGGAGGATATCCCGGCGCTCGTGAAGCTCGGCGAGACGTGCTCGGCCACCGAGCGGATGTCGGAGCAGGCCGAGGACGAGCTCCGCACCGTGCTGCTCCTCCAGCACCTTGAGAACAAGGTGGGCGAGACCTTCCGCGGCGTCGTCACCGGGGTGACCAACTTCGGCATCTTCGTGCAATCGCCCCGCTACCTTATCGACGGCCTGATCCGGATCGAGCACCTCGGCGACGACTGGTGGGAGCTCGACCAGCGCTACGGGATCATCCGCGGCGAGCGGACCGGCAAGACCTATCGCGTGGGCGACCTGCTGGACGTTGTGATCGCGAAGGTGGACGTTCCGCGGCGCACGCTGGATCTGGCGCTGGAGCGTCCGGCCGGCCAGCGCGCCGGTCGAGGCAAAACCGCCAAGCCCGCCAAGATGAAAACAGGCAAGCAGCGCGAAGAGAGGACGAAGGCGATCGGGAGCAAGCGGAAGGGGAAGAAGAAAAGATGAGAAGAGAAGGAGTCAGGAGCCAAGGAGTCAGGAGACCACCTTCACCAGCTTTCTCCTGACCCTTGACTCCTGACTCCTAACTCCTGTCTCCTGCTCCTGACCTGAGAAGCCGCCCAGCGCTCAGAGTTCATCGTTCATCGTTCATCATTCCCCGCATGTCTTCCCCATCCCGTTCCGCAGAATGATCAAGTCAAGCAGATTCACAACGCCGTCGCGATTGATGTCGCCGCGTGCTCCGGCGCTGAGCCGCTGGCCGAGCATGCCGCGGAGGGCGATCAGGTCCTGTATGTTGACGACGCAATCGTGCGTGACGTCTTCGGCCATGCCGATGGTCACGCTCCCGGGCTGCTCGACATAGGGAAGATTATCGCCGATGAACGTATTTGAGCGTTCTCCGGCGATGGAGTAAGTTCCGCAGGCGGAAGGACCATACTCATAGGTGAGGGTGCAGACCCACGTGTCGACATCCACGTGCCGCGGAGCCATGAGGTCAAGGAACGCGAAAAGCCTTCGCCAGCCGCTTGTGGCCGGATCGCTTACGTACGCGGGGAAAATGGCTGGCCAGCGTGCAGTGTTGAAGTCGATCTTCATCCCGTTGAAGATGGGATTTCCGCCGTCGGTCGAGACGAGGAAAGCGGCATCCACGCCGGCGGCGTCGCGGAACTCGAGGAGGCAGCCCAGGCCGAGGAGGTCGTCTACGTTGGAGAGGAAGACGTCGACCGTGAAGGTTGCGCCGCCGCAGGGAAGCGGGTGCTCGCCGCGATCGCCGGGGCCGCGAAAGCGCAGCCGTGCGCGGGCATAGATGGCCTCCGCCCGATGCGCGCCGCGGGCGGTGAACTGCAATGATGGCTGCCCCTTGCATTGCGGGATGCCGTCGAGAATCCACTGCGAGAAGCAGTAGTCAGTGCCACTGCACTGGATGCTGAGAGCGGCCTGCAGGGCCAAGTCCTCGCCGTAATCGCAGTCGATGCTGTATTCGGCGGTGCCCGGATGGCTGCCCGAGATTGCGGCGCCGCTGCATGGCGATGATGCAACAGTGATCATGGGCGGCCGTGCCTCGTACGTCGCTGTGATGGTTTGGGCGGTCAAGGGGTACGTGCCTTGCGCCGTGAACGCGAGTTCTGGATCGCTGCTGAGCGTGGTGTTAGCCTTGATCCACCTGACGAAGCGGTAGTCGCGTCCATCGTTGGTGACGGGGACGGGAGCGCGAAGAACAACCTGCGTTCCCGGCTCGCAGATGAACTGGTAATCCGTTACGCCGGGGTGCGTGCCGGAGATGGGCACCGAGTTGATTGGCGTTGCCCGCACGTTGTACCTCGGGAGCCCATTCCCATAGTGGGCCTCGATGGCATGATCCCGATCCATAGCCACGGTGATGGCGGGTTCGCCGAAAGTTTGCGGCACGCCATCCAGGACCCAGTAATGAAGCTCATATTCCGTGCTTCCGACGAATGCATGCCTCGGTGCGGTGAGGCTGATGGTGGAGTCGAAAATGCAGTCGATAACGGACGAAGTCGTGACCTTCCCCACCGCTCCCCACGTGATGGTCACGCCTGAAAACGGGGTGGATGTGATGGTAAGATTCGTCCTGAATTCTCTATAAGTGGGATAGACGGAATGATCGGCGGTCATGCACACGTGGATCGTCGCCTGTCCAGCCGGCTGGTTTTGGCCATCGATGGTCCAGTATGCGAGGTCATAGCGGCGGGCTGTTCTGTGGAGTGTCGGTTCGGCGGCGAGGGTGATCGTTCTTCCATAGACGCAGGCGGCAGTGTAGGGGGTTATTCCGGGCTTGTCGCCGCCGATGGGGACGTCCGCGAGTGTGTATGAATTCACGGTGAGCGTCCTGTATGGATACGTGGCGATGGCGGTGCGGGTGGCGTTCATCGTAACATGTACAGCGGTCTGGCCCTCCGGCATGTCAGTGCCGTCAACAACCCAGCGGACGAACGGAAGCACCTCGCCGTTGTCCACCGCGGTGGGCGGAGCAGTCAGCGTGAGCTTCTCGTTCTGACGATAGAGGCGGGTGAAATTGGTTCGCCCGGCCGCGTCGCCAGTGACATCGACGGCACAGGGCTTGGACTCGACGTAGAGCCGGTAGCCGTCTCCGATCTTCACGGCGAATCCGTCCTCGTCATCCATCACCGTGTCGAAGCCGTCAATGGCCGGGAAGTCACGCGAGATGGTGTATCCCGCGACATAGGCAGCGCCATCGGGATCGGCTGCCACGCACGTGGCACAGTCGTGTTCCGACCCGCCGACGTAGCTGGACCACTCCAGCCCTCCGGCCGAGGCGACCTTCGCGACGAATCCGCTGGTCGGCCCGCCGCGCGTCGACTTGAATGGATTCACGAGCGGGAAATCCGTCGACTTTGTGCTGCCGCAGATGAAGGCGCCATCGGGATCGGCCGCGATGCCGTAGATGGTATCCGTGCTGCTGCCGCCGATCCTGCCGAGCCAAAGGCGCCGGCCGTCCGGGGCGATCTTGGCCAGGAAGATCTCGCGCGAACTGGATGGCCCCGCCCCCCAGTTGCTTGAAAGGCTTCCGGAAATGCTGGTTGAGCCGGCCAGATAGACGTTTCCTTCAGGGTCGGCCGAGACGCCGGCGACGCTTTCATCGAACGAGTTCTTGACGAAACTGGTCCAGCTCATTGTGCCGGCGGAGTCGAGCTTCACCGCGAAGGCATCAACGCCCCAAGGGTAGAAGACTCCGCCTCCAATCGCGGGGAAGTCCTTCGAGTTCGTCGTCCCGCCCACGACGATACCGTCGCCCGCAACGGTGCACACGCCCGCCGCGCTGTCACTGTCTTTGCCGCCAATCAGCTTGGTCCAGACGAGTTGGCCCGTGCTCGTGAATTTGGCAACGAAGGCATCGGAACCACCCTTCGGAACCAGATATCCCGGCGCGGAGGCCGACGGGAATTTCGGTGAGAGGGTCCAGCCTGTGACGATGACATTGCCGGATGCGTCGACGGCGACGCCGGTAGCTTCATCGGCCTTCTCGCCGCCAAGATAGGTGGCCCAAAGCAGAGCTCCGTCGGGCCCAATCGCGGCCAGGAATGCATCATAACTGCCTCCAGCGTGAGTGGTCTGGAAAGCGCCCGGCGTAGCCAGCGTGGTGGAGGACGTCTCCCCCGTGATGTACGCGTTCCCGGCGGGATCGACGGCGATTCCGTTGATCTCGCCATTCATGACGTGGAACAGGAGCGACCAAAGCAGGTGTGACGAGCTGTCGAGCTTCGCCACGAACTGATCGCCCGACTGGTCGCCAGGATTCATCGGGAAGTCCGCGGAGCGCGTGAACCCGGCGAGGCAGACGCTGCCTTCGGGCCCCGCCGCCATGCGCATCACGCCGTCGTGGGCGCTCCCGCCGATGAACGTCCCCCACTCGATGTCACCGCCGGCGCATTCCGGACTGGTTGGGAATCCGGCAACGAGTGCAACCGCAACAACCGCGCCAACCGCCGCTGCGAGATTTGCGACTTTCTTCATGGCAATGCCTCCAGCAAGAAGATGGGAGTCGGGAGCCAGGAGAAGAACAGGCAGAAGCCATCTTCTGGCAGTAATCGTTCTCTCATGGCTCCAGGTTCGAAAAACAAGCCAAGCGAGTCGCGCGGGCGAACGCTTGTTCGCCCTCGCCAGATTGCGGTCATCGTTGATCTGGGAAGGGCGAACACGATGGTTCGCCCCTACGGACTTCTTACTCATCTCTCCAGGCTTCTGACTTCCCACTATTGACTTCTGACTTCGCATTATTGACTTCCGACTTCCCGCTCCTGACTCCTGTCTCCTGACTTGAGAAGCCGCCCAGCTTTCATCCTTCATCGTTCATCGTTCATCGCTCATCGTTCATCGTTCATCATTCCCCACACGTCTTCCCCATCCTGTTTCGCAAGATGATCATGTCGCAGACGTCAACGGCGCCGTCGCGGTTGATGTCGCCGCGCATGCCGGGGCTGCCTTGCTGTCCAAGCAGACCACGGAGCGCCATCAGATCGATATCGTTCACGATGCAGTCGCCGTTGAGGTCGGCGGCGAGGCCGATGACGACGGTGCCGGAAACGTCGAAGCGGGAAAGCTCCTGGGCATCGGTGGACGCCACCACGGTGATGGAGCGATCGGCGTGGCACCTGATGGCGTAGCTGCCTTCGGCGGAGGGGCCGTATTGGCAGGTGACCGAGCAGACCCAGGTATCGTCCGCCACGGGGGTGTCGACGCCCATGGACGCGAAACCAAACAACTGGCTTTGCCCCGGCTTTGGCTCCCGCTGGAAGAGGCACATGACGCTGGGCCAGCGGGCATAGTTGAAGGCGACCTCGAAGCCATCGAACTTGGGATCGCCGGCGGGGCCGCTGGAGATCGGGAATGCGGCGTCGGCGCCGGATGCGTCGAAGAACTGCAGCACGGAGGTGAACCCTCCGACCGCGACGGGGCAGGAGAGGAAGACGTCGACGGTGAAGGTGCCGCCGCCGGGCGGGAGGGTCGGCTCGCCGCGGTCGGCCGGGCCGACGAGCCGGATCATTGCCACCACATAGACGGCAACGAGCTGATGGCCTCCACTGGGAGTGAATTCCATGATGTTCTGGAGGGCAGGCTGCTCATCGTTATCGAGCACCCATCGTGCGAAACGATGGAGAATGCCATCATGCACCACGGACATGGGCGCCTCAAGCGTTATGACCTCATCGTGATTGTAGTCGATGGAATAACCGGTGGTTCCGGGTCTGCTGCCGCTGATGTCAACAGAGGTCCCGAGGGACGTCTGGACGGCAACTGTGAGCGGCTCGTAGCGCGCGTCCGCAATTATGAGGGGAACCTCCGGATCAGGGATGGTCGAAATGGTAATGCCGGTCTCGCCAGTGGGCCTGCCGCTGCCAAAGACTACCCACTTCATAAACCTGTATCTGTGACCGCTCGACTCGACCATAGAAGGAGCCTCAAGGTAGACCGAATCTACGCCACGGCAAGGCGCGAGATAGTCGGTGATGCCTGGCTTGTCGCCGCGGATGGGGATACCACGCGGATAAGACTCGACTCTGATCTGCGGCACCAGTTCATACACCGCCTCCGCGGAGCAATCAGATACTGGAATGATCGTGACGGAGCTCTGGCCTGCAGCCTGCGGGATGCCATTGATCTCCCAGTAGGCAAAATCATAGAGGCTGGAGTACCGCGTGAAGGTTGGCGGAGCATCCAGGACAACGGGATCGTCGGTGAGGCAGGCCGCAGTATACGGCGTGATGCCCTGCTTGTCGCCGGAGATCGGGATTTTTGAGGGTGAGGACGAGATCGTCAGACGAGTGGCGGTGGCGTAGACGGCCACACACGTGATATCGCCGGTCATATCAGTCTGCAGCTTGGCCTCGAACAGGGGCTGGTCGATTCCGTCGAGCACCCATCGCAGGAATCGGTACGCCTCCGCGTCGTGCTGCGCATCGGACGGGGCTTCCAGAAGGACGTCGTCGTTGGGCCGAACCGGCACGGTGTAGTCGGTGTCGCCCGGTGATGTGCCCCCGATGCTGATCCCGGCGAACGGCTCCGAGCGCACGGTCAGCGTGAATGGCTTCCGATCGTAGCATGCAACCACCCGTGTCGATTCGTTCATCACCAGCTCGTGTTCGGGCGTATCCACGGTTTTCGTGGTGGTCGTCGTGCACATCCAGTGCGAGAACACATAGTCTTTCTCTTCGATGGTTGCCTCCAGGGGAGCCTGAAGGCGCACGGCCTCCCCGCCAGCACATTCGGCAGTGTATTCGGCCGTTCCCGGTTTGTCCCCGCCGATCGAGATTCCAGACGGCGACGACTTGACGGTGAGCACGGGATGGAACTCGAAGTAGACCGCCACGGCGTTGCACAGGTAGTTTTCCGTGAGGATCTCGACGGAAGTCTGGCCTTCGGGCTGCGTGGCCGCGTTCACGGACCAATGGAGGAAGGGATGCTCGCCATCCTCGGTCGCCACGCTGGCAGGCGCCGTGAGGGTGAACGCTTGGCGGCGGGTGAATGCGGCGGTGTAGCCGGTGGTGCCGGGAAGGTCGCCCGATATGATAACGCCCCCCATGGGCTTCGAGCTGACGCTGAGAGCGGGCACACGCGCTTCGTAGACGGCGATGGCGTTGTGGCTGCCCAGCCCGCTGATCCACAGGTAGCGATCGGCGACGGTGACGCCGTCAAGTTCCCACCGGACGAACTCGTACTCGTCATCGCCTTCCATCACGCTCCACGGCGCACGAAGCGTCTTGCTCTCGCACCAGGTCTGGGTGTAGTTGGTAACGCCGTCAACGTGTTCTTCCATCCAGGATACGTGGTGCATGATCTTGACGCCGGTGATCGGCATGGAGCTGACGGTGAGCTTGGCATCAGGGAGCTCGTAACCGGCGATGACCGTGTGATCAGAGTCCATGGTCACATGGATGGTTGTCTGCCCGGCGGGCTGCTCGATGTAATCGATCATCCAGAAGGCAAAGGTACAAACGACTGTGCCCTCGAGAACGGTGGGAGGAGCCGTGAGGCTGACCACCTCCATATGGGAGCACGCCGCGGTGTAGGGCGTGATGCCCGGCTTGTCGCCCGCAACAGGAACTGCTTCATCGTCGGCCGATTCAACCGTGAGGACGTGGCTTGCCTCCCCGGCATTGCCGGCGGGCGCGATCCCGCGGTTGATGCCCACAAAAACGGCAATGGCCGCAACATACGCTGCAAATCTGCCGATCCCCATCATAGGATGAACTCCTTTCATCGGTGCTGGCCTGCGCGCGTCGCACGCGCGACGCCCGCAGGCGGTTGGGATCTGAGAACCATCGTGGTCACAGGGCTTCCCGTCACGCTATTGGCATGTCTTCCCCATTCTACTGCGCAAGATGACCAAGTCAAGGATATTGATCACGCCATCGCCGTTGAGGTCGCCGCGCATGCCGGGGCTGCCTCGCTGGCCGAGGAGGTCGCGGAGGGCGAGGAGGTCGAGCTCGTTCACGATGCAATCGTTGTTCATATCGGCGGCGAGGCCGATGACGACGGTGCCGAACGTCTCGACATAGCCGGCCTCCAAGCCGTTGGAGGCCAGCATGGAGCTGTCGTCAACTGTCCGAATGGAGAAGGTTCCTTCAGCACGGGGTCCATACTGGCAGGTCACGCGGAAGGGGCGTTGTTCCCCAACGAGCGGGGCGCCGGTCCGCGGTACGAACCAGAAATGTCTGCCACCTACTGTGACAGAGGCGAGGACGTCGGGCCAGTTGGCGCTATCGAACTCGATCGCGTAGCCGCCGAACTGCGGGTCGCCCGGGCCAATCGCAATGCGAAATGCGGCATCGAGGCCATCACCGCCGTTGAAGGCAAGCATCACCTCCATGCCTTGGAAGAGCTCCACGTCGGCGACGTAGATGTCTACGGCGAATGTGCCGCCGCCATAAGGCAGGGGCGGCTCGCCGCGGTCCGCCGGGCCGGCGAGGCGTATGCGCGAGGTTGTGTACCAAGCATCCACTTGCCGGTCTTCGCGCAACGTGAGCTGCAGCGGATTCTGCCGGGATCGGTCCCGCTTGTCCCTGAATTCCCACCATGCGAAGGTCCATGTCTTGCCGTCCTTCATGATCGTCGGCGGGGCGGAGAGCGCGACGGGCTGCATGTATGTGCAGGTGGCAGTGTACGGCGTGGTTCCGGGCTTGGTGCCCGTGAGGTGAACACCGGTGAACGGCACTGATCCCACGGTCAGTTTGGGGTCCAATTGGGAATAGACGGCAGTGATGATGTGGCCATCGTTCTTCTTCGAAATCCCAAGGATCGGGTCTGTCCAGAGCTGGTACCACACCTTCCAGTGTGCGAAACGGTACAGGGCGCCTCCCACTTCGGCGGTCTCCGGAGCAACGAGGTCGAGCGTTTCCGTCGGCGAGAGCACGGCGATGTACTCCGTGGTGCCGGGTCTGTCGCCGCCGATCTCGATGCCGGTTACCGGGGTGGACGTGATGGTTGCCTGCGGGGGCTTCTCGTACTTGGCTTGAAGAACGTGATCGGAGGTCATCGTCACCGTGACAGCAAGATCCCCCTCCGGCTGTGCCACATCGTCGATCGTCCAGTGTGTGAAGCTGAAGTACGCCTCCCAACAGATGATATTGGGAGGAGCGATGAGCGTTACCGTCTCCGCGCTGGTGAATGCCACGCCATAGGGCCCTGTGCCAGGCTTGTCGCCTTCTATATGCGCGCAGGCAGGCACGTAGACCGATAGGCTTGACAGGAACACGTCGTAAACGGCAACTGCCGTGCTGCCGCCCTCCTTGATATAGATGCCGCGCGTCCAGTTCTGGAATTCCAACTGGCCCACGCCGTCGACAATCCATTGCAAGAACCTGTATTCGACACCATTGCGGGTAACCTTCTCCGGCACCAGCAGGCTATACGAGTGATAGAGATCGGGAATCGTGAGATCGGTGAGCCCGAGCGGATACTCAGTATCAGTGTGAAGAATGTGAGTGACCAAGACCCCACTGAACGGCTCGGATCTGACGGTAAGGGTGCGGGGATCGGAAGCGGGAACCGAATCAGATGGATTGATGATTGCAGCGGAAGCTCTTCCCGTCCCGGCAGCGACCGTGAACCCGACCAGAACCAGAAGCGGAACATACCTGAACCATTGACTCGCTTTCATTGCAGAACTCCTTTCTTGTCGCTACGCTGCGCACTGCCAGTTCATTCATCGTTCACTTGCATGTCTTCCCCATCTTGTTTCGCAGGACAATCAGATCGAGCGTATTGATGACGCCATCGCCGTTCAGGTCGCCGCGCATGCCGGGGCTGACGTTCTGGCCGAGCAGGTCGCGGAGGGCCAGCAGGTCGAGCTCGTTCACGATGCAATCGTCGTTCATATCGGCGGCGAGGCCGATGACGACGGTGCCGGGAAGCTGATGGTTGAAAACGATTCCTTCGGCATTCGCCACTATGGTGTTTGTGAAGCCGAGATCCGTTGCAATGGAATACGTGCCCTCGGCCGACGGGCCGTATTCGTAGGTGATGGTGCAAAGCCGAACTTCGTCAGTGACGGAGCTGTCTGCAAGGCACAGGAACCCGAAGAACCGGCGAATCGCGGAAGGATCAGTGTTCACTCCAGTGACGAAAGGGAAGATGTTCGGCCACCTGGCGTCGTCCAGCTCGATCTCCATGTTGTCGAATGAGGGGTTGCCGCCGGGCCGTTGGCCGATCAGGAAGGCGGCGTCCTTTCCGGACGCGTCGAGGAACTGCAACCCGGCCGTCTCGAAGCCGGCGAACAAACCAACGTTCGATAGAAAGAGATCAACCGTGAAGGTTCCTCCGCCGGACGGGAGGGGCGGCTCGCTGCGGTCGGCGGGGCCTTGGATGCGCAGCACGGCATTCCCGTATAGGGCGATGGCCGAGTGCTCCCCGCGGGCGGTGAGGAGGGCGGTCGGCTCCTGCAATGGCTGGTTCACCTTGTCGATGACCCACCGCGCGAACTCGAGGGTGCTGCCGCAACTGGAGATGCTCGTGGGGGCGATCAATGACATTACTTCCAGGTACTCGCCATGCACCGTATAGCCTGTGGTCCCGGGGCGGCTGCCGTTGATGAATGCACCCGGGGAAGGGCTGGACTCGACCTTCACGCGCGGCGGATCGGTCGTGTAGTAAACGTCAGCCGTGCCATCGGGTTCCAAGGCGACCTCCACAACCGGCTCACGCCAGGTGCGGCCATCGCTGATCACCCACTTGTAGAAGTGGTGTTCGATGTTGTCGCGGATGAAGATTTCGGGCGCCTCCAATCTGATCATCGGGCCCCCCCGGCACACTATTGCATACCTGGTGGTCCCCGGCCTGTCGCCGCCAATTGGTACTCCCCATGCGGACATCGAGCGCACGGTCATCTGCGGGGGCCGATTGTATATCGCAGCGACGGAATGGTCGCAATTCATCGTCAGTACTGCCGTGTTCTGCTGGCTCGGCTGCGGCAGGCCGTCGATCTCCCAATGGCTGAACTCGTAGATGGTTCCGGCGAGAGAATTATCACCGGGGGACGGCGGCACCGTCGATGGCGGGGCCGTGAGGCTGATCGCGCCGGGTTCGAAACATAGGGCTGTGTAAGGAGTGATCCCCGGCTTGTCGCCCTCTATGCCGATATAATCAACGGAAGATGAGACGGTCAGGAGCGTGATTTCGGCGTAGACGGCGACGCACGTGGAAGGACCACTCACCTTGAAGGACAGCTTGGGTGCAAGCTCGGGTTGGGCCACTCCGTTGAGAAACCAGCGATGCAACCTGTAGGTCGTGCCGTCGCGCTGTACAACGGAGGGGGCCGTCAGCTCCATTTTCTCGCCCGGCGTGATCTTCCCCTCGTAATCGGTGGTGAGATTCCCGTGCCCCGTGATTGCCACACCAGTGAAAGGTTCAGATCGAATGGCAAGTGCAACGGGCTTGCGTTTGTAGTATGCTCTTACGGATGTCGTATCGGTGGCCGCCAACTCGTACTGGAGCGTGGTGACGCTCCGGTCGCTTATCCGCTGCCAGTAATCGAACAGGTACGTTTCTCCGTTGCTATTGGTGAATTCGGCTGGTGCCACGAAAGTGACGGTCTCGCCGCCCGTGCAGGCGACAGTGTACGGAGTCGTTCCCGGCCTGCCCCCTTGTATGGGGATGCCTCCCGGCGACGACTCCACGGTCAGCACAGGGTGGAACTCCAGGTAGAGAGCAACCGGGTCGCCGCCGCTGCTCGGCGGGATCTGCAAGGATGTCTGCCCTTGCGGCGCTCTGTACCCACGAATCATCCACTGAACAAATGGATGCACGCCCTCATCGGTTGCAACGCTGTCGGGCGCCACAAGCGTGATCGCTCGGGCGCGGTTGTAGAGGGCGCTGTAGCTCGTTGTACCCGGAAGGTCCCCCGATATGCTCACTCCTGTCATGGGTGCCGAATCGACTGTGATAGTGATGAGATATTCCTTGTAAACAGCTACGGCAACATGATCGCGATTCATGGTATAGTAGAGAGATCCGCTACCCTTTGGCTGTCCATCCAATTCCCAGCCAACGAACTTGTAGTACAGTCCATCAACAAGGGGAGCAGACGGAGCGTGCAATCCCATATACCCCGAGCACGTTACCGAATAGTCGGTGAGGCCATCGGCAACATGGCCTGTGCTCGTGATGGCGATCCCGGAGATGGGAGTTGACTTGACGGTGAGCGTGTATCCCTCCTCCGCGTACGCAGCCCCTCCTCCACATCCCATGGCGACCACAACGATAATCGCCGAAGCCAATAGTGCAAATCTGGTGCTTCCGATCATCGGATGACTCCTTTCATGCTGGCGGATTGCCTTCATCGTTCATTGTTTCCACTCATAGTTCACCTGCACGTCTTCCCCATCTTGTTTCGCAGGACAATCAGATCGAGCGTATTGATGACGCCATCGCCGTTCAGATCGCCGCGCACGCCGGGGCTGCCGCGCCGGCCGAGCAGGTCGCGGAGGGCCAGCAGGTCGAGCTCGTTCACGATGCAATCGTCGTTCATATCGGCGGCGAGGCCGATGACGACGGTGCCGGGGAGCACGACGTGCTCGATTTCGCCACCGTAACTCGCCACAAGCGTGCTGGAATCGGAGAGTGTAGCACAATTACAGAGAACTGCAACGCCCGACGCCCCCGCCGACCTCGCGTCGGCGGAGCGGATGACTCTTTGGTGAGTATCGGATAGCCCCACGGACCTCTATCCCCCGCCGACGCGAGGTCGGCGGGGGCGGCAGAGCATCGGCTCTTGTCTCTGTAATCTTGCTACAGTCTCTGGAATCGTCTGCTGTTATGGAATACGTGCCCTCGGCTGATGGTCCGTATTCGTAGGTGATCGTGCAGAGCCAAGTCTCATCAATCACCGTCGTATCCGGTTGCATCGAGAGAAATCCAAGGAACCTGCGTTGCGATTCCGCAGGGACGTTGCTTCCCGGAAAAATGGGAAAGATGCTGGGCCAGCGGGCATCGTTGAAGGCGATGTGGAGGTTGTCGAAAACAGGATTTCCTTCGGCTTCCTGCTGAATGAGGAAGGCGGTGTCATCCCCGGAAGCGTCGATGAACTGGAGCAAAGTCTGGAATCCGGCAAACATGCCGGCATTCGCCAGAAAGATATCGACCGTGAACGTGCCGCCGCCGGGGGAAAGCGCGGGCTCGCCACGGTCGGCGGGGCCGACGAAGCGGAGCAGTGCCCCGGCGCCATAGATGGCAATGGCAGTATGCTCGCCGCGCAGCGTGATCCGCGTGGCCGCCAAGCCTTTCGGCATATCCCGGCCATCAACGATCCACCGGTTGAACACTAATAGCTGGTCGGAACAAATCGCGTTTGCAGGCGCCTGCAGTGTGACCTCCTCAAGGTATTCGCCCGTGACAGTGTAACCGGTTGCTCCCGGCCTTGTGCCGCCTATCCACACGCTGCAGGGTGACGATGACACCGTGAGCGTCGGCGGCTGATCGGTGTAGCAGACAGTGAGCTCGACATTATTCGAGATACGGTCGATGTGAACTGCCGGCTCGCCGCCATTGATGGTCTGCGAGCCCATGGTCCACCTGACGAAGCGGTATTGGACGCCGCCGACGGTGACAGTTTCGGG
>Ga0172364_10002947_pt1 | contig 13564 bp, 13 predicted proteins | sample LakKivSesite10cm_FD_114545 | JGI IMG/M metagenome (GOLD analysis project Ga0172364, IMG submission 114545) | Sediment microbial communities from Lake Kivu, Rwanda - Sediment site 10cm | ecosystem: Environmental > Aquatic > Freshwater > Lake > Sediment | place: Rwanda: Western Province, Lake... | reverse complement strand
TAGCTTGCGCCAAATGTATCAAAGCACTAGGCAAGAGAAAATAAAAACTCGGGCTGTAGTACAACGGTAGTATTTACCCTTGGGGTGGGCAAGATCCGGGTTCAATTCCCGGCAGCCCGACTAAAAAAGCCGACTAACCGGCTATTTTAGTTGCCCTGCGGATTTTAGAAAGATTGTTTCGGAGAAATAATCCAAGTGGGTGCCGTTTGTTCCGACCACGGTCGGAACAGATATTGGCTCCCTTATAAAGCTTATAGTCCTGAATCTGTCTAAAAAACTACAGGGCTATTTTTATTTTATCGCCATAAAGCCCTAATGTCAAGGAGATCTGTTTAATTAAAGATACTACGACTGGCGGAGGCAGTAAACTATAAGAGGGAATTCCTTGATCGTCTAAAATCTGCCAAGGCTTTTTAATTATTTTTATCTTTTTTGATTTTTTGTCTTTCTGATAAACATATTCTGGAGTAATCTCATAGTCATCAACAAAATCTTTGGCTTTATCAATGGGTAAAGAATTTCTTAAAAGAATTTTAGGGATTCCATAAAGAGAAAAGGCCTGTTTTATCAATTTCTCGTCTTTTTCCAACCTCTCTCTTATCGGCTCAATGCCGAATTCGTCGCCCTCTTTTTGAACCATTCTCGCCCCCCCACACTCAGAGTTATCGCAAAGAAGAAAAAACTTTTTTTCTTTTTCATCATATTCAACTTTTTTTGTTGGCAGAAGTTTCAAATTTCTTGATGTTTGGCAAAGAGGACAAATCACCCGATATTTTATTCTTTCGTCAATTACTGACTCTGGCACGTCAATTAAAACAAAAATATCCGGGTCTTGGCGGTAATCAACCAAATCCCGGAAAAATAAAGAGTAAGAAACCTGGTCTAAATCCCGAGGAAAGCCATCAATAAAAAGCGCCTTTTTCTCTCTTTTCGCCACTTCCCCTTTCACTAAGGCTAAAATTAATTCTGAGGGCAATAAGGTCTTGGTACTTCTTTTTTCTAAAGCTGAAATCAGCTCGGAGATAGGAACAAAACCCCGGTAGTTTTTTTCTAAAAAAGAAATTAAGTCCTTTCTTTTTTCTTTGTCTTGAACCACCTCATCAAAGCTTCTTACCATATCACCGATGGAAAAATGTTCTATTTTTTCCGGAGCAACTACCTCTTTAAACATCTTGGCGTAGGTGCCTTTTCCGGAATTTTTCTTGCCCAAAAGATAAGCAATAAAAGTATTTTCTTTCAAATACTCTCTCAGTTTCTTAATTTCTTTCCCCGCCTTAAATTCAAAATAGGCCTGACGTTCCTTAAAATCAGTTAAATCAAATTTCTTGGAAGAATTGTCAATTTTGGTTTTTAGAATTGGAAATTCCATATTTTTCACCATCGCTTATTATTTTAATATCTCCTAATTCTTTGGTTATTAAAGTTTTTATACCAAAATTTTCTAAATTTGCCAAGACCTCGGGGCTGGGATGGCCATATTTATTTTCTCCGACACTAATTATTGCTATGTCTGGCGAAACCTTCTTTAAAAATTCTGGAGAGCTTGATGTTTTACTCCCATGATGAGCAACCTTCAAAATATCGGAGTCAACATTTAACTTTTTCTCTACCTTCTCGGTGATATCGCCAGTGAACAAAAAAGAAACATCTTTAAAAACTAAGTCTGCCACAATAGAAGTATCATTGCTATCTTTAAATTCCTGGCCTTCTAAATCCTCAGAAGGATTTAAAATATCTAAGAGAATTGGCCCGCCCTGGGCGAGGCCAATATCTATTTGCTGGCCGGCTTGGGCCATAATTATTTTTGCTCCTTCTTTGTTAATTAAATTCCTCCACTCCTGGAATTCAGCTGTATCCTTAACAACTCCTGTCCATAAAATATTTTTTATTTTATATTTTTTCAAAACTTCTAACAAGCCAAACAAATGGTCTTTCTCCGGATGAGTTAAAATTATTAAGTCAATCGTCCTATCGTAAAAAGGCATCTCTTTGGCTAATTTTTCTAAAATAACTGAGGACGGACCTCCGTCAATTAAAATCTGGCATCTTTGGGGCGTTTCCACAAAAATGGCATCGCCCTGGCCGACATCAAAGAAAACAACTTCCAGAAATTTTGGCTGAGCTAAATCCCAGACAATGAACCAGGCAACAATATTTAAGAAAACTAAACAGCCCAAAATTATTTTTGTAAAAAATAATTTTGGGCTGCGGTTCGAACCGAAAAAATCTGAAACTAGGCCTTTCCCATAATCCGAAACATCTTTGTCCCGCATTTTGGACACTTGCCTGTCATTGCTTTCCTCTTGACTCCGCCCTTGCCCTTCATCGTTACTTCTTTCTCGCCCGCCATATCTCTTTTTGCCTTGCATTTTACACAATAACCTTGCATATTATTGAGTATTAAAATTTTGTTTATAAACTTGCGACCTTTTTATAAAGAGTTTTCCACACCCTTATTATAGCTTATTTTAAGCAAAGATGATAGTCAACCCCTTATATTATAATCCCGCCGCCTAAAAGTTCTTGGCCCCTATAAAACACCACTGATTGGCCAGGCGTAATCGCTCTTTGTGGTTTGTCAAAAATAATTCTATTCCTTTGGATAACCGCTGGCGCTGGATTATGCCTATATCTTATTTTGGCTTTTATTTTCAAGGGGAACCTCGGACATTTACCAGATATCCAGTTAATATTTTTAACTATTAATGCTTTTTTATACAAGTCATTTTCGTTTTTGGTAACGACCAGTATATTTTTCTTAACATCTTTGTCTAAAACGTAATAGGGGCCCCCGGCGATTCCGATCCCCTTTCTCTCACCAATAGTATAAAACCATAATCCTTGATGCTCTCCCAGTACTCTGCCCTCTCTATCAACAATTCGGCCAGATTTTGTTTTAAGATACTTTTTCAAAAAATCTGCTATATTGGTCTGAATAAAACAAATCTCCTGGGATTCCGGAACATCCAAAACTGGCAATTTAAATTTCCTGGCTAATTTTCTGACTTCGCTTTTAGCATAATCGCCTATGGGAAACAAAGCTCGTCTTAATATTTTTTGATTTAGTTTCCATAAAAAATATGACTGGTCTTTATTTTTATCTTTGGCCATTAATAACTTTCCTCGCTGAAAACGAGCATAGTGGCCAGTGGCGATATAATCTGCTTTTATTTCCTTAAACAAGAGCCCGAATTTAATTTCTTTATTGCAAACAACGCAGGGGTTGGGAGTTAGACCTAATTTATAATTTTTCAAAAAATAATCAACTACTTTCTTTTTGAACTTTTTTCGCAAATTGAGAACACGAAACTCAATGCCGAGTTTTTTGGCCACTCTTTGAGCTTGCTTCTCGTTAAAACTCGGCCACAACTTCAAAAAAACGCCGGCTACCTGATAGCCTTGTTTCTTCAACAAAGCAGCTGCCACCGCCGAATCAACCCCACCCGATAATGCCACTATAACTTTTTTATTATCCATATTTATATTCTAAAAAAAATGGGGCAATGTGTAAAACATTGCCCCCTTGTTCTCAGTTGCCGGATTTATTTGGCTGACGAGCTTTGGTTGGTTCCCAAAGTTACTAAACTACCAGCACCAGCTTCAGAACGCGGCCCAGCAATCGCTGTTGAAGTATTGACAGCCCCGATCAGAGAGCTGTTCCCTACCAGGTCTTTGTTATTCCCGCCACACTGACCACTACCTAAAATAACTCCTTGGCCAGCTTCAGCTGCTCCGCCCTTCTCGGCGCAAACGGCCTGTCCTAGACAAAGACCGGTTTTTTGATCAGCCATTGCGGAGCCCTTGGTAACTGATAGATCCTGAGAGCCTTCGGCTCCGGCGCATTGCATATAGGCTGCGGATGAGCAATGATTGGTGCCAATAGCGGTTCCGCCTTCCACTAGAATTCCTTCTTGTTCCTGCGTCCCGACTTGAACACCGCGACATCCAATCTCAGTGGCAGTTTGGGTGTTCTTCACATTGGCCACTACGCCGCTCATCGCCATACCCATTCCGTCAACGCCGCCGCCATTGCCGGCGCCAATGATATAACACTGCTCCAAACCTATCATCGCGTTGGCCGTGCTAACCAAAAGTAGAACTGCGGCCACGACAACAAAACTGTTCTTTAGCATTTTAATACTCCTTTCCATTCTTGGAAATAAACAATTCTCTTCTTAAATCAAACAAATCATCACCTCTTCCTCCCCCCCCGAAAAAACTTTTACGGCATAGACCGCACCTCCTTTCTTCCCTATCCTTTTTGTTTTAGATATTATATGCCTGGGGAACGACCTTTTAGGTCCCGAAAAAAGTCACGCAGTTTATTATCGTTTGAAATCGGCGACACTGGTTTTATCACCTCTCTCTGGACTTTAACTTTCTGCTCAGCGTCAACAGGAACAGCCTGGGGCTGAACCCCTCCAGATTGTTGTGACGGCCGCTGCTGGATTCCACGAATTATATCAACAATTCCTCCAGTAGGGAGTTGCCTTCTAACTTTTCCTTCTGGCCAATACCTATAACCCTCAGCACCAACTTGGGCTTTCCCTTTTCCTTCTACAATTCCGTTTGAATTGCCTCCGATAAGAGACAAAGAGTAGTTAGGTTGGGTATAGGCGCCGCCTGCTCCTAGAGAATTAGTTGATCCTATGGTCACGCCCTTCATTCCACCAGACACAAACAGGATATCCACGTCCCAAGGCAAAGCTTCTGCTGCTGCCACATTATAAGCATGGTCCCAGTTGTTGCCGACAACATCGCCTTCTACACTAACTTTCCCAACGTACACATAGTTAGCGCTGCTCAGGGCCTGCCTATTAATGTTGCCGTCAATAAATACCAGAAGCGATTTGCCTGCTGGCCGACGTTGGCGAATAAGTGAATTGGTGATTTCAAAGCCACGACCGTGATGAAAATTATCAGGAGCTCCGAACAAAACACATACGCTATTAAATGCACCTCCTAATATTTCCAATGGTCCTTTATAAGGCAGCTCTTCAAGAATTCCTTTGAGCTCTTGCATATCTGCCGGGTTGCCAACACAAAACCTTCTCTCATAGACATTAGGGTCACTATTAAGTCCGGTAGGAAAATAGGCCTTCAATGTGCCCCAGCCGCCATGGTTCCAGTAGGGCAAATACGGCGGGTAGCTAGTTACTGGCGGGGTATGGGCTGTCTCATAGTTTGAAACTGGATTAAAATTGAGATCCAGGGTAGCTTTTGAATCGCCGGTAACAGCCGAGGAACCCGCATTAGCATTTGCATTGCCGCCTTGACTAGAAGAAGAACCCGGACCCCAAACATACTGATACAACAGGGCCTCAAGGCTACTATTAGCTGCTGACTGAGCTCCTTCTTCTGCCCAGGCAATTCCGGTAAACATCGATCCAATGACCAAACACACTGTAATTAACTCTTTTCTCATAACATTACTCCTTTCTTCTCTTTGCCTTTGTTAACAAAAAAACACTATCTTTACAAACAATCTTTTTATCCCATATCATCTCCTCTTAACTTTTGAATGTTCTTTTTTTACTATAAAAACGACAAATATTATCTTTTAGCAAAACCCAAGCCCCTTGTCAAGAGGTCGGCCAAAAATTTGAAAAAAGAAGGATAATAAACTGGATTCGCCGGTTCAGTTATTTTCTCCGGCGCCGAAGAGACAACTCTATCCTCCTCAACTCTGCTAATAATTGCTATCTCTTGAGAAGGAACTTCTTTTATTGTTTTTTCTTCAGTCGCTAAAATTTCTTCTGACTCCTCCATTTCTCTTCCCAAAAACATTACTACTACTATAGTATTTTTATCTCCGATTTTGCCATGAGCCACGCCAATCCCAATATCAGTAAAATAGTCATTTAAAATATTCTTAGCGTGGGAAGGAGAAGCCAGCCAGGCATCTCTTAAAACAACTGGATCATTAATATCCATAGCCAAGTTTTCGCCAGCTGCGGCATATTTATAGCCAACTCTGTCAAGCCAAAACCAAGGCGCTTCGCCTTCTGGGCCGCTATGAGAAAAATAATTCCTGGTTATCATATCCTGGGCTTTCAGAGAAGCTGCTTCAGCAAGTTTTTCGCTGGGCCTGAGTTGGGACAGACCATAACTGGTTCTGACTGGATTAACTTCTTTAATAATCAGGGATTGGGTGAGATCAGCTAAAAGCTTACTTATTTTTATTTGATAAAAAGGCAATGTGGTAATCAATGCAAAAACAGCCAAAATTAGACAAAAAATTAAAACTTCGGATCTAAAAAAAGAATTCATTTTATCCCCCCAACTCCGCCCTGACCACCAAGCGTTGCTTGTCGGAAAAAAGGGGGTGGCAGGTGATCAGGGTTAGAGTTGGTTTCAAGGTATCTTTTAAAATTTCCGTATCATTTGGTTCTACAACCTCTGAAGAGACAACTTTATACTGATATTCTTTTCCTTGCCAAAAAATCAAAACTAAATCGTCTTTTTCAAGCTTGTCTAAAAGATAAAAAGTTTTTTCGCTAGGCGGCCTGTATTTGAAACGATGTCCAGCCAAAACCATATTCCCTCCTAAGACAGGATCTGAGGTCTCGGGCAAATGCCAGGCGCCAGCGTCTAAACCCTCTTTTTCGCTTTCTCCTTCAACTATCGGCATCTTTACCCCTATTTTAGGGATAATCAGGGTATTGGTTTGAATCTCGGGCTGGTTCTCTGCTGGGCTGCTTGTCTGGGTAATCTCTCCTGTTGGTTGCTCCACTGAAGCAACGAGTTGATAACTCACCAAAGGCCAGAAAAAGTAAACTGCCAGCATTAGAGAAGTGACTATTAAAGAACCGAAAAAGATTAGCTGGGCCAACTTTCTGGAGAAGAAACCGCTCAATCCTAAAATTCCCACCATCAAAAGACCTGAAATTAATCCCAAAATAATCGGTAAAGGTAAATTAGCTCCGGTTTTCGGCAGAACTTCCCTTGGCAATATCTCTTCACCTTTGACAATTGGCGAGCGGACTTCAATGGAAGTATAGTCAGAAACTAAACTGGCATTAGAAGCTGAAGCTTCGGCAAGATTAACATAATTCCCTGGTTTAACTTCCTGACCAACTTTTACTTGATAGCTTACTGTTGCATCAAAACCAGGGTTAATGTCACCAAGTTGCCATTCTTTAGTGGCTAAACCGCTGTCAGCAAAAGTAAAACCTTCGGCAAGTGAATCTTTTAGAACAACACTAAGGGCAACTTTGCTACCAGTATTTTTGATTATGACAGTGTAATTAATCGTTGCGCCAGGGTTGGTAAACTCTTCTTTGACTGTTTTGTCAATTGTCAAAGTCGGATAACTTGCTAATCCGCCGAAAGTAATTAGACTGAGAGATGAAGGGCCTGATTGCGGTGTGGGAGTTGGGGTTGGCTCTGGAGTTGGGGTTGGAGTAGGCTCTGGGGTTGGTGTAGGCGTGGGGGTGGGCGTAGGCTCTGGTGTAGGAGTTGGCGTAGGATTAGGTGTAGGAGTGGGGGTTGGTGTTGGTTCTGGTGTTGGTTCTGGTGTTGGTGTTGGTGTGGGTGTTGGTGTGGGTGTTGGTGTGGGAGTAGGGGTTGGCTCTGGAGTTGGAGTTGGAGTTGGAGTTGGAGTTGGAGTAGGAGTTGGAGTTGGAGTAGGAGTTGGAGTAGGAGTTGGAGTAGGCGGACAATGAGGTATTTCTGGACAGATAGGACAAGATGGTAATTCTGGACAAGTAAAGCAAGATATCTCTGGAAGCTGTGAACAGGTAGGACAAGATAGGTCAAGACATTCTGGCAAATCTGGCAATCCTGGTAGTTCTGGCAGCTCACAAGCTAATGCCTGTTGAGAAAAAAATCCAAAAAAGCCTATTACAGTTAATCCAATAATTAAGGAAGATAAGATTATTCTCTTTTTGTGATAGAAATTCATTTTTAATAATTGTTATTCTTAATTATAATATTCGACTAAAATTAAAAAACCCAAAAACGACTAATGAAATTTAGTCCTCATCCGGGTTTTTAATGTTCTCCCCTATTTTGAAAAAAGAGCTAAATTTAATAAAAGAACAAGGAAGAAAGAACTACCAAGGGGAATATTTATCTATATTAAACAATGACCTATGAATGTCAAGAAAAAAGGCCGGGGAAGAAAAGCTTTCCCCGGCCGTTTTGAGGGAGGCAAATGTTCCTACTTTAGAAACGTTATCTCGCAAATTTTCCCTCCTTTGTACTGCTGCTTGAATGCCGACCACTCGTCAAAGTATTTCTGGTAAATTTTGGCGGACTCTTGCTGCTGGTTTATTTCGGTTATGGCGCCTACATTCCAGTATTTTATAATGTCTCCGTTTTTCAGCAAAAATTCGCAAGCGACCAGTCGGTCGCGGATATAGAGTCCGTTCCTCAACCGAAACTCAATATTCCTACCCTGAAGATGGCGGCAGATTATGTCCTTACCGCCTTCTTCACCTGTCCTACTTTGCTTTAGTTTTTCTAATCTCTGCTGGCGCATTTGCAAGTACTCCTCATAATCTCTTCTCATTTCCTCAAATGATTTTTCCTTTTCCGGCTTGACAGGGTCTTGATAAGACGGCCGGCTCCTATAATTAAAGCCATAGGCGCTTATCAGGCCAGAAGGATTTTCGCAGCTAAAAGCATAGAGGGAGTAAAAAACATCGTGAGGGACTAAACCGCCGGCATGGAACGAGTAGTAGGGCCGGTGCCAGAGAGGGACATAGCCATAGCAAGTTTCAACCAGACAACACAGCAGTGCCACAACTAAAATTACTAATCCAATTCTTTTCATTGCAGATACCTCCAAATTCAATTTTGAAAAAACAGGTTTTGTACTAGATTAGTATAACATAACCAAAATGGGCGTCAACGTTTTTCTTTTTTTATTCGCTGGTGAATTTTTTGGAGTTTTCCTGGAATCTCTTTTTTGTTTTTTGACAGATAATCGTAAATTGCTTCAGATAAGGCATCAACGCCAAGTAAGGAGCAATGGATTTTTATTGGAGGTAAACCACCTAAAGATTCAACCACTTTTTTACTATCAATTTTTAGTGCTTCCTTTATCGTCTTGCCTTTGACTAAATCAGTTATAACGCTGCTAGTGCTTATGGCTGCAGCGCAGCCAAATGTTTCAAACTTAATATCCTTGATAATTTCGTTCTTGCCCACTTTAATATAAAGCTGCATTACATCACCGCAAATAATATTCCCCACATTGCCAACGCCATCGGGTCTTTTAATTCTCCCGTAATTATGAGGATTGCGGAAATGTTCCATTACTTTTTTTGTATAAGTATTATTTACCATAGGGCGACATTTTTCTTAATTTTTTTACTATCTCCGGCAAAACCTTTATTAAATAATCAATTTCTTTTTCCGTGGTCTGCCTACCCAAAGAAACCCTCAAAGAACCGTAAGCGAGCGGCGGTTTTAAACCGATTGCTAAAAGCACTGGACTCGGCTCCAATTTTAGAGAAGAACAAGCAGAGCCAGTTGAGGCAGCGATGCCCAAAAGGTCTAATTGTAAAACAATTGACTCTCCTTCAATAAAATCAAACCAAAAAGAAATAATATTGGGCAGTGTTTTTTTGAGATGACCTGCTAAATGAGAATTTTTTATTTTAAGTATATTTCTTATCAATTTTTCTCTTAGCTTAGTTAATCTTTGACTCTCTTTTTTCATCTCTTTTTCGCAAATCTCAACTGCTTTGGCAAAACCAACAATAGCCGGAACGTTCACGGTTGAAGAACGCAATCCCTTTTCCTGGCCGCCGCCGTGTAAAAGCGGCTCAATTTTTAGACCCTCTCTAATATATAAGCAGGCCGCTCCTTTTGGGCCGTAAATTTTATGAGAACTGGCAGTTAATAAATCAATATTCATCTTATTAACATCAATTGGAATTTTGCCAAAGCTCTGACTAGCATCAGTATGAAATAAAACTTTTTTCTCTCGGCAGATTTTGCCAATTTCCTCAATTGGCTGAATAGCGCCAATCTCGTTTGAAGCGTGAATAATGGAAACTAAAGTCGTCTCTTTTTTGATTGCTTTTTTGATATCTAAGGGATTAACTAACCCATCTTTATCAACCGGAATCCTGGTTATTTCTACTCCCTGTTTTTCCAACCAATTGGCTGTCTCCGCAATGCAAGGATGTTCAATTTGGGAAATTATGATATGTTTGCCTTTTATCCCTTTCAAAACTAAATTATTGCTTTCAGTTGCCGAGCTAGTAAAAATTATTTCTTCTGACTTGGCCTTGATTAAATCGGCTAATTTCTTTCTGCTTTGTTCTAAGGCAATTTTCGCCTCTTGGCCAAAACTATGAATAGACATTGTGTTGCCAAATTTTTCTGAAAAAAATGGCTCCATCGCTTTTTTCGCGCGAGGATCAACCGGCGTCGTAGCGGCATAATCAAAATATATATTTCTCATAATTACTTTTTAATTAAATCAGCTAAAGTAGTTGAGTCCAAAGTAGAATCTAAAGAATTTTTAACCTCCTGCCAGAGATTTTTCGCTGAGCATACTCTTGCCATCTGGCAGCCCGCGCAGCTAACTGGCACTGTGCTTTCTAAAGCCCTGACAATTTCACCAGCCGTGATTTTCTTGGGCTCTTTCGTTAAAAAATAGCCACCCTGAACTCCTTTTTTTGCTTCAACCAAACCTGTTTCTTCTAATTCTGAAATAATCTTTTCCAAGAAATCAAAAGGGATTTTCTCTTTTTCTGAGATTTCTTTTATGGGACAGACTCTATTTTTAGAAGAATGCTTTGCCAAATAAACCATTGCCCTCAAACCATATTGTGCTTTTTTTGAAACACGCATAACAAAAGCCGACTAATCTCGTCGGCTTTATCTTACCAAAAACCCAAACCCCTTGTCAACTACTCATACCTTAGGGCATCAACCGGGTTGAGTTTGGAGGCGGAACGGCTGGGGAGATAGCCGGCAATGCAGCCGACTAAAAAAGAAAAGGCCAAGCCAAAAAGAATAAGCTGGGGAGTAATTGAGGCTTTTAGATAAAGAAGGGGATGAATTTGAAAATAAAGTTCTGCAATTTTAGCCAGTCCTAAACCCAGAATTATCCCTCCAAGACCCCCAAATAATCCAAAAAAACCCGACTCAATTAAAAAAATAGTAGTAATGGTTTTTCTTTTAGCTCCCACTGCTTTCATAATGCCGATTTCCCTGATTCTTTCATGAACCGAAGTATACATTGTATTCATAATGCCAATACCGCCAACAATAATCGCTATTGAAGCAAAGCCGAAGATAGCTACCTGGATTAAACCCATTATATTACCGACTATATCAGTGATTTTTTCACTACTAAGAACAGTAAAAGAAGATGAATCCCCCCCTTGGATTCTTTTTCTGTTTTTATCAAGATTTTCTTTTATATTATTTACTACTTCTTCTGTTGAAAAGCCGGATTTAACCTTAGCCATAGCCATTTTAGCTCCTTCCCTTTCTCCGGTAATTTCCCTAAAAATATCTAAATCCACATAGGTCTGACTATCGTCTTGTTTGCTCCCCAAAGATTTTAATATTCCGACAATGTTAAATTGTTTTCCGTCCAAAGTAATCTGGGTCCCCACCTTCATTCCGGGAAAAATATCTTTTGGTACTAAATTGCCAACCAGAATTTCTCTTTTGCCGGGAGTCGGCCACTGGCCCGAACTCAGGTCCCAACCCATATCGGTTTTTAATAGTTCTAACGTTTCCTGCCAGGGGACACCGCACAATAAAACGGCTTTCTTCTCGCCTTCATATCTTATTGCCACTGCCTTATAGGTCATAGGGATAACGACATCCACGCCCTCGGTTTTTTTTATGGTTTTTATATCATCATTGGTTAATTCCATTCCTCCGGCGAAAGCAGTCATAATATTAGTAATGTCGCCGGGCATAATCATAATCAAGTCCTTGCCCATCATTCTTAGCTGTTGCATAACTGCTGTTTTAATGCCCTCGCTTAAAGAAAGTAAAGACATTATCAAAAAGACGCCAATGACAACGCCGAGCATTGTTAACCAGCTTCTCAGCGGCCTTGTTCTTAAACTTTTAATAGCAATTTTGATATATTCTTTAAACATACTATTTTGACCACAAAACTTCCTTAGTTTGGAAGTGATTATGAATTATCTGGCCATCTTTAATATTGATTACTTGCTGGCTATAACCAGCTATGTTCGGATCGTGGGTAACCACAATGATTGTCTTTCTATTTTTTTTATGAAGGTCGGTTAGAATTTCCATAATCATTTTGCCGGTAGAAGAATCTAAATTACCAGTTGGTTCGTCAGCCACAATAATTTCCGGATCGTTAGCCAAAGCTCTGGCAATAGCCACTCTTTGGCATTCGCCGCCGGAAAGTTCGTTGGGTTTATGAGAAAATCTTTTTTCTAATCCAAAAGAAGAAAGCAATTCTTTTGCCCTTTCTCTTCTTTTTTTCTCAGGAACTCCTTGGAAAACCATCGGAAGAATAACGTTCTCAAGAGCGGTAAGGTTTGGCAGTAAATTAAACTGTTGAAAAACAAAACCAATTCTTCTGCCTCTAATGCCGGCCAGCTCATCTTCGGAAAGCTCTGAAAGGTTTTCTCCTCCTAAAAAAACTTTTCCTTTATCAGGAAAATCCAAAGCGCCGATAATATGCAAAAGGCTTGATTTGCCAGAACCAGAAGGCCCCATTATCGTAACAAAATCGCCTGAATTCACCTCCAGACTCACCCCCCTCAAAACCGCCAGCTCCACTTTCCCCAGATGATAAACCTTCCACACATCTTCCAATTTTATCAACATCTCTGCCATATTATTTCTATTTTACAACCACTTGGTCGCCATCGGAGAGGCCGGAGAGAATTTCCACGAGCTGGTCGCCCTCTAAGCCGGTTTCCACTTCTCTTTCTTTTACTTGGCCGTTTTCCAAAACCTTAACAATTTTCTTTTCATTTTTATTCTCTAAAGCCCCTCGAGGAACAACTAAAACATCTTCTTTTTTAGCTGTTTCAATAACAACATCGGCTGTCATCCCTGGTTTAATTGCCTCATTTTCTTTTTCAAAATCAATAGTAACTTTATAATAAACAACGCCCTCAACCAATTTCTCTGCCGGATCGATGGAAATCACTTTTCCATTTAGAACCTCTTTAGGAAAAGCAGCCAGAGTAATCTTTACCGGATTACCTGGCCTGACATTAACAATATCTTCTTCATAAATATCAACCTCTGTTTGAAATGGCCCGGCTGCTAAAAAAGAGATTACCGCGTCAGTCGGTTGAACCGCCTCTCCTTCTCTTTTATTAATTTTCGTTACCTGACCAGCTGTCGGGCTTCTTAAAACCGACTCTTGAATTTTGTTTTCTGAAAGAGAAATCTCGGCTTGAGCCTGATTTATCTGAGCTTGATAAAAACCATCTTCTTTTAATTGGGCTTCTAAAGTTGAGATGTCAGCTGTAGCGCTGTTAATTTTTGTATCATTGCTAACCTTGGTTGATGAAATAGTTTGCTGAGCGCCGATAATGCTGGTTAAAGCAGTATTGATATAGCTTTTTTGGTTGTCTAAAGATGTTTTATCAGT
>Ga0172364_10002946_pt1 | contig 13566 bp, 14 predicted proteins | sample LakKivSesite10cm_FD_114545 | JGI IMG/M metagenome (GOLD analysis project Ga0172364, IMG submission 114545) | Sediment microbial communities from Lake Kivu, Rwanda - Sediment site 10cm | ecosystem: Environmental > Aquatic > Freshwater > Lake > Sediment | place: Rwanda: Western Province, Lake... | reverse complement strand
TTATATTTGGAAAGAAGTAGGGAAAACTTTAGAGCCTTTCATTTTAGGAAAGAACAGGGAAAATGCTTGGATGTGCACGTTAAATGACCTAAAGTCTTTAGAAATATTAACAGACATAGCTGAGGACCATGGAGCAGGAGTAGGAATAGATTTTGCTGCAAACAGCATCTATAATGGAAGATATTATTATAAACATCCTGATAGAAACTTTTCAGCTGAAGATCAGTTAGAATTTGTATTAGAATTAATAAAATCTTATAAACTTTTCTACATTGAGGATCCGTTTGAAGAGGATGACTTTGAGAATCTAGCCGAGCTAACAAAAAAAGCAAAATGCCTAGTAACAGGTGATGATTATTTTGCAACTCAAACATCTAGATTGGAAATCGGAATAAACAAAGAAGCTGGTAACGCTATTATAATAAAGCCAAATCAGGCAGGAACCGTATCAAAAACATTGGAAGTAATAAAAAATGCTAAAAAATCTAGTTTTATAACTATAGTTTCTCACAGATCTTGTGAAACTGAGGATAGTTTTATTGCTGACTTGGCAGTCGGAACGGAATCACCTATTATAAAATGTAGTGTCTTTGGGAGAGAGAGAGAAGCAAAGTTAAAGAGGTTAATAGAAATATGGAACGAGACTAGCAAACCTAAAATGTCCAACATTTTATAATATATGAAAATACCTAATATAACATTTTTATTTAGGCTATCAGAATTAATGTTATGCCAAAAAAGAATAAACCAGAATGTAGAGAAGTCATTCTTTCAGAGGAGCGAACTCTTCTTTCCAAAGAGAGAACAATCCTGTCATTTATGCAAACTGGTTTGACCTCTATAGGTCTTGGAATAGTATTAGCCTATTATCTAAAAGGAACTTTTCTAATTTACGTTGGTTATATTTTAATCTTAACTGGATTTATAGAAGTTTTGGAATCCATGAGAAGATTAAGAACAAAACATAAAGAAATAGAAGTATTGAAAAAGCAAGGTGCTATTTGATTTTCTTCCATCTAGGACCTTCTGGAGTATCTTCTATTAATATTCCTTTCTCTGCTAGATCTTTTCTTACCGTATCTGCTGCTTCAAAGTCTCCTCTTTTCCTATAACCTTCTCTTTTGATTATCAAATCCATTATCTCTTTGGGTAACTCTTTCTTTTCTTCTTTTTGAAGAATCCCGAAAACTTTATCAAACTCCATTATCTGATCATAAACTTCTTTAAGATTCTTCTTGGAAACTTTTCTTTCATCAATTGCCTTGTTTGTATCCCTTATCAAGTCAAAGATAGAAGCTAAAGCTTGAGGTACGTTCAGATCATCATCCATATATTTCTCGAAATTCTTTTTAGTTTCTACAACTTTTTTGCTTAAATCATTGTTATAGACTGCATCTATTCTAGAAGTTCTTATTTTATCCATGAAGTCGAGCAAACCATTCAAAGTCTCTTCCGCATTCTTTAAGCTCTCTTCTGTAAAGTTCAAGCTGGTTCTGTAGTGAGCTGAAAGCATTAGGTATCTGAAGGCCATGGCAGAATAACCTTTGCTTAGCAAGTCCTTTAGGGTATAGAAGTTTCCTTTGGATTTTGACATCTTCTCTCCGTTGACCATCAAGTGCCTGACATGCATCCAGTATCTAACAAATTGCTTTCCGTTTGCTGCTTCTGATTGTGCTATTTCGCATTCATGATGAGGAAATATATTATCCTCTCCACCAGTGTGAATATCTATGGTCTCTCCAAGATATTTAGTTGACATGGTAGAACATTCTATATGCCAACCAGGATATCCCTTCTCACACCAAGGAGATTTCCAGTTCATTATGTGCTTAGGGTCGCATATCCATAATGCAAAATCAAACTGGTTCTTCTTATCAGGGTTGAATTCAACTCTGCCTCCTGCCCCCGTTTGCAATTTTTCAAGAGTGTTTCCAGAAAGCTTTCCATAGTCCTTGAACTTCGTAACATCATAATATACAGAGCCCTTAACAGCATAAGCATACCCTTTTTCTATTAATTTCTGTATAAACTCAATCATCTCCTTTATGTGTTCAGTGGCCCTTGGCCTTACCATAGGTTCCTCGAAGTTCATGACCTTTGAATCCTCTAAGAATGCTTTGATGTAAAAGTCTGCTAAAAACCAGGGATTCATCTTCTCTCTCTTTGCTGCAGCTTCCATCTTGTCTTCGCCCACATCAACATCCTCAAACATATGTCCAACGTCTGTAAAGTTCATGACTTGCTTTACAACAAAGCCTTTATACTCTAAATATCTTCTTAGAATATCTACAAATGTATATGATCGGAGATTTCCTATATGAGCATAATCATATACAGTCAAACCACAATTGTACATTGTTACGATTTTATTCTTTAACGGTTTGAATTCCTCTTTTCTTTTGGTTAGAGTGTTATAAAATTTCAGCATTCAACCACCATGAGAGCGGGAGTCGAGAGTCGAACTCGATTATCTTGCTCTGCAGGCAAGCGCATGGCCGTTCTGCCACTCCCGCATAAATTATATTCTTTGTTTAAATCATTTAAAAGCTTAATCAAATAAATTCGTGCTAAGATACTTATCACCATTATCAGGAAAGATTGTAACTATATTTTTGTCCTTTCCTATTTCCTTTGCCTTCTTAAGGGCTACATACAATATAGCAGCCGAGCTCATACCAATGAACAATCCTTCTTCCCTAGCTGCTTTCGTAGCGGTCTCGTATACTTCTGGCATTTCTGTTTTCTCTATTTCTATTATTTCGTCAAAATATTCTTTCTTAAACAGTTGAGTTGGATTGTTCTCCCTCGGATTCCTCAAGCCTTGGATGCTTACTCCTAATTTTGGGGTCACTCCAACTACTTTTATTTTTGGATTAAATTCTTTTAGTCTCATCGAAGCTCCAACTCCTGTCCCAGCAGTTCCTATTCCAACCACAAACATATTCACCTTTCCTTTGGTTTGGTCGATTATTTCCTTGCCAGTCGTTTCGTAGTGGGCAAGGATGTTTGCAGGATCTTTGAACTGATTGGTATCAAAATATTTTCCAGGATTCTCTTTCATCAACTTTTGTTTTAATTCTATGGCTCCTCCAGTACCTTTTTCTGCTGGCGAGAGAACCAACTCTGCTCCATAAGCTTTTATTATCTTCCTTCTTTCTACGCTTACTGATTCAGGCATAACTATTGTTATCTTATATCCTTTGGCCGCAGCGATCATTGCTAATGATATTCCGGTATTACCTGATGTTGCCTCAAGAATAATTTTATCTTTGCTTAGCTTTCCTCTAGCTTCTGAATAGTTCAATAGATAAAGAGCCATCCTATCTTTTACAGAACCGCCGATATTGTACCACTCAAGTTTTGCGTAAACCTTTGCATCTTCAGTGTTTGTTAGCTTATTTATTCTTACCATAGGAGTGCCTCCTATCAAATCTAATATACTGTTTGCTATCGTCATTTAGTCGCCTTTCAATTTTTTCAATGGAATGTCTATTCTTTTTTCAATAAATGAAATATGTTTTAATTTATTCCCAACTCTTATCATGTTTTTAGAAGTTTTCGGTGGGAGTTTTATTCCGTTTAAGCCTGAGAATAAAACATCTTTCTTTGTTATTTTTTCATTCTCCCTCCACGTTCTTACTAAAATATCAGGAGAATTATAATCAATTAAGAATGCAGGTATTTTAGAGTAACCCAATTGCTTTAAAGAATTAAATCTAAAATGACCGTCAATAATGATTTTTGTATTCCTATCAACCACTATAGGTTTTTTTAATATTCTATCCTTCATTATTTGCTTTTTTAATTTCTCAAGATATCTTGATTCAACCTCTTCATGTTCTTTTAATTCATTAATATTCATCAGAAAGATATCCATAAATACACCTTTTTTCTCATATCTTTCAGAATTTGATATTCTAATATCATTTTATTTTTCTTCAAAATAGAAAGATTATACCTAAGAGTTCTATCAGATAATCTTGTTACCTTAAGAAGTTCTTGCCTAGTCTTAGGGGTAGAAAGAGCTGCTCTAATTATTTGCAAAGCAAAGTCGTTCCCCGGTCATACCAACCCAATTAACTATTGAATAGAAAACTATAAAAAGGTTTTTATATCGGCAACTCAAATTAAAAGTTATGGCTCAGACTTACAAAATGTACATCAATGGGGAATGGGTTGACTCTGATTCTGGTGAAACGTTTTCAAGAGTTAATCCTGCTACTCTAGAAACCATAGGAATTTTCCAAAAAGGCAATGAAATGAGCATAGAGGCAGCTGTTAGTGCTGCAGAAAAAGCTTTTGAAGGCTGGAGTGAAACCCCTGCACCCAAAAGAGGAAAAATATTGTTCAAAGTGGGTCAACTGCTAGAGCAAAACAAGGAGGATTTGGCAAGAGCAATCACAATGGAAATGGGTAAAGTTCTTACAGAGGCGAGGGGAGATGTTCAAGAAGCGATTGATATGACATTTCTCATGGCAGGTGAAGGGAGAAGACTATTTGGCAAGACCACTACTTCCGAATTAAAAGATAAGTTCTCGATGACAATCAGAAGGCCTTTGGGTGTAGTAGGATTGATAACTCCATGGAATTTTCCTATTGCTATCCCTTCATGGAAGATAATGCCTGCCTTGATAGCTGGCAATACAATTGTCTTCAAACCTTCATCAGACACGCCTTTATGCGCTATAAAGCTTGTTGAAATTTTAGAGAAGGCAGGATTTCCAAAAGGAGTAATTAATCTTGTGACAGGATCAGGAGAAACCGCTGGTATGCATTTGGTTAGGCATAAGAAAGTTAGAGGAATTTCTTTTACAGGTCATAAAGACACAGGAATAGAAATTCTTAGAGTAGCCGGAATTAAGAAAGTTGGCTTGGAATTAGGAGGAAAAAATCCTATAATAGTTATGGATGATGCTGACTTGAACTTGGCTTTGGATGGAATCATATGGGGCGGTTATGGAACTACTGGTCAAAGATGCACGGCTGCTTCAAGAGTCATTGTTCATGAGAAGATAAAAGATGAACTTGAGAAAATGATTGTTGAAAGAATCAAGAAATTAAGGTTAGGCAATGGCTTGGAGCCTGATGTTGATATGGGTCCTTTGGTTAATCAGACCGCTCAGGAAAAATCTAAAAATTATGTTGATATCGGATTAAAGGAAGGAGCAAAGCTTTTGATAGGCGGGCAAATACCTAAAATGAAAGGATGGTTCTTTGAGCCGACTTTATTCACTAACTGTTCAATAGAGATGAGAATTGCACAAGAAGAGATTTTTGGGCCAATAGTCTCTTTAATATCCGCAAAGGATTTGAACGATGCGATAAATATAGCTAATTCCGTTGAATATGGACTAAGCTCTTCTATTTATACGAAAGATATGAGAAATGCTTTCAAAGCAATTGAAAAACTTGATGCGGGCTTAACTTATATCAATGCCTCTACTATAGGTTCCGAAGTGCACTTGCCATTCGGTGGTGCAAAGGGTTCAGGTACTGCAAGAGAGGGCGGATGGACTGCCATTGATGAGTTTAGCGAAATGAAAACAGTTTATTTTGATTACTCTAGGAAGCTACAGCGCGCACAAATAGATGATTAAGTGGATAAAAAATTTATGAAAATTGCGATAAAAGAAGCAGAGAAAGCTTTGAAAAGAGGAGATTATCCGACCGGCGCTGTTATAGTGTTAAATGACAGAATTATCTCTAAGGCCTTTAGCACAGGAATAACTAAAAAAGACCCGACGGCTCATGCAGAAATTAATGCTATAAGAAAAGCTTGTAGAAAATTAAAGTCAAGATTTCTTACTGGTTGTATAATTTACGCCAGTTCAGAACCTTGTCTTATGTGTGCTAAAGCTATCGTATATGCGAGAATTAAAAAAATTGTTTACGGAACTGAGCATGGTGAATATGGTAAAAGGAAAACCTTTGACATTCTGAAAGAGAATAACATAGGAAAAAATATAGAAGTAATAAGTGGTATTGATAAAGAAATAGCAGAAGATCAGTTAAAAAGATTTCTCAAAAAAAGCATACCAATTTAATATAAATTCTAATTAAATATATCCCCAAGCAAACAACTTATCAGAGTCTGTAAACCATCTTTCTCCTATATCAGTTCTATAGAACATGTTAGGAACAGTAATGTTAGAAATTTTATTGTAAACCGTTTTTCTAGTCTCTTCCATAGTAGTCCCGGTTCCAACTACAATAAGAGCATAGCCAGAATCTCCCGCCAATACAAAATCACCATTCACAAGTTTAACATCACCAAGTCTTATTCCATCCAGATTAGGTTTTTTGAAAATTATAGTTGCATCTTGAGAGTATCTTTTGAACGAGGCGGGGTCTGTGAATGGGAAAGGAGGAACTGCTAAGACAACTCCTACTTGAAAACCTTTCTTAGTCTTTAATTCAAAATTCTCCTTTTTAACTAGTGCATACAAGAATTCTCCCCAATTGCTTGAAACTCCTTCTATCTGTATGCTTATGGTTGGATAGCCAAACCTACACGTAAACTCTAGTGGATAAATTCCTCTTCCATTCACTATACAGTTGATGTCAACATACCCAACATAACCACTCTGTTTAAGTTTATCCTTCATTTTTAGAAGAGTTTCGTTGAATATGACATTAGGTTGAGACCAGTACATTGATGTTCCCATCTCACCAGTTGAAGGGCCAATGTTTCCAGGGAACAATTTTTTATGCTCAAAGTTAACATTTATCGGGTAAACAAAATTTTCCCCATTAAAGAACGCTCCGACAGCAATCTCAACTCCTGATATGTACTTTTGAACCTGAAACTCCTTTATCTGCTTAGACCATCTTGTCTTATAAATTTCTAGAATTTGTATTACATCCTTTCCATCTTCTTCTTCTCCAACAAACAATAATTCTTTCTGTTCTTCTTCCTCTCCACTTGGTTTTATGACGTACCTATCAGGGTTTTTTTGAATAAACTTTATGGCTTCATCAAAATCTTTGAAAAACCAACTTGGAATGACATTTATTCCAGCGGATATCATCTCATTGTATCCAAAATCTCTATCAACTTCCAGCTTGTCCGTATAGATGCTACCGCCAATTACAAGTTTTCCTTCCTTTCTTAATTTTTCTGCTAAGGAACCGAAGCATATGTCATCAAAAATAATCACATCAGCCCAATCTTTAAATTCTTCCCACTTATCAACCTTATCAACAAAACCATCGCAGACATCTTTCTCGGTTTTATCTTCTATATAATACTTAACATCAAAACCTTCGTTTTTAATTTTCCAAATCAAGTCACCTATCAAAGCTTCTTTTGACACGAATAAAAATTTTTTCTTTCCGTTATTTGGCATAAAAATAATTGTATGAGCGATTATAAATAATTTTTTATAAAAAATTATTTAATTTTTTTAGAATTTTTTTCAAGAAAAATATATTTTTACAAAGAAAAATCTACTTTTTCTTCTGTTCTATATTCTTGTAAAACTTTTCTTCTAACATCTTCCTGTAAATCAAATCCACATACAACTGAATTTTTAGAAATAGGAATAGAAACTTTTTCTTCTGTTATTTTGAAACCTTTTGGTCTGTAAATACCCAAGACTTTTATAGTACTTTGGCTGTTATTGCCAGTTTCTCTTACTTCTCTAACAGCTACAATATTATTTTCTCCGTAAGGTATCTTTCTAGCATCTTCAAAGAATAAAAAATAATGAGGGAATGAATTATCGTTAGGTTTTTCCTCTCCACATATTGTATGACCTCTCTGTCTCCCTAATTCAATTGATATTGCTTTATTATTCATATAACCACTAGTAAAAAGTACAATAGTAAAGCATTTAACCTTATCCAATTCTGCAAGCATTTTAAATAAGGAATTCAAAAGAATATTATGAAGAAGCAAATCCCAGGCATAATCGCAAGGGATATAGTCAAAAGAACTCAGAAAGTTTGTGTAAAAACTACCTTTGCTTATCCGTTAGTTATAAAAAATGGTTACGGGTGTCACCTGGAAGATGTGGATGGTAATCATTTTTTGGACTTCACTTCTAATGTTTGCTCATGCAACATAGGCTACAATCATCCAGAAATATTAAGAGTGATAGAGAGCTTTGTTGGAGTAGGTGCTCATAAGATAGCTGGGCAAGATTTCTATTCGAAGGAAGAGGTTGAACTAGCAGAGAAATTGTTAGATATATCTCCTATGAATCTTAGCAAAGTTCTTCTTGTAAACAGTGGTGCAGAAGCTGTTGAGAATGCAATAAAATTTGCTTTCAGAAAAAAAGGTCCATTAGCTGGTGTATCTTGCACTGGAGCTTTTCATGGACGGACCATTGGCGCTTTATCTTTAACAGATAGTAAAGCAGTTCAAAAGAAAAACTATCCTGAAATAAATCATGAGCTGATAAAGTTCTGCACTAACGATAATGACCCCTGGATTAACTATCTCGAGGATTTGATAAAGAGGGAATGGATTCCTGCATTTGTTATAGTAGAATGTGTTCAGGGGGAAGGAGGATATAATGTAGCTAGCAAGAAATTTATAAGAACTTTAAGTAGAGTTTCAAAGAAGTATGATTTTCCTCTAATAGTTGATGAGGTTCAATCCGGGATGGGAAGAACAGGTAAGTGGTGGTCCTTTGAGCATTATAATATTCGACCAGATATCATGACAGCTGCTAAATCCTTGCAGGTAGGCGCCGTGCTTACTACTAACAAATACGACCCCAAAGAAGAAGGAGCAGTATCTTCAACTTGGGGTGGAGGAGGCAGAATAGATTTGGCAGTTGGGCTTAAGACTATAGAAATTATAGAAAAAGAAAATCTTCTCAAGAATGCAGAAAAGATGGGAAATTATATTAAGAAGAGATTAGAGGAATTAAAATCAAGATATAACAAGAAGATTTTGGATGTTAGGGGGTTCGGGCTAATGCTCGCATTTGAACTCTCAAAATCAAATCAAAAACGTGAAGTTGTAAATGAGGCGTTCAAGAAAGGCTTGCTTCTGATTGGTTGTGGAGAAAAGTCAATCAGGGTTATTCCTCCGCTGATAATATCAAAAGAAGATGCTGAAAAAGGATTGGAAATAATAGAGGATGTTGTTAAGGCAATCAAGTCTTAAGGTTTTAATAAAATGGTTCGTAAAAAAGAGAAGCCTTCAGAAGAAAACGAAATTAATTATGAAGCTATAATGGGGCACCTTTTTTTAATATTAGGAATAGTTTTATTGTTTCTAGGTTCTGTAGGATTATTGCTGACCATAGTTGCATATTCAAAAATATATCAAGACCAAGTTCTTTTGACTGAGCTTTACTTTTTTCATTCTTATATGATAATAATCGGTACTTTCTTGGTTTTATATCATAAAAAAATAATAGTAAAGGGTTATAGAACCTAATTTAACTAGAATAATATTTAAGTATAAACAAATATTTTATAGGTGAAACGGTGGATTTATTAGAAAAGCTGGTAAGTACTTTCAGCGTGAGCGGTAACGAGCAGAAAGTTAGAAATCTAATTCAATCAGAAATAAGGAGGTATGTTGACGAGGTTTATGTCGATAAGGTTGGTAATCTTATCGCTCATAAGAGAGGTAAAAAACCAAGAATAATGCTCTCTGCTCATATGGACGAGATAGGGTTGATGATTAAGAGTATTGATTCTTGCGGGAGAATATTCTTCTCAGAACTAGGCGGAGCAGATACAGTTATGTTTCTTGGTGAACGTGTACATATAGAAACCAAAAAAGGTTCTATACACGGTGTTATAACAACCAGAGAGGTTAATGATGGGAATTTTATAGCTCAGATTCCAAAATTAGAAGAATTGTTTGTTGATACGGGGTTGAATCAGGAAGAGCTTAAGAAACTTGGCATTGAAGTTGGATCATACCTTTCTTTAGAAAGAGACTTGTATCATTTGGGATCAGAAAAGATAATCTGTGGCAAAGCCTTTGATGATAGGATAGGATGCTACATTCTTATAGAACTTGCAAAAAGAATGAAAAAATCAAAATGTGAAATATACTTTGTATTTACAATCCAAGAAGAAATAGGCTTGGTGGGAGCTATGACATCTGCCTTTATTGTCGAGCCAGATTGGGCTATAGCTGTTGATACGATGGAGACTTCCGATGCCAAAGGAGAAGAAACTATGATGACTATAGGAAAAGGTCCTTTCATCACAATTAAGGATGCTCAGATGATTGGAGATAAAACTCTTAACGATTTTTTGATCAGGATTGCTAAAAAGAAAAAAATCAATATTCAGAAGGATGTTAGCGATATAGGGACAACAGATGCTGCAAGCATATCCATCACAAAGGGTGGTGTACCCTCAACTGTGATTGGTGTTTCGATAAGAAATTTACATACAGCCACTGCAGTTGCTAACATAGATGACATTAAAAATGCTATTGCTATATTAGAAGAATTTTTAAAAAATCCTCCAAAGGGTAGGTGATTATATTACTGTTGCAAAAATAATCGAATTGATTGGGTCTTCGGAAAAGAGTTGGGAAGATGCTATCAATCAAACATTGAAGAGAGCTTCAAAAACTTTAAGAAACATTAGAGGCATAGATGTAATAAGTCAAAAAGCAATTGTTAAGAACAACAAGATAGTTGAATATAGAGTCGTCTTAAAAATATCTTTTGGCGTAGAGTGATAAAATGGGAGTAAGAGAGAAAGGCGAAGTTTATAGATGCAATATTTGCGGTAATGAAGTTAAGGTAACATATGTTGGTGGAGGAACGTTGATTTGTTGCGGTAAGTCGATGGAATTGATAAAAGAGGGAACACCTGAGGAAGAAGAGGAGGAAGTGGCAGAAGAGAAGGAAGAAGAAGAGAACTGGGGAGGCTTCAAGGAAGGAGAAGAGCCTAAAGAAGGGGAAATGGAAGAAGATTTGGATAGGGGATTTGCAGGATAAATTTAAAATCAAAGCTTACACATACTCTTAATATGGTAATTTCTGAGATAAAGAAGAGAGACGGAAGAATAGTAAAGTTTGACCAACAAAAGATAACTGATGCTATTTACAAGGCTCTAGTAGCCTCCAATTATGAGGGCAAAAAAGCAAAATCTCTATCCGATTCTGTTGTTTATATTTTAAAACAAAGATTTTCAGAAAGGATTCCTAATGTTGAGGACATTCAGAATATTGTTATAGAGGTCTTAAGGAAAAAAGGTTTCGATAAGGTAGCTGAAGAATATTCTAGTTACAGAAAAAAGAAAGAGGAATTAAGAGAATTAAGGAAAACTTTTGGAATAGAGGAGATTAAACTTTCGGTTAACGCATTGGAAGTTTTAAGAAGAAGGTACCTCCTAAAAAACGAGAAGGGGGATATAATCGAAGTTCCTGCTCAGATGTTTAGGAGAGTTGCAAAAAGCATAGCTGAGGTTGACAAGAAGTATGGTGATGATTTTAGGAAAAGCGAGGAAGAATTCTTTTCCATAATGAGTAAGTTGGAATTCTTGCCAAACTCTCCCACCCTTTTCAATGCTGGAACCAATACTAATTTTGGTTTATCTGCTTGTTATGTTCTTCCAATAGACGATTCCTTAGAAAGCATTTTTAACGCAGTTAAAAACATGGCTTTGATAGAGCAAAGCGGTGGTGGGGTAGGTTTTGATTTTTCAAGGTTAAGACCAAGAGGAGATGTTGTTAGGACTACTCATGGTATGGCTTCGGGTCCAGTATCATTCATGCACATTTTTGACGTTGCTACTGAGATAATGAAACAAGGTGGCAAGAGACGCGGCGCTATGATGGGAATCCTAAGGGTTGACCATCCTGATATTTTGGAATTTATAATTGCAAAAAACAAAGGAGTCTTGACAAATTTTAACCTTTCTGTTGCTGTGACTGATGAATTCATGAAAGCAATTATGGAAAACAAATCTTACGACTTGATAAATCCAAGGAACAAGAATATTGTGAAAAGACTGAAAGCAAAATATGTATGGGATTCTATAATCGAGAATGCATGGAAGACGGGTGATCCTGGCATAATATTCATTGATGAGATTAACAGAAACAACCCTACACCAGCTGCTGGTAAGATAGAGGCAGTAAATCCTTGTGGTGAGGTCGACCTTTTACCATATGAATCATGCAACTTAGGCAGCATCAATCTTAGCAAAATGATTGGGAAAGATAACAAAATAGACTGGGAAAAGTTAGAAAGAACAGTTAGAATTGCCGTCCACTTTTTGGATAATGTTATAGACGCTAATACTTATACTTTAACTGAAATAGAAAGGGTAACAAAGTCCAACAGGAAGATAGGGTTGGGAATAATGGGGTGGGCAGAACTTTTAATTAAACTAAACATTCCTTACGCTTCTAATGAAGCTTTAAAATTAGCAGAGAGTGTTATGAAGTTCATAACTGAGAATGCTAGGAAGGTTTCAGAAGAACTTGGTTTGAAGAGGGGATCGTTTCCAAATTTTGAAAAGAGTATTTATTTCGGGAAGTATAAAGCAATGAGAAATGCGACCGTATCTAGCATTGCGCCAACAGGTAGCATAAGTATAATTGCTGGTTGCTCTAGCGGAATAGAACCTTTGTTTGGCGTATCATTCATGAGGAATGTCCTTGATGGGACCAAACTTTTCGAGGTGAATCCATTATTTGAGAGAATGTCAAAAGAAAGGGGAATTTATAGCGGAAAACTTTTAGAAAGGATTGCAAAATCAGGCTCAATACAAAAGATAAATGAGATTCCAAATGATATGAGAAAGATATTTGTTACTGCTTTAGATATCAGACCAGAATGGCATGCTAGGGTTCAAGCTTCATTTCAAAAATATGTTGACAATGCTATAAGCAAGACTGTAAACATGCCTGAGAATTCAACTAAGAGCAATGTAAAGAAAATTTTTGAGTTAGCTTACAAGTTAAGGTGTAAAGGAATAACAGTCTACCGCTACAATTCCAAACCCCAACAAGTCCTCTCTTTTGGTAAGACTCTAATTGCGGAGTCAGAGTATTCTGGCGGATGTCCAACCTTTACGTGCCCCACTTGATTAAACAGTTCAAGAAATTTTTATATATGATCGATGTAAACTATCTCTTTATCGTCCTTACATTGATATGTTGTTTCTTTTTTCTCTTCTGGTAAAGTTTCAATTTTCATAATATCACCCCTATAGTGTCTAATTAGTTAGAAGTTAGAGGTATTTAAAACTTACTTAATCCTATTTATGCTTCATTCCCATTTCAAAAATCTTCTTGTTGACTTCAAAATATTTTGGTCCAAGCTCCTGCATAACTTCGAGAATATATTTTTCCTTCAAAGGAAGCAAACCTTTACCAACCACATAGCCAAGCAAATAAACATTAGCAGCTATGTCGCTTCCAGTTTCTTTTTTTACTATATCTGAAGCATTAAGGACAATAACTTTTTCTGAGAAATCTTTAAGATTTTTTTCAATCTCTTCTATAGAGGGATATTTCTCTCCCAAAACAGAGACAGACAAAGGAATAACCGGGTCGTTGTCGATTACAAAAACAGTCTTGTGCTGTTTTGAACCATAATAGGCAGAACGTAAAGCCTCTAGAGGTTCAAGCG
>Ga0172364_10002939_pt1 | contig 13584 bp, 15 predicted proteins | sample LakKivSesite10cm_FD_114545 | JGI IMG/M metagenome (GOLD analysis project Ga0172364, IMG submission 114545) | Sediment microbial communities from Lake Kivu, Rwanda - Sediment site 10cm | ecosystem: Environmental > Aquatic > Freshwater > Lake > Sediment | place: Rwanda: Western Province, Lake... | reverse complement strand
TTCCCGAAAGCTCCTTCCCTCGGAAGCCCGCGAGGAACACGACGCGATCAGCGACGCGGTCGAGAGTCGCGGGCTGCTCTTCGAGCATCGCATCCCAGCGCGAAAGGTCGGGGTGCACGATGCACGGCCGCACAAGCTGCTCGAGGTCGGAGGTCTTCGCGCTTTCTTTGTCTCGGAATCGCTTGTAAAGCACGGGGTTTGGCCGCTTGACGATCACGACGCCGACATCGGTGTCGATCGTGGCGATCTTGTTGTCGCCGTGTTCTGCCTTCGCCTTGGCGATTGCCTCGGCGTCGAGCGCCTCGCGCTCCGCCTTCTCGACCTCGGCGAGAAGCTCGGCCTGCGCGCGAGCTTCGTCGGAGATCGCCTCCGCCCTGCGCTTGCGCTCGCGTGCGGCCGCGAGGCGCTCTTCGAGAGAGCCGCTTGCGTTGAGGACGGGCGACGGTGTGCGCTTCTCGTCGCTCATGCTCAGGCCTCGCTCGTCGCAAAGAGCGTGAGGCCGTTGCGACGGATCCGCATGCAGTCGAACTCGACGTCCTCTTTGAGCGGGTCGGCGCTCTCCTCCTCCGACGTCGTGTTTTTCGTGAGCACGCAGTCCTCAAGCTCGACGGTGATCGGCGTGTCGTCGGCCTCGACGTACTGCACGACGATCTGACAGATCGTGTCGCCGTAGCTCGTGCCGTCGCCCGCATCAGCAAGAGCCTGACGAAGCGCCTGCATCGAGGACTTCCAGCCGGTCAGCGTGACCGGCTCGACGGTGTACTTGCCTCGCGAGCGGCCGCGCGGCGCGTGCGAGCGACCCATGCCGTACGCCTTTACGCGCTCGCGCGTGTCGGCGTAGCCGATCGCGGTGAACCCGTAGAAGAGATCGCCGTTGATCTTCACCTTGATCGAGCCCCAGCTGTGCTGGTTTCCGTTGATCCTGACCTCGTCGCTCATGTCGATTCTCCGTGAGAGGCGCGTGATGCGCGGACTAGATCAGACCGTCTGAACCTGCAGAGCCGGGTTGAGGAAGCCGACCTCGAGCTCGATGAACTCGGGGTAGGCGAGCGGGATGACGCGGGCCTGCCCGGTAAGCGTCTTGGTCGACAGAAGGTTGTCGGTGCGCGAGAGCGCGAACTGCACACCGGAGGCCTTGGGCTTCGCGAGCAGCACGGAGCGCATCGCTGCGAGCGCGCCGTTCTCGATCTCGAGCGCCTCGCTCTCGAGGATGAAGCCGGTCGTGGTGTCGACCTGGATCGGCTTGTTGAGCCGACGGATGAAGTAGAGGCGGAGCGCAGCGTGCGCGAGGTTGATCACGCGACGCTTCGTGAAGAGATCGAAGTCGGAGCCCGCAGCCGAGAGGATGCGAGGCCGGTTGACGTAGACGCCCTGCACGCCATCCCACGTTCGCAGGACGGTGAAGCGCGCATCGTCGAGGCCGGGGTTCAGCGACTCGTCGTGCTCGTCGGGGTTGCCGTTCGCATCGCGGATCGACACGCCGAGCAGCGAGCCGAGGTTGACGTCGGCGATGTTGATCTCTTCGGAGTAGAAGCCCTCGCGCGGCGCGACGCAGAAGGCGACCGGACGGCGATAGATGCGGCCGCTGACCGACGACGAGACCTTCGCGGCCGCGGCGCACAGCTCGCCGAAGATCGTCGCCTTCGATGCGAACGCGCCCGAGACCGAGGCGAGGTAGGCGGCCTCGCTCTCGCCGAGGTCCGGCATCCGCACGGAGCCGATCCATCCGTGGTACTTGCCCGACGTGAGGCCCGCGGAGAACTTCGGATCGATGACGTCGAAGTCCGTCGAGGCGATGTCGCCGGTGACGAAGGCGCTCTCCCACGACGCAGCGGTCGCGAAGAGCGCGTCGAGCGCCGAGGCGACCTCGGTCGTGTTCCACTTCGGAGCCTTCGCGACGAAGTAGACGGTGTCGCCCGCGACGAGCGTGCCCGCAGCGAAGTCGATCGTGACGCCGCCCGACGTGGGGAACGTGAACGTGTTTGCGACACCAAGCGCGGTGACCGGCGAGAGCGTTCTGCCTCCGTCGAGAGACCAGCGAAACGTGATGCCCGCGACGCCGATGGTGCCGCCAGAAATGACTCTGATGGACGGCTCGAAGTCGTCGTCGGGCTCGGTCGCCACGTCGACGGTGACGACGCTCGTGCCGGTGCCGGTGAACACCACGGCGGCTCCTGCGGGGTAGCTGCCCGGCGTGCTCTGCCCGGTGCGGACTACGAGTACGGGACGCCCGAATTTCTCGATGGAGTAGGCCGCGGCCTCGACCATCGGCCCGATGCCGAAGTCCGCGGTCAACTGCGAGACGCGCGCGTAGGTCGCAGGCGTGTCGATGGGGCCCGTGCTCGAGACGCCGACGACAGCGAGAAGACGTCCCGCGCTGATGGGCAGAATGCCCAGCGCGCCATCGAGCTCCGTGATCGTGACCGAGGGTTGCGACATGACGAGGTTCTCCGTTCAACGAGCCGAGGGGCCCATGATCACACGAAACCGATCCACGAGGGCGCGCTCGATGCCGTCGACCATCGGGCCGGGAATCGTGCTGCCTGTCGGGAGAATCTCACGTCGGCGACCTCCGCGCACGGCACCGAGATGGTGGCGCGCTTCAGGGCCCTGCAGTGTCGCGACGATCACGGTACCCACCGGGCTCACGTCGAGCGCGTCGGCAGCTCCACGGAGCGGCCTCGCGCCTGCCTGCGTGGGCTCCCACGGGGTGCCGTCGGGCGCGACGCCGCGCGCGATGTTGTCGACGATGACGTCGCGCATCGCATCGGCGACGCCCTTCGCGGACGTGGGCACGAGCTTGGCCAGCTCGCGCAGGCGAGCGATCTGCCGATCGATCTCGATTGCGCCGCTGCTCACGGTGCCCCCGTGATCGTCTCGACCGGGTCGTCGTCGACCTCGAGGCCGACGGTGAGCGCTACGCTCGTCGGCGCGCGGAGCACGAAGCCGGGCGCGTCGGGCACCATCGACTGAATGCGCACAAGCGAACGGATCGTCCACGCGTGTCGGCGTGTCGCGCGCTCGATCATGTGTTCGACGGAGACCACTTCGTATGTCCCGTGTGCGGAGAGGTAAATCGCACGAACGACGGCATCCCACAAGAGGCGAGCCGCTTTCCACTGCCGAAGCTCAACCTCGGGCGAAATTGCCGTCGCGTCGAAGGCCTCGCAGTAGATCGTGAAGAGTTCGTCGAACGTGGCGAGCGGCCGCGGGTTGCGGCCGGGGTTTCGTGCAGCTCGCACCTCGCCCGCGTTGCCCGCCTCGTCGCCGGGCACGAAGATCACGCGGTAGGTGTCGCCGCGCTTCGCGGGCTCGCGCGTGCCGAACTGGAACGCAGGCACCGCGGGCCCGGTCTGGATCCATCGCACCGTGTCGCCCGCTGTGACCGCGCCCGAGATCGTGAGCGTGACGCCGAGCACGAGGATCGAGGTCGCGAGATCGAGCGCGACCGGCGCGCCGAAGCTCGCGCCGTCGTCGAGCGAGACGCGGTAGACGATCCCAGCGACGCCGACCGTGCCGCCGGTCGGGAAGAGCACGCGCACGCACGCCGCAGCCGTCGGAGAGCCCGAGATCGCCGCCGTTCCGGTAAACCAGGCGGTCTCGGGAAGCGAGATAAGGCCCGCCTCAGCCGCGAACCGCGTCTGAACGTCGGTGTAGAGCTTCTCGAGGGCCAGAATGGTCACGGCTTCCCCGCTTCCACGCGCCCGCCCTCGCCTTTCGGCTCCGCGGACCCACCATCACCCGTTCCGACGAGCCGCATGGCTCCACGAGGCCTCCGTGGGGCCCTCCCGAGACGCTTTCGATGGCGCTCCGAGGCCAGAAGCACCGGCGGCACGCCGTCTCGTGCCTCGTGGAGCTCGGAGATCGCGATCGGAGGGCCCTTCACGGAGCCTCGTCGCCGGTGCCGGTGCCCTGCGAGTCCTCGCGACGCGCCGCCTCGGCCTGAATGTCGAACGCGACGTAGGGCGATGCCTCCGAGTAGCCAAGAACCTGCGGTGCCACGATGCCCGTGGCGCTCGTGTCGGCGCGAAGAGGCAGATCAAAGAGGCCTTCTTGTGCGTTCGCGGCCTCGAGCACTTCGGCCTCTGCGGCCTTGCGATCCTCGACGTAGGTCGCGGCCTGCTCATCGGTCGGATCAATGCCGCGCTTGCGCATCATGATCTCGGTGACGATGCGCGCGAGCCAATCCGTGACGACAAGCGGGTACGGCGTCTGCGTGAGCGGAAAGAGGTACCGCTTGCGCAGGCGTGCGTCGATCCACTGTGACTTGATTTCAAGCTGTCGCTCGACCCATCCAGGGTAGCGCGCCTCAACCTCGTCGACGCTCTCTTCGGGCGCGACGCTGATCTCGCGAAATTCGGTGAGGTCTAGGTACGCAGGCACGATTTGGAGACCTTAGCAGACGTCAGAGGTAAGTGTGACCGTCGCAGATCGCTCGTGGCCCGACGTCGTGACGATCGTGCACGTCAGCGAAGCGCCGAGACTGGTAAGCGTTGCCGCATCCCACCACACGCGAACCTGTCGGTTCGCATCGAAAATTACAGGATCGGGGTACCCTGGAGCGCCGAGTATCACGACGCCGCCCGATGCGGTCCATGTCGCAGTAGCGATGGTGACGGACACGCCGAGCTCTTGGCTCTTGAGAGCGAGCCACTGCGTGAAGTCGAACGACCAGTGATCGACGTCGCCCACGCCGACCTTGATCCGTGCGTTGATCATGGAGCCTCCGTTACGACAGCAGATCGCACGGTACCTGCAACAGCAACAATGCGCACGACGGCTGGCAGCTTGGCCGATCGCGAGGTGCCGACGATGCGCACCATGCGCGTCGTGTCGGGCACCGTCGTCGCAACTCCGACACTTGCACTTCCGGCGAGCGACAGCGTAATGCTGGATGAAGCCTCGACCTCGACAGCCGGGGTCTCAACGATCGCCGTCGCGACACCGACGAGATCGGACAGTGTCGCGGTGCTCGCTGCCTGCACCGGGGTCTCAACGATCGCCGTCGCGACACCGACGAGATCGGACAGTGTCGCGGTGCTCGCTGCCTGCACCTCGACGAAAGCCGTCGCGCTGCTGATGTCCGAGAGTGTCGCGGTGCTCGCTGCCTGCACCTCCACAGGAGCCGTCGCGACACCGACGAGATCGGACAGTGTCGCGGCGCTCGCTGCCTGCACCTCGACGAAAGCCGTCGCGCTGCTGATGTCCGAGAGTGTCGCGGTGCTTGCTGCCTGCACCTCGACACCGACGTCGGTGCTACTCGCAATCGCGGCAAGCGTCGCGGTCGAGTTGGCCTCGAGATCGCTCGTCGAAAAAATGTCGACATCGAACAGCTCGAGAGCCGTTCCGAGGTCTGCCGGTAGACGCTTGTAAACCGCATCGACCGGCGCAAAGCGCCCTCGTGTGTCGAGCGTCGTCACGAACGATCACCCCGTGCCGACGACGACGTGACCGACGACAACGCCCGTCGTGGTCGTCGGGGTCAACATAGTTATCGCGAGGCAAGCGTCTTGATGAACGGTCGGCGCGCCGAGCGCAGCCCAGTCGTAGCCCACGGAAAAGTTGGCAACGCCGGAACCGATCAGCGCGGAGAGGTCTCGCGTCGCGGTGACGCCGAACGATCCCGCGGTGCCCGTCGAGACACTGAGCGTTACCGACTGGACAGAGGCAATGGGCAGCGGCGTTGCGGTCGCTGGAATGATCGGAAAGATGCGACCTGCGCGGTTCGCTGGTGACGCGCCACCAAAGCCGGTGACCGTCGTGGTGCGCGCGTTGCCGCCGCTGTCGGTGTAGCTGATCGTGGCCGTCGCGCCGGTGGTGCCGATGTCGGTGTAAATTTCGAGCCACCATCGACAGTCCGCGTAATCGGCCCGGCAGCGCGAGCCCGCGAGGGAGACGATCGACACGTTGACCGTCTGCGCGGTGGTCAGCGTGCCGCTGAGTCCGCCCATGTGCGCGAGACGATCGACGATGTAGGCGAGCGTCCCAGCGTTTGCGAACGCTGCGCTCGCGACGAGGAGCGCGTTGCGCTGGCCTGCGGTGGGCGTTGGGATCGCGTTGTCGAGCGCGCCAGTAAGCGCGGCGGTGCAAATTGCTGCAGCTCCAGGGATTGCGCCCTGCGCAGGTCTGCCATTTGCTCGCCACAACGACGCGAATCCGCCCGCGAGCTGAGTACCGATCGACGCCTTGTTGATCAGCGAAGTTCGCCCGGTGGAAAGAGCCGCGATCACTTCGTCGCGTGTGACGATGCCTGCCACGTCACGCTCCCGGCCAAGTGCGGCTCCACGTGTCTACGTAGACGCGTTGCCCCGAGACGATGTCGGCGTTGACCTGCTGAAGCACGACGTCGCCGGTGCCCGGCGTGGTGCCGGTGACCGTGCCTTGCTCGTGACAGGTCGTACCGGCCGAGTCCATGATCTCGTAATGACCTGCGGTGCCGGTGTCGTCTGCGGTGAGATCCTCCCAGGTGCCAAGCCTGGAAAGCTGCCCGTTCGAGATCGTCGCCCAGTCTACAGGCAACGTCATCGTTACCAGAATGGTTCCGGTGCGCGCCGCTGCGCAGTTGGCCGGGGGTGCTCCGGTCCGAATGCGAAGAAGCGGCCCGGTGCCGATCTCGGTTTCGTGAGCTTGCGCCTGCGCAGTGCGAGACGCGGTGGACATCTGGATCGCCATGCGCTGACGGTAGCACAAAGACGAAGGGCCCCGAGCATCGCTGCTCGGGGCCCTGCGCCTACCTGTGACGATGAGACAACCAGCGGACGCGAGATCAGGAACCGCGAACCTTGAAGATCGTGTATGGGAGGCCGGGCACGATCTCGTTTCGGCCGCGGCAGACCCACTGCAGCTTGCCCTTGCGAGCGAGCTCTGCCGACGACGCGAGGTCGTGGTAGATCACATTGAACGCCTCGCGGCGTCCGTAGATGAAGCCCGAGACCTCGACGTCCTGCGTCTCGCAGATGACGTAGTAGTCGACGTCGGAGCCCGCGACGGAGGGCCCGCCCTGGTAGGAGTAGGCGAAGCCCGCGCCGAGCTCCGGCGCGACGAGCGGATCGCCGAAGCCGAAGTTGCGGATCACGGCCTCGATGTCGCCGCTGCCGCCGCCGGTCGCGCCAGCAGCCTGCGCGATGAAGCGCGCGTTCGTGAGCTGCTGCGCTCGCACCGTGAGCGAGGGCGGCACGAGGATGCCGATGGGGCGCAGGAAGCGCGGGTCGCGGCCGTTCGGACCCTTGAGGCTGCGGATGTAGGTGAGCACCCGCTGCAGGTTGTTGAGCGCGACGTCGACGGTGACCGTCGGATCGATCGGCGCGAGCACGCCAGACCATCCGTCGGCCGCGACGGCGTCGAGGAGGTTCGTGTAGGTGCCCGCCGCGGGGTCGTTGATGTTCGTCGGGTGCGCGTGCGCGAAGAACGAGACGCCATCGTAGGCCGTCGGGTTGCCGAGCATCGCGGACGCGAGACGGAACTGCGGGTAGTAGGCCATCTGCACGCCGATCTGACGTGCCCATGCCGTGCCCGCGTTGATCGCGCGGCCTCCCCAGACGCCATTCTCAAGATCCTGGAACGCCTCGATGCCGATCTCGAGGCCGCTCGACGCGAACTTCGGCTCGACGACGAGGTCGACCGTGCTCATGTCCTCGAACGCGATGTTGCCGATGTCGCGCGGCTCGATCTTCGCGGTGTCCAGCAACCAGTGGATCGTCTCTTTGCGCGAGCTGATGTCGCGCGGACGAGCGATTGATGGCCACCAGATGTTCTCGCTCTGCATCGCCCGCTGATAGTCGGTGACCATCGCGATCGACATCGACTCTTCAAGGGTGATGACGACCGACTGCAGCTCGACGGAATCCATGTGCGTGCTCCTGTGCGCCTACTCGGCGCGTGATCGATGGGCGTGACAGCGAGACGAGAGAGCGATCAGGTGATGAAGAACGGACGCGTCGCGACGATCACGCGCCCCGTCGAGTCGATGTCGAGCGCGATGCCCAAGATGGCGTTTGCGCCTGCCGCGGGATCGGCCGTGACCGTGCGCCCGTCCAGCATGTAAACCACGTCGCCGCGATTCGCTGGCATGACCACCGGCGTAGTGATGTCGTTGACCCATTCCTGCGCGCGGATCTCTTCGAAGAGCGCGACGACGGTGGTGCGCGTGCCGTCGCCGGTGAAGCTCTCGGTGAACGTGCCCACGGGCTTGAACGTCGCGGTGCCCGCTGCAGCCACGCGGAAGTTGCCCGCGGTGTCGAGAACCGCGGTCTCGCCCTTGACTGCGACCTGCCCGGTGTGAAGCACCGCGCGCAGGCTGTTGAGCGTGATCGGCTTGCGGAGGTAGGACATGATTGTGATCCTCTGGGGTTCGTTGCGAGCGGTCGAGAGCGGTGCGCGAGCTCAGGCAACGCGCGTGGTGCCTGTGGGCATGGAGCCGCGCAGGCGCACGGCCGCGAGACGGTCGGGGTTCTTCTGACCGGGCTCGAGGTCGCGATCGACGCCAAACTCGACCTTTGCAACGCGGCCGCTTGAGTCGCGCTCGAGCTTCGAGCCGACGCATACCTGCGTGTTGCCAAGCAGACGGTTTGCGAGCGCGTGTCGCGCCGCATCGTGGTCGGTGACCGGCGGCGTGAGTGCCATCGGGTTGCGATCCTTCGCGCCCGCAGGCGTAGCGGTCGGCCGAACGCCTGGCTGCGCGGAGGCCGCGCGATCGGGCGTCGTGCGCTTCGGTGCCTTCGCGACGTGGGCGCGAACCCGCTCGACTGGCGCGGACATCAGCAGCTCGCGCGTAGCCTCGTCGAAGTCGGGGCGCGTCGCGATGAGCTGCAGGCGCTCGGCTCGCTCCGCTGATGCGAGAGCGCGCTGCGCGATAGCCTTCGCCTCGTCGTCGCCCTTCTTCGGGGGGGCGTCGTCGTCGTCGTCGGGCTCGTCGTAGCCCTCGAGCTTCTGCAGCATCTTCTTCGCGTCCTCGTCGCCCTCGTCGGCCATCTTGCGGAGCTTGCGGTACATGTCGCCATCGCTCGGCTTGTCGTCGGCGGGCGGGGGCGTGTCTTCGGCCTTGGGCTGCATCGTGGTCGACTCCGGGGGAGAGGTTGACTCCGTGAGTAGTACGCTCGGATCGGACAGCGCGTCAAGCAAGCCCGCCGAGAGGGCGCGCTGGCCGATGTAGACCCCGGCCTCGAGAGCACGCGCGCCATCCGCGCCGAGCGAGGCACGAGCCTGCCCGACGAGATCGAAGAAGAGGCCCGCGAGATCGTCGACGCGTTCCTGCGTGGCGAGCACCGCACCATCTTCGATGGGCTGGTGCGGGTTGCCGTCGGCCTTGCGTGCGCCGCTCGTGACGAGCCGGTATTTGACGCCCCATGCCTCGTCCATCGACGAAGCGTCGACGAGGCAGTCGATGACGCCGATCGAGCCGACCATCGTGCTCTTGCTCGCGCCGATCTTCGATGCAGCGCACGCGATCGCGAAGGCCGCCGAGCAGAGCATCCCTTCTCCGTAGGCGAAGATCGGGATGCCCGTGCGCGCGCTCTCGGCTCGCATGTGGTCGACGAGCTCGAAGCACCCTTCGACGAGTCCGCCGGGCGAGTTGATGTAGAGCAGGACCGCGCGCGGTGCCTTCCAGAGCGCATCATCGAAGCGATTGCGGATCGCGTGGTAGCTGTCGCACCACATGCTCTCGTGATGCTCAAGAGGGCCCATGATGCGCACGACCGCGACGCCATCGTCGCGCAGCTCGGTCGCAGGCGCTTCGAACTCGTCGAAGAAGAGCCAGCCGAAAGCTTGCGGCATGAGCGCGAGAGCGCCTGCAGAGACACCTCGAGGAAAGGACGCGAGAACCTTCTGCTCGCGCGGCATCTTCGAGTCACTCATGCTGTGGTGGTAGCATTGCCACGCCGTCTGCGGCAAGAGGAGCTCTATGGCATACGAGATCACGACCCGCGTGGTGAAGGCGCAAGAGCGGCCCGCGACGATCAGCGAACGCATCCGCCGAGCCCTGCAGGGCATCGCCGCGTACGCCCTGCCCGAGTCGATGTTGCCCTCGCTCGGAAGCGAAAGCGTCGAGCAGATTCGCGAGGGCTTCGGTGGACAGCTCGCGCTGCCGGTGACGTCGATCACGCGCTGGACGCAGCAAGACGTCGAGCGCGCGGAGGTGCTCGCAGATCAAGGCGATCTGTCGCTCGCGGGCGCGCTCATGCGCAGCGCGCACAAAGACGGCGTGATCGCGGGCATCATGTCGACGCGGTGCGGTGGGCTGATCCGTCTGCCTCGTCGGTTCCGCGGTCGCGCAGACATGGTCGACGCGCTGCAGAAGGGCGGCCTCGAGGCACATTCGATCTTCGATGAGATGTGCCCGCCCGCGGAGCTCGAGATGCTGGATCGCGACGGCATCGAGCTTGGCGTTGCCGTCGGCGAGCTGGTGCCCGTGCCCGGTCGCACGCATCCGATCTTGAACCGCCTGCCGCCCGAGCACCTTCGATATCGGTGGTTCGAGAACCGCTGGTATTACAGCTCGATCGCCGGGCTGCTGCCGATCACTCCCGGTGATGGTCGATGGGTGCTGCATGTTCCCGGTGGGCGCGTGTACCCGTGGCAGAACGGGCTGTGGCGCGCGCTCGGTCGCTCGTACGTGACGAAGGAGCACGCGCGCCTTCGTCGCGAGAACTGGGAGATGAAGCTCGCGAACAGCGCGCGTGTCGCGATCGCTCCGCTCGGAGCCGACGAGCCCTCGAGGAAGAACGCGTTCGCGAAGCTGCTGTCGTGGGGCATGAACACCGTCTTCGGCCTTCCGATCGGTTGGGATATCAAGCTGATCGAGAGCAACGGCAAGGGAGCCGAGAGCTTCCGATTGACGATCGACGAGCAGAACAAAGAGATCGTGTTGTCGATCAACGGCCAGATCGTGACGGTCGATGGTGGCTCGGGCTTCTCGAATCAGGACGTGCACAAGAGCGTGCGCGCGGATCTGATCCAGCGCGACGAGAGCGCGCTCGCGTTCACGATCAACACGCAGATCATCCCGGCGTGGGTCGCACTTGAGTACGGCGAAGACGCGTTGCTCTCGGAGGATCTCGCGACGGTGTCGTGGGACGTGAGCCCGCCGAGCGATCTGAACTCGATCGCGTCGAGCCTCGTAACCGCAGCCAACGCGATGAACCTTTTGCGCGATGCGCTAGCCGCAAGCGGTCGAGAGCTCGACGTCGATCAGATGGTGGCGACGTTTGGCGTGCCGGTGACTCCGCGACGCGTCGCGTTGCGCGTCATCGAGACTGAGAACCCAGCGACGGCTCGCACGCCGCTGCGCCTCGCAAAGTGAGTCAGCCGTACGGCGACGGCGACGCATCGTAGGGCGAATCGTCGCCGTCGCCGTAGGAGCCTCCACCGTCGTCGCCTCCGCCGTCGTCGCCGTCGGTCGACCACGACGGCCGATCCCAGCAGCAGAGCGCAAGCGCATCGTACCGATCTGGGGATCGGCCAAGCTCTTCGCGCACGTGATCCTTGCGCGTGACCTTGAGCCTGCCCGTGACCTGGTATTCCCACGAGAGCGCGTGCATCTCTGCGACCAGTTTCGGATCGTCGGGCACCGCGCCGCCGTCGCGCACCCATTCGAGCAGGTTGGCCGCGAGCTCGTCGCGAACGCGTTCGTAGTCGCGAGGCCTTCGTCGAGCGCGGTCGCTCGATCGCACCGGAACGAGCGTGATGCGGAGCGCGTGCGAGGCGATCGCATCGCGGAACGCGTTGAGAACGTTCCATCCGACCGGACCGTCCCGATCGATCGTGACGATCACTCGTTCGTTTGGTGCGTGCAGCTTCGCGACGCCGAGAGCCCATGCAACGTGCTCTGCCTCCGAGAGCCCTCGACGCGCCTGCAGCTCGAGCACCTTGCGACCGCGTCGCGCCGCGAGCGCGCTCTCGTCGCCCGCTCCGCTGGGGCCCGCGGGGTCGAGCCCGATCGATAGCGGTCCCTCTGGCTTCGTCGTGTGCCATCGCTCGACGGAGTCGGCGATCATCGCGAGCGTGAAGATCCGACCGTCCTCCGCGAGAGCAAACTCGCCGAGCACGTGCACCCTGTAGAGCGCCGAGTCTTTGCCCCATTCCGCCGTGCGCTCGACGATGTACTCCGGTGTCGCGAGGCCGGGGATCGCGTACTTCGCAGCCTCTTCGGTCGAGAGCGTCGCGGCGACGTAGCCAACGCTCGCGGGGTTCTCCAGGTCGCGTTGCTTCGAGTGGAACGCGTCGAAGAACTCGCCCACGGTCTTTGTCGGGTTGCCCGTAAGTAGGAGCTTGCCGCCGCCCGCGCGGTTGCCTTGGATCGCGTCGAAGACCGCTTGCTCGACGCCCGAGGCCTCGTCGACGATGAACATGAGCGGGTTGCGCGCGGACGCGGCAAAGCCCTGCATGGCCTCGCCTTCGCGCGCGGTGAACCCGACAATCTCGCGCCCGGTGCCATCGCGCATCCCGGTGCGAGCGAGCACGCCGATTGACGTGCCGTCGAACGATCGACGTGCTCGAGCTCGCAGAAGGCCGACCTCGCGCCATAGGATGGCGTTGACCTGGCGGTCGGTGGCCGAGGTGAGGATCGCGCGCCCCTCGTGCTCGTCGAACCACCACAACGCGAGGCCCGCGCATGTCGTGCTCTTGCCCGTGCGTCGCCCGCTCTTCGCTGCGACGCGATCGTGCGTCTGCACGAGCTTCGCGAGGTTGGCCTGCTCGGGCCACAGCTCGAGCCCGAGCACTTCGCGGAAGTAGCCGACGACGTCGTTGCGGTACGCGCCTCGAGGCTTCTCGCCTCCGACGCGAAGCGCGGTAAGCACCGAGCTCGCGACAGAAGCGCGCGCGCGCTTCTCGCGCTCGCGTTTCTTCGTCGTCGTCAATGTGTGCCGTCCTCTGCGACCGTGGCCTCGATGGCTCGCATCGCTTGATCGCGGATTTCTGGGTGTTGCGAGATGACCCCCACGAGCACGGCGATCACGCGCTGCTGCTCGCTCGATGCCGCATCCTCTGTCGGTGCCGCACGACGCACGCCGATGCGATCGAGCACGGCCTCCGCAGCTTTCACGACGGCGCTCGCGCCAGTGCCCGCGATCTCGCCTGTCATCACGGCCGAGAGCTGATCGACTGCAAGCTCGGCCTGGGCGTGGAGCCTCGCGATCGTGGCGTCGGTGACCTCGGCGCGATGCGCTGCAATCTGCGCACGGAAGTCGGGCTCGCGCATCGCTGCGCGCACGGTCGTCGGATCCACGGCAAGAAGCCTGGCAATTTTCGCGACGGTAAGGCCCTTGATCGCCTCGTCGAAGATGCGTGCCGCAAGATTGTCGTTGGGAGGGCGCGCCACGATTACGACGCCTCTGCGCTTGCGATCGCGCTCGCGAGCACTTCGCGCAGCCATACGTGGACGGGCAAGCCCACACGCCTAGCAGCTCGTCCAAGCGCGCGAAGCGTGGCCGGACGCACCCTCACGACGACACGAGCCGTAAGAGCTTCTCCGGGGCGCTTTGGAGGCCTACCGGGGCCCGTCTTTCTTTCGATCATTCACCAAGAATAACCGTTCACCCGAAATGCGCCAATGCGTCGCGATCGCGCCGATGCGTCGCACCTCTT
>Ga0172364_10002938_pt1 | contig 13590 bp, 9 predicted proteins | sample LakKivSesite10cm_FD_114545 | JGI IMG/M metagenome (GOLD analysis project Ga0172364, IMG submission 114545) | Sediment microbial communities from Lake Kivu, Rwanda - Sediment site 10cm | ecosystem: Environmental > Aquatic > Freshwater > Lake > Sediment | place: Rwanda: Western Province, Lake Kivu... | reverse complement strand
TTGAAAAACAATGTTGTATCTTTATCGTATTATTAACCGGGCTAAAACCTGTTTTTAGAGGTGTCCTTATAATATAAACTTAAGTGCCCAATAAAGTGGTTTATATATTCTTCGTATTAGCAAGGAAGAAAAATATAAAATTTTTCGTTTAATAAAAATGGAACGCTAATATCCCATATAATTCTCCCTCGTCTTAAGACAGAATTTCTTTGAAATTAAGTTTATTATTGACACAAAGGAAGGTCTAGTGGGAATTAGACTAAATAATTAAAACTCTGACACAAAAACTCAATATGACATGTGGCATAGCATTTTTACTATTGTCACAGGTCTTCACGCTTAACATTGAAAGTGATCTTTTTCCATGCCACTTTAAAGGAATTAAACACGCTGCCGGTAACTTTTGCCGGTAATACCTGCGCCAGTTTCACCATTATCTTCGTTCTGAGCAGGCATGACATGATATTCAGCCAGAACTCAAAAAGCCGTCTTCTGAATCCAATATTTAACGGAAAGCCAAGATGATAATAAGGTGGGTACTTCCTCTTCTTCATTCTTAAAAACGCCCCTCTTTTCTTGTTATCGTACATGTGTGAATGCATGCGGACGGCATCCTGAACGCTGACCGGTTGTAAATTGACTATCCCCTCTTGCAACATCAGATCCAATATTTTTTTCCCGTGTACTGAACGGGTCACCACGATGGAGAATCCTTTACCTCTCTCCTCATATCGTGGCGCCCAGGCATCACCCACCGAAATATCTGCAAATTCATTGGCAAAATCGATACACACCCGGCAACGGTTCATCATGTGAAACGGAATGAGATAGTTGGCGTGGAACTTTGGGAGTTGATAGACCTTCCCGTTTTTCATTTCCACGCGCATGCTTCCGGGCCATTCGCCATGCCTGAACTGAAGATCGACAATGTCATGGTAATCCTTTTCACCATGTGATTTCAGAAAACTGATGATAGACGAGAAATGCAGGTTCAACCCGCAATAGGGTGCGATGATGTACTTTATCTTTTCAACTGAGGGATGACCTGCCATCTGTAATTTGCGGATGGAATGAACCTGGCAAGGAAGTCCCACGTATGCCAGTCTGCCATCAAATTTCTCCAGTTCAGGCAGAGTCTCATTTACCGGTGATACCAGATACTTGCTTTGTGCCGCAGACACTATTTCTTCGTGTGTTGTGGCAATAAATGACCGGGGCAACCAGGGTTCTTCCTTCGACATGCCGAGTACAAGAGCACCCTGAATCAGTTTTTTGTCAAGCAGCCAGCTCAACGTGGCTGAGATCACCCCGGCGCTGCCACCCCGACGACGGATGGCCCGATCAGTAGCATACCCTATGGAGAGGTCAAGATAGGTTCCGAAATAAGGATGGTGCGTTCCCTTTCCTTCGAACACAAAACGGTCTAAAGCCGGGAAATCCACGTCCTGGCCGCTGCAGGCCTCCCAAAGTTCCCCGGCAAGCTCTTCATCGAGCGGCTCGACGATATGAGGTAATAACGTTCCCGTATAGCCGGTGAAATTTATTTTGCCCCTGCCAAGACCCACACAACTGCCACAGCGCGTGCAAAGATCGTGGTTGATGACCTGTTGTAACTTTTTTGCGAAATTCATCTTATCATGCTGAACTACCGGATGGCAGAACAACTTCCGTTCTTATGCTGAACTCATTTTTGCCAGGGACCGGGATGAGATCCTTTTTCTCAATCGTTAACAATTCTTCCGGGACGAAGGCACCTGCGCTCGACACATGCCTCATGGAATAATGCGGTGCCCGGTAAAGCTTCATACCATTTAACCCTTTACCGGTCATATGGTCGTCAATGACCAGTTTATCATCATTTATGACAATAGTTCGTTTAAAACTCACCGGAATGGAAGGGCTCCCGAAAATCATCATCCTTTTCAACAGGGGTATCAGTTTGTATCCAAGGAGCAGACCCGATAACCTTAAAATGAAATGTTTAAAAGGTGACGGCTTCATCCACGCGTGTTTTGACATCCTGCCTGCAACGGTGACGACATCCTTTTGGTTCGCGACTTTGTATTCCTTATCCAGCCAGTGCGTGATGGCCATGCTTTTCCTGCCGGTCCTGGCGCGCCATCCGTAATCAGCTTCTCTCATGCCTTGAACATCGAATACGTTGACGATACCACCCTTTTTTGCATTAATAAAAACACTAGCCTTTCCGGGGCGGTGCATGATACGTATGCCGGCATTGGCCAGATAGCTGTCGTAATGGTCATCACAGGGCAGGGACATGATGTCGGATGTCATCATCCTCAGGTAGGGTAAGCTCCTGAAACACGATGGGTATACATAATGACATGCATATCTGTCATCGGTCCGGTTAAGATAATGATCCGGGTCATTGATCTTCTCCAGCAAGCGTTTTACCACCGCTGCGGCAAGGGGATCATTACCGGCAAAACGGGTTAGGCCGTAAGGTACCAAATAGTCGGTATTTCTCGCGTTGATCATCACCGGGGTATGACCTGAGACGGATATCATCCGTGCTACATAAGCCACGGCGTTCCTGATGGAGGTGAGAGCCCTGTCATCATGTGTTGTTTCATAAAGATCCCAGAGACAATCAATGGTCACGGACAGGTAACCCGTATCGGGTCCGCCGTATTCGGTGAACCACCCTTCATCGGACTGGGACCTGTAAAATGCGTTTAATCTCGTCTCCAATGCTTTCGCATTGATTTCAATTCCCACGATGTTTTGACACAGCGCCAGACCGGCCAGAGCAGCAGCCTCCTGGTTGGTGGCCTCTCTTTCATGATGTGACAGCAGCCAGTCACATGATTTTTGCACGGTCCGCATAACCTTTGTATCTTTCACCATGTTATCACTGTCTTTCAGCACTATGCCGGCAGCATAAAGACTGAACGCAGTAGGAGGGAATCCGGCTTCATAAGGATAGTATTCGTTGAATGCGCCATTATGCAATTGCTGTGATGCCCAGAAACGCAGGCAGCCGTCAATCCACCGCCGGGCCAGAGGATCCCGGTACAACGGGTTATCATTCCGTTTTTCGTGGTACAGGGCATGGATCACCAGCATGCCTTGTTGCAGAATAACGGAGGAGAAGTCGCGGATCTTATAATGCCAGAAATTGCGGTCGAAGCTGCCGAAGGTCGGGGAATCCTCATCCCTGTCGAGCTGAGACAGTATCCGTGGGATGTGATGTCTCAGAAAAACCCAAAAAGCACTATCATTGTATTCGACCATGAATCATTCTTTTGTTTGAAGCAGGAAAAAGGGCAATCCTATCAATGCCGGGATGATGATCCTGAACAATGAGATGATGCCCACACCGGCCAGGGCTTCATAAGAGGCCAGATGCCTGAAAAAACTGATGATCACCGCATCACGGGGGCCGAAACCCGCAATGGACACGGGCACCGCCCCGGCAATCAGCGCTATGAAACTGCCTGCATAAATCATGACAGGTGATATCCTGATGCTGAACATCTGAAAGATCATGACCAGCCCCAGTCCCTGAATGAACCACAAAAGTACGGAAATAGACAGATATTTGGTGATGTCACGGTTAACAGCATTGAAGGCCGCTTTCAGGCGGAAATAAAAAAAATTGTCCCCTTTCTTTTTAAGATACCCTGAGAACCGATTTTCAATGTATTGAGACAACCGTCTGCGGTAAATGTAAATGAAGGCCAACAGGATAAAGGAAAGAAACAGGACCGGCAGGGCAATATCCAGGACCACCGGATGGTCCCTGAAAATGATGCGGTAAAGTGCGGCTGAAATAAAAAGAATGATCATAATCGCCAGCGCATCCAGCATTTTCTCGAGCATGACCAAAAGCAGTGTGGCTGTCTTCATGTTGTATTTTCGCATCCAGGGTATCCTGACAATCTCACCCATCTTCCCCGGTATGATCAGGTTGGCACTGTAACTGCCCACGACCTGTTTGAAGGATGCAAACATGGAGAACCTGACTCCACCGATATTACCCGTGAGGAGGTTCCATCGCCAGGTGGCGACCAGAAGCTGGGGAACAAATAGGAATAAAAACACCAGCATCGGAAGAATCCTGACCTGCAGGATATGTTTGGAGAGAGCGGCAAAATCAATCCGCTTATAGATCAGGAAAAGAATGATAAAGCTTAAAGCGACTGAAATGAAAAACTTGAGATATTTTTTAAGCTTTTTCCCTATGGGGCTTTGTGTCATCTCTTTCTTTTTTCTGATCATTCGTTACCAGTTCTTTTTCCAGTCTACGGATCCTGTACTGGTTCTCTTCGAGGATCTTTCTGTTTACCGAGATCAGATCAGCCAGTATGCCCAGAAAAAAGAACAGCACACCGGTGAGGATCAACAGGGATGTCAGTATGAGGCTGGGCAAACGTGTGCGCTCGGTGCCGATAAAGAAATAGATCAGCCACCTGACGCCGATGAGGAATCCGGTCACAAAGCTGATGCCTCCGAAGAAGAAGAAAAACTTGATCGGTTTATACGTAACAAATATCCTTATTATGGTCATCAGCGAAAAGCGAATATACGACGGCAGGCTCTTAATCAGGCGTGAGGGTCTGAGATCTTCATTGACGCGTATGGGCACAGATATGATGGCCATGTTCTGCTGACCGGCCTGAATGATGGTTTCAAGAGTATAGGTGTATTCGTTGAAGACATTCAACTGCATGAGCGCTTCGCGTGAAAAGGCCCTGAAGCCGCTGGGAGCATCTGGGATATCGGTTGAGCTGGCCAACCGTACCACCCAGCTTCCCAGACGCTGCATCCATTTCTTGAAAAGTGAAAAATGACGGATCTCACTGATGGGACGCTCTCCTATCACAATGTCGGCTTTACCTTCCAGGATGGGTTTGGTCAGCTTGGGAATGTCATCGGCGTTGTACTGGTTGTCAGCATCGGTATTCACCACCACGTCGGCACCGAGTTTAAGGCATTCGTTCGCACCCGCCATAAACACCCGGGCCAGACCCCTGTTCTTCCTGAACGACAGGATGTGGTCAACGCCCATCTCCCTGGCCACCTTGACCGTTTCATCCGTGCTGCCGTCGTCGATAATCAAGACCTCAACCCGGTCGAATCCTTCTATTTTTTTTGGCAGGGCCCTGAGAGTCACGGGAAGGGTTGTGGCTTCGTTGTAACAGGGTATCTGAATGATCAGTTTCATGAATGATGATTAAGGGTATCGTTTATCAAATACTCAGAAACCAATGCCACCGGAGACTTCGTCATGTATTCCGGATGACAGGCATTACTCTTACAAATATAGCTTTTATTTTTTTTGATTCTTTTCCTTCTCATAAAGCCACATGGCATCCTTTCGCAGCATCTCTTCCACCGAGATATTTTTCACTCTTGCTTTCCTTTTGATTTCCTGAAACCAGATGCTGTCGTTCCTGATTACCTGTTCAATAAAATAGATCCTGTTTTCCTGTGTTGAATCTGATATGGCCTTTTTGTCAGCTTCTTTCTTTAACAGATCATACACCTTATCTTCAAATCCAAAGGCAAATTTGCGCAAAGTGGCGTCGGTAGACAGATAAATGATGACATCACTTTTTTCGATCTCGTTCAATACATTGACCTGCTTTATATCACAACCTTCGACATTTTCGGGGGTATAGGACTGAGCAAAATAATACCAAAACGTGTTGGCATTGAATAACCTGGATGCGATGCCTGTGCCGAAGATATTCCAGTAATAACTGTCGGCCATGGTTATGACATTGGGTTTATAGGTTGCCGTATTCTCTTTGAAATAAAGCTTCGGGTAAGCCATCGGATAATGATGAATGTCAAATAAAAGGTTCATGCCTTCCGACAGGTCGTTATCCGGTGTTCGCAAGTCATTGGTCACATCAAATCCATTCCACCCGAAGTCAGTCATGGTAAGGTGTTTTATATGCTCAATGTAATGAATGATCGAATCCACGGCGATAGCTACACCATATGCGCTCCAATGAATACCACATTGGGGGTAAAGGGGATAAGTGGCACTATCTTTCATCAGAATAAAATAGTTGTTGAAATCGATATAATTGATCCCTTTTTCCTTGAATGACTGTAATAAATATTCATAATTGGATATGGATTTCCTGCGCGGATGAAAATAGTCGGGTATATATTCAGGGAAAAAAGTGGCTTTGCCCGGTGCAAAAATGATAATCATATCAATACCTTTTTTCTTTAATTCATCCTGAATAAATTTTATTTTCCGCACTTTTTCATCCAACGAGTCTTTTCCTATGAAGTCCCTGCCGAGATAGGCTTCGATATAACTTTTTTCATAGAGGCAGTTGTTTTTACCGACCACCACCTCACTTGCTCTGGCTGTTCGGAAGAGGGAATAAACTATTTGATTATTTAATCTGACCAACAGCTTATGAAAACCGATATGTTCTTCGAGGTACTTATTAAAAGGATCCTGAAAAGTATCGGTGAAGAAGCCGTGAAAAGTGAACGGAACACTTTTAGCAGGTATATAAGCTCCGTGAAGGGCTTTTATTTTGAAAGGATGGAAAATATTCTGCAGGACAGGCAGAAATAACATGATAACAATAACGATAAATACGGTGTTTTTCAGCCTGTTCATAGCACTTTCAGAATCTGAAATAAATAAACGGATTAAAGCCGGTGGATGTGACTGAGGCCAGACTGACTATGAACAAAACGACCGAAGAAGCCGCCATTGAGAAAATGGCGTAGTTTTTTTGCACCTTTGAATAGACCCTGACATGCCATTGTTCAATGGCTTTAAATCCGCCCCAGAAAGCAAAGAGAGCGCCCAGAGCAAGCATGGTCCAGAACTGCGGATCAAAGGTAAGGGATGACGGACTGAAATTGAATTCAAACATCGTCTGAAGATACATCCAGGCATAACCCAGATTGTCAGACCTGAAAAGAACCCATCCGATGAGGGTGATAATAAAAGTAATGACGATGCTGGGTATTTTGCCTATTTTCTTATATACCTTCAGAAGGAAGACCCGGTCGGCCACCAGGAAAAGGCCATGGTAGGCGCCCCACACGACAAAATTCCAGGCGGCACCATGCCATAACCCGGAGAGCAAGAATACTACCCAAAGGTTGAAGAACATCCTGGCTCTCGGCACCCTGTTACCGCCCAGCGGAATATAAAGGTAATCCCTCATAAACCTGCCCAGGGTGATGTGCCACCGGCGCCAGAACTCGGAAATGCTTTGCGAGATATAAGGACTGTTAAAATTTTCAGGGAAATCAAATCCGATGATTCGTCCCAGACCGATGGCCATATCGGAATAGCCTGAGAAGTCGTAATATATCTGAAAAGCATAGGCCAAAACACCTATCCATGCCAGAGGTGTGGTGATATCACCCTGACCCATGGCGAAGATCTTATCGACCTGCTCCCCCAGCACATTGGCTATCAGAACCTTTTTAGCCAAACCTATGACAAAACGAAAGAAACCCGTTAGCCGGTTATCGACGGTCTCATTGGCCGACCGGTCTTCGATCTGATCGGCTATCTCGTGGAACCTGACAATAGGACCAGCGATAAGCTGTGGAAACATCAGAATATAAAGGGCATAGTCCCATACCCGTTTGAGGGGAGGATGCACCTTTCTGTAAACATCAATGCTATAAGTTATTTTCTGAAAAGTGTAAAACGAGATGCCTATGGGAAGGGCTACCTTGGTCCATGCCAGATTCTTAAAACCAAAACCGGTTAAGACAGCGTCAATATTTTCAACAAAGAAATTCGAATATTTATAGTAAATCAGAAGACCCAGGTTAAGAGCTATCGAACACCCGACCATTATTTTCTTTTTAGAGCCGGATGACCGGTTCATCCATTCAACCAGATAGAAATCAGCAAGTATGGAAGCCAGAACGATGAATATCAGCGTCGGCGCTCCCCAGGCATAGAAAAAAATGCTGGACAGCAGTATCAGGATATTCTGATATCGCTTGTCAATAAAAAAATATAACAGCAAAAAGAATGGAAGGAAATATAACAGGAATAAGCTGCTGCTGAAAACCATGACAATTTGAATCTACCTTCAGATACGGTTTATAAAAGACGGGCAAATTTAGTGTTATTTTTTTAATGACTTTTTCTCCTCTTTTTTCATTTTGGCCTCATGTATTCTCTTCTCAACCCCATTGTAATCCGGAAATTCAAGGTATTTGTAAAATTGTTGTGTGGGTTTCAGTTTTCCAAACGATTCCCAATAGGCCTTTTTGGTCATGGATACAAAATGAATAGCCCCGTTCTTATATTGGGCTATTTCAAAATTATTATGTGCCACCATCACCACTAATAGAAACAACAGGGCAATCCTGATAATGATCTTCCGCTTAAGTATCCATGTAATGAATCCTGCCAGGGGCAGGGCCAATATACCGTAAGTGTCGATAAAGGCCCTCAAACCGAAGCTGCCGCCATACCACCAGAAACACCACGAGGAGATAATGTAAATATTCAAAACCGCAAAAACCGTCACAGCCAGAAAGGATTCCTTTAAATATTTCAGCAGGAAAGGAATCCCGATGATTGAGAGCATCATCAGGGGCGTGTATAAAAACCATCCCTTGCGGTAACTGAATAACACATTGACAATTTGAGGGTCGTTGAAGAAAAACCAGGCCCGGTCACCATATGAAAAGAAAAAATAGGAACCTGTGATCTTATGCCAGTAAAGAAATTGGGGAATCCAAACTATAATAAAAACCACCATCATCAGAAGGATCTTCCATGACGAGCGCAATAAAAAAATAAGGCGTTCGCGGAAAGATCGTAAAGAGGTCACACCCCACAGGAAAAAAAGAATAATGACGAGTCCATTGGTGGGTCGTATCAGAGTGATGAGACCCGTGATCAGCCCAAGCAGAACGGTTGTGAGCCAGGCAGGCTTTTCGATCCATTTTATCATTAGGTACAGGAAGAGAACCACCAGCGTAAAATTGTAGGCATGCGACATAGGAGCTTCTGTGGTCGCGTAATATAAAAGATTGGTTCCTATGGCGAGAGAGAATAGTGTTATGGAAACCACCAGGGGGGAGAAATACCTTGAAAGAATTTTCCTTAAAAAGATCAACCCTATGATAATGTAAAAAATGCAGCTGGCTAAAAGTGCAATTTTATACGGTACAGTATAACCATTGGCTTCATAACCAAAAACAGGGGCGACTAAATGAGCTGTCAGGAAGAAAGGAGAATACAGCAATGATAGTCCGTATGTATACTGTATAATTTTTTTATTATCAGGGATAATTTGAAACCATACCCTGTTCCTGTAAAAATCAAGATTCTTGGAAATATACTGCAGTGTTAGGTCATTATTTATGACCACCGCCGGTAAATACAAATAATAACCCATGACATCGCTTTCGATGACTCTGTTGGGCTTTTTCCAATCCTGGGCAATCCCTATGTATAAAAGAATAATAAGAATGATTACCCCGTTTGTGATTCCCGGTAAATAGCCGATTAAAGATTTTTTGCCTACTGACATTCCACCGTATTTATCACCTGGGACACCTAAAATTTTCTCTCATACACTTCGACCATCAGGTCATCCAGATACACTGAAGCCTTTCCCGGATTCCATACATAAACCTCAAGATTATCGCGTGGTGTCCGGGGAAAAGGGGTCATGTAATCCATGGTGATTTTGTTCCATTCATCGTGGTTGAGATCAAGACCGGAGATATCACTGGTCCTGTATTTATAATTAGCTCCTTTATGCTGGAATGTAACGACCAGAAAAATAGATTTACCCTTTAAATCCTCCACCGGATAAATATATACGCTGGTTCTTATCCATGCATGATCCTTCATGGTCAGGTCGTTGAATCGTGCTTTTATATCAGGTGTGAATTCAAGGGTACTGTCTATTTTCAGCGATGAATGTCCTGAATGGGCAAAAGCTGTGGAGTAATGTTTCAGAGCATATTCCGATCCGTCGATTTCAAAATCAAGATTACGCAGGATATGCCCGTCATAATCCTCAATGTCGGTAAACGTATCCGTATCGGTATAGGATTGTTCTGCCAACAAAAGCTTTTTATCCTCCGGGCTGACTTTGGTTTTGCCAAAAATCCTGGCATAATATGACCTGGTCATTCGGTAAGGGTCCAGGATACCATTCAGGATTTGCCACGTCTGGAAAATGTTCAGAATTATGAAAAATGACATGATCAATCCGATGCTTATCCTGACAGGTCTTCTCCCTTTTGCGAGAGCGTCCAGGAAGTACCCAAGGGGCAAAGCCAGTATGGCATATGACTGTATGAGATTTTTCTGACTGAAAGTCTCACCGCCCCACCATGTTGACCAGCTGGATACGATATACAGATTAATGACAAAATAAACGAACAGGGGGAAGAAGATGGGTTTATTTCTTTTGTAGAGGTAGTAAAATCCAATAATCGGGAAAATCATGACCGGTGTATAAATAAGCCAGCCTTTTCTGAAACTGAATAAAAATTTTAATGTCGGCGGGTTGAGGAATTCGAATCCTTCACCGGCATTGCCGCCATAACTGTAGAACATGAACTTCCCGGTGTAAACCTTGTAATACAGGAGCTGCAGGAATATGATCAACCCGGTAATCAGGGCGGCTGTGATAACCTGACCTTTCTTCCTTCTGATCAGTTGCAGTTTTTCCCTGACAGAGTTTTTACCCGTTATTCCCCAAAGCAGTGGTATCATCACACACACCACTTCGGGGGGCCTGATAAGAATGATCATGCCTGCAATGATACCCATCGCCAAAGCGTACCTGAACCCAGGTGTTTCATGCCATTTAAGGGTATACCATAGAAGCCCGGCATATAAGGTGAACAGGTAATTATGGTTCATGGCATTGGCACCATAAAATCCATCATGATAAAGAAAATTGGTTCCGATAACCAGGATGATCAGGATAAAGGCGGTCATGCGGTCATTAAAATAATGCAGGAGGACTCTTCTGATAATAAAAATACCTGCCAGGGTAATGAGTATACTCCATATCAGAACGGCATACTGGTAAGGCGCGGAGAAACCATCGGCTGCGAAACCGAAAAGTAATGCGATCAGGTGTCCTGCCAGGAAAGCAGGCAAATACATGATAGCCATGCCCATCGTGTAACGCATGACCCAGTCGCCGGAGGGCAACTGGACAGCCTGATAAAAAGTGGCTGTATTATGGTACATGTCAATGATATGGTGAACCACTGATACATCCTTCAATCCGAGATCGCCGTAAAGAAATGTGGCAGGTAACCATAAATAATAGCCAAAGACATCCCATGATAGAATATTGGAAGGCAGATAAATAAAATTGAAAAGGATAATAATGAATCCGAGGAACAGTGCAATGGTCAGTGACAGAGGAGTTTTCTTCATAGTCAATGATTTTTTCTCCTGAGACTTTTTGTTTTTATGAGGCCTATCCTGTTAAAAAAATAAATAATGGAAACCTTTAAAACGCCAATGGCATAAATCGTACTGTTCCTGATATTGATGGAGGAGGCTTCCTTAAAATATTTGGTGGGACATGTTATTTCAGCTATTTCATATCCGGCGTAAAATATCTGTGCCAGCATCTGGTTGTCGAAAACAAAATTATCTGAATTAGCTTCATAATCAATGGATCTGAGTACCTGACTTGAGAATGCCCTGAAACCTGTATGGTATTCCGACAGCTTCTGATTTAACAGGATGTTTTGGATGAATGTCAGTAACCGGTTGGAAATATATTTTATGAGCGGCATACCTCCCTTTAAGGCTCCCCTGCCTAGGATGCGTGATCCCAAAACGACAGGATAAAGATCATTGGCAATGATGTAAGCCATCGAAGCGATCAGCTTGGGCGTATATTGATAGTCAGGATGAAGCATGATGATAATATCAGCTCCCATCTCAAGGGCTTTGTTGTAACACGTCTTCTGATTGCCGCCGTAACCTTTGTTGGTTTCATGAATGATGACATGGCTGATCCCGACATCCTGTGCCACACTGACCGTATCATCGACACTTTTATCATCCACCAGGATGACTTCATCCACGATATCAAACGGAATTTCATTGTATGTCTGCCTGAGTGTTTTACCGGCATTGTATGCCGGCAGAACGGTCACCACTTTTTTACCATAGATCATATCAGGCAAAATATAAGATCAGGGCAAAAATAACAAAGATGTCAGAACCCTTCATCATCAAAGGGATTTTTCCTGCCTGCTTTAGCCTTATGCTTTGAGCAGTCAAGATCGACCGATATGGGTCGCAAAGGTTTTTCAAAATCGCCCTGCGATACATCGAGGGTGGTGTCGGCATAGATTTTTTTCATGTAAATGGCCCATATGGGCAATGCCATGTTGGCGCCCTGACCGAGGGCCATGGTACGGAAATGTGCCGCTCTGTCTTCACAACCCACCCAGATGCCGGTGACCAGGTCGGGGGTCAGACCCATGAACCACCCGTCGGAGTAATTTTGTGTTGTTCCGGTCTTACCGGCGATCGGGTTTGTAAAACCATATTTCAATCTGAGCCGGATGCCGGTGCCTGTTTCCACTACACCTTTCATGAGCTCAAGCATGAGGTAGGCTGTCTCCTCGCTCATGGCCTCATGTTGTTCCGGTATGAAGCTCTGTATGACATTGCCGTTCTTATCTTCAATACGAGTGATAAAAACAGGCTGCTTATAGATGCCTTTGCTGGCGAAGATGTTAAAAGCCCCTACCATTTCATAAAGTGAGAGATCGGCCGAACCGAGGGCGATGGAATAAACAGGCGGAATGTCACTGGTGATGCCCATTTTATGTGCCATCATCACGACGGCCTGGGGGGTATAACGTTTGATCAGATAGGCCGATATCCAGTTATTTGAATGAGCCAAAGCCTCTTTCAGGGTGATCATCTGACCCATTTTATATTCCGATGTGTTTTCCGGCTCCCAGATATCCCCGTTGTCAAGCTCTATACTGTATTGGATATTAGGTATCTCGGAGCAGGGTGAGAAATCGCCCTCCTGCATGGCCAGCGTGTAAAGAACCGGCTTGAAGGTGGAGCCCACCTGACGCTTGCCATAAATCACGTTATCGTATTTGAAATAACGGTAATCGGGTGCACAAACATAAGCCCTGACGTAACCTGTATTGGGTTCGATCGACATCATGCCTGCACGAAGAAAATATTTATAGTACCGTATCGAGTCCCACGGAGTCATCACGGTGTCGATATTTCCCTTCCACGAAAAAACGGTCATTTTTACCGGCGTCCTGAATGACAGCATGATCGAATCGTCGGGCATGCCACCCTCCTTCAGACTGCGGTAACGGTCACTGCGTTTCATGGCCTGCATCATCAGATTATTGATCTCCTTTTTGGCCTCACCGGGTTCAAAAACAAACGGTGCATTCGGGTATCCCTTCCAATGCTGAAAAAATACCGGCTGAAGTTCTTTTCCAAGATGTTCATTCACCGCCTTCTCAGCATACTCCTGCATCTTTGAATTGATGGTGGTATAAATTTTCAAACCATCCTTATAGAGATTATAGGGTGTTCCGTCAGGCTTTACATGTTCATTACACCAGTCATTCAGA
>Ga0172364_10002937_pt1 | contig 13592 bp, 14 predicted proteins | sample LakKivSesite10cm_FD_114545 | JGI IMG/M metagenome (GOLD analysis project Ga0172364, IMG submission 114545) | Sediment microbial communities from Lake Kivu, Rwanda - Sediment site 10cm | ecosystem: Environmental > Aquatic > Freshwater > Lake > Sediment | place: Rwanda: Western Province, Lake... | reverse complement strand
TCCTTGACGGAGGCGCGCTTGAACCAGTCAGCCAGCTGCTCTACGCGTTGTAGGGAGAGCCACTTCAGTGTCATTTGCAGGAGCGGAGTCCCGGGCATCCTCCCGTCGTAAGACTGCATTGCAGCGGCGAGAGCCTTTGCGCCGAGCCAGTAGCCGCCGCCCTCGTCATCCACCATGTAGCCCCATCCTCCGGCCCTCACCTCCTCCCCATTCTTGACCGCGTAGGCGTTGGAGCCGGTTCCGATCGAGACGAGTATTCCTCCGCCCTCAGGGAAAACGGCAGCGTACGCCGCCTCTTGGGCCGAGTACGCGGTGACCCTTGGGATGGGCCCCAAGATGCCCGAAAGACCTGAGAGGAACTGCGCCTTTTGCGTTGAGGTAGTCAGGCCGTCTATCGCGATCGACATCCAGCCGTAGGACGAGAAGGAAAGCTTTGCTGAGAGAAGCAGATCGGTGATGACGAAGTAAGCCAGCTTGGCAGTCTCTTCAACGGTCATTGTGGACGGGATGCAGGGACCTGCGGACGACTTGGCGAGAATCCGCCCATCGAAGGATAGGGCAACCGCCACCGTGCGGGAGTCGTCCCCGTGCACAGCGACCACGTAGCTCAAGCCCAGGCTGTGCTGTCAGGTTGGTAGAAAAAGGTTGTCAGCGCGTATCGACCGACCGGTCCGCGCGGGGTCTACTTGAGGGCTGCCCTCAGGGCCTCAACCCCAGGCAATCGCTCGCCCGAAAGGTAGGATATCATCGCACCGCCACCCGTGCTCACATAGCTTATGTACTTGGTCAGACCGTACTGCTCCAAAGCAGCTACGGAATGGCCGCCGCCCATGACGGAGTAGGCTTCGGACTTTGACAACGATTCTATGAACTTGACAGTTCCCGTCGAGAACCTCTCGTCCTCGAACAGCCCGAGGGGACCGTTTATGACGATGGACTTCGCGCCCTCGACGGTTTCCGAGAACAGGCGGATCGTCGCCGCTCCTATGTCCCTGATCTCTGAGGGGGGCGGGAAGTCCTTCGCGCTGACCTCTTTCCTGATGCCATCCAGACTGAAGGCGACGTCCACAGGTATCAGTATCCTGTCAGGGTACTTCTCCATGATCGCTTTCGCGCTCGGGAACATCTTCTCGAACCCCTTGTCTTTCAGTTCTTGGACGTTCTTGCCACCTACATTCATGCCTGAGACGTGGGCCAACACAGTGCTCACCATTCCTCCCACCAACACCTTGTCGGCCTTCCCCTTCTCCAAGACGTGACCTATCACTAGGAAGGTCTCCTTCGGCTTTGCGCCTCCGAAAACGTACACAGATGGTCTCTCGGGATCCTCGTATACCTTCTTCAGGGCCAACAGCTCTCTCTCCATCACCCTGCCTGCGGCGGATGGAAGGACGGCAGTGAACCCGACTATGGACGCGTGCGATCTGTGAGCTGCAGCGAAGGCGTCGTTCACGAAGATTCCTGATATGGGAGAGAGTGTCGAGACCAGCTTGCCCTTCGCGTGCTCCTGAGGGGTCGCCTCCTTCGTCTCCTCGTCCAAGGAACGCACGTTGTCTAACAGCAGCACCTCGCCACTTTTCAGGGATCGTATGGCACTGACTGCTTCTTCTCCGATCACGTCCTTCACGAACCTCAGCGGATGTTTCAGGTATTTGCTCATGGCCTCGGCGTGCTGGGATAAGTCCGTGAAGTCCGGGTCGCCCTTTCTGCCCTGATGGGCCAGCACGACAACCTTGGCTCGGTTCTGGGCGAGCTCTTCTATCGTGGCCGAGTGTAACCTGATCCTGCTGTCGTCTATTATCCTCAAGGTGTTGGGGTCGAGAGGCGAGTTGAGGTCAACCCTGACCAGGGTCGTCTTTCCTCGTACGTCGATATCATCAATCGTTCTGAAACTCAACGCGCTTACCTCCTCAGTCCACCGCAGTGCCGCGCATAAAAGCGTGAGCGCAGCGTGAGCAAACCCAGCTACAGATCGCACTTCTGTGAAAGGTTTATCCCAAGGGGAGCCCCGAAGTTGAGAGCAGAGCAAGTATGGCCAAGATAAGGCTGGGCATCAATGGATTTGGGAGGATAGGTAGGATATTCTACAGGGCTGCGCTGAAGAACGCCGAGTTCATGAACCGCTTCGACGTGGTTGCAGTCAACGACATCACAGACGCTAAGACGTTGGCCCATCTTCTGAAGTACGATTCGGTCCACCGAACCCTGGACGCAGAGGTTCAGGTGACAAAGGACGGGATGGCCGTCAACGGAAAGGAGCTGAAAGTGCTCACAGTGAAGGACCCGGCAACTCTGCCTTGGAGGGACCTAGGTGTGGAGTACGTGTTGGAATCGACAGGGTTGTTCACGAAAGTCCCCGACGCCTCAAAGCACATCTTAGCCGGAGCGAGAAAGGTGATGGTCTCGGCCCCGTCAGACAAGGACGTGCCGACCCTCGTGCTTGGGGTGAACGAGGAGAAGTACGACGCTCAGAAGCATAGCATCGTGTCGCTGGCGTCTTGTACAACGAACAGCCTCGCGCCCATGGCGAAGGTGTTGAACGACAACTTCGGAATGGTGAAGGGCTTCATGACAACTATACATGCGTACACAAACGACCAGAGGGTCATGGATCTTTTCCACAAGGACTTGCGCAGGGCCAGGGCGGCAGCGCTCTCGATCATACCGACCACCACAGGCGCTGCAAAGGCGATCGGACTCGTCATACCTGAACTCGATGGCAAGCTGGACGGCATCGCGATGAGGGTGCCAGTGCCAGACGCTTCGGTGACGGACCTTGTATGCGAGGTGACCAAGCCAGTCTCGAAGGAACTGGTGAACGAGGCGTTCAAGAAGGCGGCAGCGGGCAAGATGAAGGGGATAATGGAGTACACGGAGGAGCCCCTGGTGTCAGCGGACATAATCGGGAATCCATCGTCCTCGATCATCGACGGCCTGAGCACCAACGTGATTCAGGGTAACCTCGTGAAGACCCTCTCTTGGTATGACAATGAGTGGGGGTACAGCTGCAGGCTGGCTGACATATTCGTGTACATGGCCGAGAAGGAGAAGGCATAGATCGAGGAACCCGGTAGACGATCAGAGTACTCCCAACCATAGGAAGGTAAACTGGTTGTGGAACGCGCGGGAGTACGCCTTCCGCAACGTCTCACAGCAGGCCGATGCTGACGACCGACAGAAGAGCAGGTGCGAGCGGGAGCTAGGGTCGTCTGAACTGCCGAATCCGCGGGCATACGGAGACATCCCAGTCCCCATCAGTTCCCTGACAACGGCCGCCTCTTGTCCGGCATTCGTGACTTTCACACAGGCGGCTAGCACCTTGAACGCTGGGGAGCAAGTCAAGTAGTCGATGTGCCACCTCTTGCGCTTGCTCCTCATGCAGTGTCTCGCCATTCGGGCCCTTAGGCCGCCTGGCCCTCGCGCTGAACCCACGTAGATGTAGATGCCGGGGCGAAAGCGTAGGATGCCCAATGAGCCAACATGAAATCGGACTGGCCTAGTTGCCCTGAGCGCCAGTGAGTACGTGCCAGGGTCGCTAGGAACAGGGCGGGTCAAAGGTCCACTAGACTCGCTTCCAATGCGTCCAAGTTCACCAGAGCGACCGTGGGCTTTCCCGTCAGATAGCCGCATGTCTCTCCAGGATTCACGAGGAGGCAAGAGTCAGCCACCCTCTTGACCAGAGCTTCATGCCAATGCCCATAGGCCACAAGAGAGAAGTCGCCGCTCTTCGCTAGGGCCATTGCCAACTCGGGATCCTCACCGTGAATGAGGACAACCCTCTTGTCCACCAACTGAAGCACTGCGGAGGGCCAAAGAAGCTTCCCTCCTGACGACGATATGACCTCCTTCAGTTTCAGTTTGTCTCCATCGTTGTTTCCGAGGGTAACGGTGAAGGGACATGACAGCTTCTGCAACTCCTTGGCCGCGAACGGGCTCACCACGTCGCCCGTGTGCAGAACGTGGAGAACATTCGTCTCGTTGAAGAGAGAGACGGCCTTCCTGATCAGCCCCAGATTGTCGTGTGAATCGCCCATCACTCCAATAGTATTGTTCATGATCAAGGGACCGGAGCCCCTCACTTTTATAACTTAGAAGGCAAGGAATGGCCATTGATGGACCAATTCCCGGCCGGAGTCGTCGAGGGGTTTTATGGCCCGCCCTGGTCTCACAGCGCGAGGGTGAATATGATCAAGTTCCTGGGCAAGAACGGTTTCAATATCTACATCTACGCCCCCAAGGATGACCCGTACCACAGGGAGAAGTGGGCCGAGCCGTACCCAAGGGACTTGCTGGGCAGACTCGCCGAGCTAGTGGACGTGTCAAACCGAAGTGGCGTGAGCTTCTGCTTCGCAATCAGCCCTGGGCTCTCCATGACGTACTCGTCGGAGAATGACCTCGACAAACTGACATCGAAGTTCAGGGAAGTGGCCAAGCTCGGGATCAGATGGTTCGGCTTGTTTCTGGACGATATTCCGCAGGAGTTCCAGCACGAGCAAGACAAGAGAGCCTACAAGAGTCTTGGCGAAGCTCACGCTCACTTGTGCAACAGGCTTGAGAAGGGGTTGAGAGAAATCGCTGGTGATGGGGTCAGGCTGATAATGTGTCCGACGCAGTATGTCGGGGTGGAACCGGCTGAGTACCACAGAGCCATCGCAGACGGACTATCGCCCGCGGTGTACGTGATGTGGACGGGCAAGTACGTTCTCTCTCCGACCATTACGGGCGAGGACGCGGACTCGTTCGGAAGGGGGATAGGTAGGAAACCGTTCTTGTGGGACAACTACCCAGTGAACGACTACGTCTCGCAGAACAAGGTATTTCTCGGTCCCGTCAAAGGGAGGACGCCGGACCTGATGGAGCACTTGTCCGGGTTTGTGTCAAACCCCATGAACCAGGAGGAGGCTTCCAAGCTGGTGCTCATCACGTATAGGGAGTACTTCCGAGATCATCTCAGGTATGATCCGGACGCGGCTTGGGGGAGGGCCGTCAAGGAATTGCTGCCGAGGCCTATCTGTAAGGACTTCATGGCCTTCTCGGAGCACTCCAGGGCCTGCTTCTTGGACTACAGCGAATCACAAAGGTTGGAGCAACTCGTGAAGCGAGTTCTGGAGAAGCCGAAGGAACTAGGACCGCTGAACGTTCTCGCCCGCTATCTGACGCGCCAGAGGAGATCCGTGAACGCGTTGAGGCAAGGGCTGAAGGGCCCTCTGAAGGGCGAACTCAAGCCTGCCCTCAGAAAGGTTGTGCTATTGTTGGAGATAGGGATAGTATCGACAGACCTCCTGAAGCGAACCCGAAGGGGGTCAACCAAGGCCTCGCGCAAGAAGGCTAAGATAATTGATTCCATGGTCCATGTGGCCCAACAGGATGAGAGTCAAGTCTTGGGGGAGTTGAGGATCCTCTCCTCGATGGACGGAAGGAAGCCCGTTGAAAGGGACAGCTTTATCTTGGACCTTGCCAGATTGGCCACAAGTTCGAAGGAGGAATGAGATGTTGGGATCAGGTATGGCATCATTGTTCGCCAGGGCGATCGCAAGGGAGAGGAGGCCCCTCATACTGCTTTCTTTCCTGATACTGATCGGCGCCATATTCGTGGGGACGTTCGCTCCACCCGACCCTGTACTGAACGAAGAACTGGAGAGGCTCCTTGAGGAGGTTCAGAAGGGAGGGTACGCGATGGTCTTCCTGAACAACGCGATGATAGCGATGACCTTCTTCGTGCCACTGCTTGGTCTCGGTTCCGCTTTCATGACATCGTACACTACCGGAGCTGCCATGAGCGTAGTAGCCAGCACCGCTGGGGCGAACGCTCAGGCACTGTTCGTGACCATGATGCTGATGCCCCATTCTTGGATGGAGTTCCTAGCCTACTCACTCGCCCTAACGGAGAACGTCGTATTACTTCAGAAACTGGTGTCAAAGAAAGGACTTGAGAACGAGCTTGGGCCATTCTTGGCATCAGTGGTCTTGGCATTGGCGCTACTCGCGCTCGGGACCCTAACTGAATTGATCACGATCAACATCATCTCAGGAGCCCTCGCCTAGTCTCCCAAGCCCTCGCACTGATAGCGTCCGGAGTAGGTCGAGTGTGGCCTGTGTGCCAGCTGGAACACAACGAGTTGGGCAACGCGCGCTCCCACGGAAATAGTGGCCCCCCTCCTGTTCAGGACCAGCAGCAGGACACATCCCCTCCCCCTGTAGCCAGGATCCCACAGCGCTGTGTGTACCGTCACTCCAGATCTCAAGAGGGACGACCTCGGCAGGACAAGACCGCAGCACATGTCTGGGAGCCTTATCACCTCCGAAAAGGTCAGCCTGTAGGAGCCGGCCTTCAGCTCATAGGTTGGGCCCCTCCTAGGTGCCTCGCGAGCCATGGTCGCCTTGAGCGAGTCTGACGCGAACGAAGGTCTCGTCTTGAAGGATTCTATCCTCAAGACTGTGAGGTCCACGCCCGCAGGTTGGATCTGCTGCTTGGGTGACTTGATTCCAGATACTATCCCGGACTTCGCGAGCTGCGCGCCAGGTAGCACGCTCAACTCAGGATCCCCATGAGACCTTCTTGGCAGCTCCAACTGCAACGTGGAACTCGGCGAGGTTGGGGATGATTGCTGTCCTGCCGAAGGCCTCCAACGTCTCGGACGCCCTCTGGGAAACGTACTCCAGTCTCGTGAGCATCCCGACCAGCACTATGTTCTTCGTGGACACGCCCATGGAGGAGAGATATGCTACCTCGCCTATGACTTCGCCGACCATGTTTAGGATGCCAGCGGCGATGTCCTCAGGAGAACCTCTTTCGGAGAGCTTTCCGAAGTTCGAGGCCGTCATGCTTGGGTCTAGGGTTCCTATCGCGTTCCCTGCTATGTCACCTACAGTGAGGTCCACTGACTTGGCGTTCCCGCGCTTCGCCATCGCATCCAAGGCCGGAGGATCCGACAGGCCGAGCAGCCTTGAGCCCAGACCAAGTATCGTCCCCCCTCCCACGCCCGTTCCGCCCAAGTGGCTGACCCTTCTCCCCCCATCTTGTGCCCACACGACTGCTGTCCCAGTACCCATGCTGATGACGAGCCCCTCGTCCACTCGGGCCAGCTCCAGTCCTCCTATTCCTATCGATTGGATCTCGTCCACTTTCTCGACGTTAAGCCCGAAGAGCGTAGCCGGGACCACGCTACTCTTGCCCCCCGAGACGGCCAGACGCTGTATCTCCTCCAGCTCTCTGCCCGTATCCGACAGTATCTTCCCCAGTACGCCTGAGATCGACGTGACGGGGTCCTCGACAGACCGCGAGATCGTGCTGCTCAAGACCTTCCCTCGTTCTAGGAGCACGGCCTTGGTGGTCGATCCCCCAGCATCGACCCCGACTATCAACCCTGCGACCCTCCCAACGATGGCAAGGCTCGTCTCACCGCCTCGTAAAGAGGCGGGACCACTCCGACCAAGAAGGGTATCTCTGTCGAGTAGGTCCAGAAGGCTAGGAGGATTGCAGCGAAGATTGGAAGGTTTGGTTCGCCACCCATAACGCCCGAGGGCAGCGCGAAGATGTGGCTGTAAGCCCAGATGCCTATACCGATGTAGGCACTTCCCAACCCAAGCCCCACCGCAGAGGCCAAGGCATATCTCAGCGCGAGGTCCTTGTTCCTGAGGAAACCCCACGCCAGGGGGAACAACATCATGACTGAGGCCCCGCTACAGATCAGAATGCCCAGCATGTCCGCAGGCTGGGACATCAGAACTAGGTAGAAGTAGAGGAAAGCTAGCGTGCTTGTCACCCAAGCCGCGGCGGAGAGGAGCTTGAGTTTATTCCCTGCGAGCTGGTGTTTCCCGGCGATGAGGCCGAGCACGTAGAAGCCTACTAGGTTCGATGGAACCCCCACGGTGATGCTTAGAAGAGCGTCTCCGTGAATCACCAGGTCCGAGACGAAAATCCCGATTGCAGCTCCGAGGCCACCTACGGCCGGGCCAAAGGCGAGTGCGAACAGACCGGGCACGACCACAGCAGGCCAAAACCTGACGACACCGAATACTGGGGCGAAAATCCCCAAGAACGTCAGGATGCCCACGGATGCATAGAGAGCCCCGCACATCGAGACTAGGACGATTTCCCTTGGCTTCATCAGTCTCCTCATTTGACGAGCTGCTTATAAATAGTGCAAGAGTTCGCGTGAGCGTGCGTGTCGGGCGCGTGAGTTGAAGGAGCTCTGTTGATGCGGGGATCCGAGTGAAGGGCAATGAGCGCGGTGCGAATGGTGGTATTCGACCTTGACGGTACGTTAATAGCTGACAGGAGTAGCTGGGGACGGGTTCATGAGTTCTTCGGCACTGAACACAAGGGCAACGTCGGCCTGGCGAAGTATGAGCGGGGCGAGATGAACTACGAGCAGTTCATGAGGCACGACATGTCAGCTTGGCCCGCCGGAATCAGCCTTGACGTTTTCAGGAGGATATTCGCGGAATATCGCTTGAACAATGGGGCCAAGGAGTGCATCGAGGGGTTGAAGAAGCGCGGGATCAGAACCGGCGTCATAACCAGCGGCATCGATGTCCTAGGGGAAATGGTCTGCAGGGAGCTGGCGATCGACTCCTTTGTGGGGAATGGGCTCGAGTTTGACGAAGCTGGCAGACTGACCGGAGGAGTGATACCCAGGGTTGACTTGTACAGGAAGGACGATATTCTTGTCAGAATGGCCAAGGAACAAGGGTTCATTACCGACGAGGTGCTGGGTGTTGGGGACACGAGGTTTGACTCGTCCTTCCTCCGTGCGTGTCGCTACAGGGTGGCGCTCAACCCAAGAGAGGTTGACAGGAAGGCGCTCAGAGAGGTCGTCCACTGCTTCATTGACGACCTGAGGGAGCTGTTGCCGATAGTGGACTCGATCGCCTCCTCAGGGAGGGGCCTGGGAAGCGAGGAGAACCAGCATCCCCGACGCAACGGCAGGCAAGTATGAGAAGAGGAGCCTCCGTCCGATGTGGGGTCGTGCTCCCAGAATCCCCGCCCTGAAGTGGAGGTCGCTCGCGTAGAAGAGTTGGCTGAAAGAAGCGGTGACACCAAGCATGAGACCGGAGCATACTCCCACCAAAGAGGACAGTGACCTAGAGGCGAAGGCAGCGGGATCCGGATAGTCCGCCATCTCAGCTCTCAGCACTGGAAGCAGGCGGGCGCAGAGGCATGAGAGCAGCACCAGGGTTGCGGTCAGTAGCGCGAACTCCCAGTATGCCTCGTGTGGAGCGATGAGAGCTATTAGAATGCCCCCCAGGTTTGAGCCCCTCCAGAACCCCAAGAGCACCAGTGACAGGCGGACCATCATTCGTAAGGTGAGGTCCAATGCCTTGACCGAAGTGGCCCTCGCGAGTACTACCTTGATCAGATTGTGAGCCAAGGGGGTTAACAGGAACACAATAAGGGGTGATGCGACCCAGAAGGCGACCTGCGCGGTCATCGCCGAAGTCAGCGCCCCAGATATCAAGACGGCTCCTATGCTTCCCGATAGCACTATCTGTGAGAGCGAGACGGGGACTACCCTGCTGACAAGTGATATCGCCACGACTGCTGCCGATGCAAAGGCGATGGCCTCCAAGCTGCCCGACTGGAGTATGGCCCTTCCAGCAGGAAGAGATAGCGGGCTCCCCAGTAGCACTCCCAAGGCCATCGAGGCCCCTACCAGTAGCTCCGCGCTCCTGCTGTCCACCCAGCCGGCCGACGAGGCCGAGGCCGCTATCGGCGACCCCTCAGCTGGCCCTGAGCTGAGCGAAAGCAAAACGTAGGAGCCCCAGAGCGTTAGGGACAAGGCGTGCACCTATGCGCGGGCCAGGTTGGCGATGCTGACTAGGACGTCCGAGATGTCCTCGCAAGTGTCCGCGATGTCATCGGCCTTCAAGATCACCTTCTCAAGCTGGATTATGCTAAGGGTCTTGAGCTTGTCCTCTCTCTTATACAGTTCCTCGATCAGCCTCAGCTTCACGCGGTCGATCTCCTCTTCCAACGTCTCCACCGCCTCGGCCTGAAGGCGGACTGCCTTCAGATCCTTGGATGCGAGCTGGAGCGCTTTTCGGGTGTCATCCGTTATCCTGAGCAGGAGGGAGAACAAGACATCCAAGCTCGGCTCGAGGCCTACCCTGAGCCCATTGATCTCGTCCTTGCTCAGACACCTGTATGATAGTATCCTGCTCGCCTCCATCGAGCTATCGATAGCATCGTCTAGGAGGTTCACCGCTTCGAGCATGTACTGTCTTATGGTCGGGAACAGATCGGACGAGAGGAGGCCCTTCTCGATCCTCTTAAGTTTGGCATCGGCGACGCTCTCAAGTTCGCTCAGCTGGCGGCTCTTCCCCTTGGCAGCTTGGCAGTCTCCCCGGACCAACCCCTGGTATGCTTCATAGAGGAGCGTGACAGCCGTTTGGAGGTCGCTGCTGAGTTCGAGAATCTGGGGCCACACGTGTTCCATGCCCGACCGTCAGCGCGTTGAACTAAAAAAGCTACAAGCTCCGCCAGACTACTTCCTCTTACCAGCCTTCTTCTTGCCTGCCTTCTTCCTAGCCCCCTTCTTCTTCGCGGGCCTCTTCTTCGGGGGCTTCTTCTTGGCTGGCTTCTTGACCGGCTTGCGAGGTGCCGGCGCGGGCACGGTGGGCGGAGCTTGAGAAGCGATGGAAGGCGTCGTTCCAGTAGACGGTTGTGGTTCCATTCCGAACGCGTCGATTACGAGCGCGCGTTTGCTTAAATCGTTTTCTGAAGGCACGCCGCTTTCGGTGGTCTGGGAGACCTTGGAACGCGTACGGGGCTAGGAGATCGGATCGAGAAGTAGTGCTGCTGGAGGTGCTTCAAAGCGAAGAGCTAGGTCGTTTTCGTCTCCAATGCTGCCTTGACAAGTTGGGCAGCTCCTTGGTGCCCCACCCTCGAGGTGTTCACCGTTAGGTCATACAGTTTCACATCAGTCCATCTCGAGTCCATCAGAGTTCTGACGAGGTTGGCCCTCTCCTGGTCAGAAACCTGCAGTTCACGAAGGGCCTCTTCCTCGCTTATCTCCCTCCTTTTCGCCAGGAACTTCTGCCTCTCGGTCATTTCCTTGTGCAGGAAGACCTTGAGCGTGGCTTTGCTTCCCAAGCCCATGAGGGCAGCTCTGCCTTCGATGACGACGTCTCCCTCGGCGATCTTGTCCCTCACCATCCCCTCAATGACTTTCTCAAGGTCGACCTCTCCCGACCTCGATATCCGCTGAAGGTACTGGAACGATGCCTGGAACTCAGCCGCTATCTCGCGGAAGAGCGACTCGGTGTTCAACACCGTAAGCCCGGCCGATCCTCCGACGAGCTGACCTACTTCGGTAGTGCCGGACGCGAGTTGCCCGGCTATCAGGATGACGGCCCTCTTCTTCGACATCTTCGAGTGCCACGGGATGAGAGGGTATTTAAGGATGGATGGCTTGCGTTCTTGGAATCCCGAACCTAGTGAGCGTCCTGCTGGGAACTCGCCTTCCTTGCCCATCTTCTGACTAGTATCAGGAAGGTGGTCGCTATGACTAGGCCGTAAAGCGGCCAGAAGATGGGCTGCAGCAGAGTGTGGGAGGACTCGAACGTCGCGACGATGTTTGTGTCAGAGGCCAGCGTCAGCACAGAGACCGGAGAGCCTGAGTCTGCAAGCGTCACTGACTTCCTCATGTACAGGAAGCCGAACTGACCCTCTACCCTTTCCTCGACACCTATCGAGATGGTTACGCCTTTCTGTAGCCTCAGGACCACCGGGCTGGAGGAGCTGAGCAGGTCCTGGACTTGTGTCCCATTGATGAACACGCGCGCTTGTGCTGGCGAAGGAAGGCCTTGGGCCGTAATGGTCAAAGTGACTTCCTCGTCAGTGAGAGTCCTGAGAGCGACAGTGGAGCCCGATAGCAGGAGGGCTATCATGACTGAGATCGCGGCGCAGCCCATTACCCTGGGAACCATTCGGGAACCCGATCGCTGACCACTTTAAAGGATTTGGTCTTCTACATTCGCCAGAGATCTCGCGATGGGTTCATGAGGGGGTGCTGTCGTGTGAGGGTCGACGCTCCGGGGACCTCGCCCTTCAAGTGATCGTGGGGCTGAGTGAGAGGCGGCGGCGGTTCGTCAGCAGGCGGGGTCTTTCAGCTAGCTAGAACCGGCGACAGTTGCGAATGCCCTCCTATGGAAATCGTCAGCGACCACTGGAGTGATCTCGTCTTCCTTGACCGCGCGGATGGCCTTGACCACGTTCTCAACAAAGACCTCGTTGAGGAGCTTTCCCTTTTCTGCGGTGGCGAGCCGTGGGTCACCCAAGTAGAGTTCTTTGCAGTACGCTTGCCACCAATAGGGGTTCATGACGCCCTTCGGCAAGTTGGTGGAACCCGTCTCGGCAACATGTTTCACGTTCTCCATCTTCACTAGGTTCCCGAATAGGGCCAAGACCCTGCTCGTCTCTACCACACACGCATGCCCCGTCACATTGCCCTCCGAGACCTTCTCCGCCAATTCCTCAGGAAGCTCCCAAGGGGATAGGTATGCATATACGATCGGGTTCCTCCTGCTCGACCCACTCATGACGAACGTGTTGAGCACGGCGTTGTTTCCACCGTGGCCGTTCACAAGCAGCAACTTGTTGAACCCATTCCTCCCCACTTCGCCCGCGATCTCGTCCAAAATCCTGAGCAAGAGCTCGGGGCCCATCGTTATGGTGCCCGGGAAGTGCCTGTTCTCCGGTACGTAGGCGAAGGGCAAAGGAGGGAGGACGACAGAGCGCTCACGCCTTGCCGCAAGCTCAACGAGCGATTGGGTGACCAGCGTGTCCGTGCCAAGAGGCAGGTGAGGCCCGTGTATCTCGATGGACCCGACCACCATGACTGCCACGGTTCCATTCCTTGCTTCCCTCTCCAAGTCGGGGGACGTTAACTCGAGCCAGAGCATGCATTGCCATCGCGGGCCGGGGATTAACCTTTGCCCCGGAAAGCCTTAAGCGAACGGGCGCAAGCGGGGGTCTTAGACGAGAGAGCCTTGGATCCCGCTGTCGCGCTGACCTCAGAGATCGTACGGGTTATGAGGACAGGGAGGACGTGGTTCAACTCGAAGGAGCTTCGGACGACAGCCATGGGGGAATTGCTCAAGGCCCTTGAGCAGGAAGGACTGGCCAGGAGGTCAGGGAGTTCGGTCGAGCTGTTGAAGGGAGGGAGGACCGCCTTGGCCGTGGCAGCAATAGGACTGGGCGCGTCAGCAACGAGGATCTCAGAAAATCTGAGCCCGGGCGAGTTCGAGGACTTGGCCTCTCGCATTCTGAGGGCACACTCGTTCAAGGTCAGAACGAGGATCAGGGTGAGGGACAACCAAGGTGCGACGGAACTGGACGTTGTGGGCTGGAGAAGGCCGAGGGCGCTTTTCATAGACTGCAAGAGGTGGCCGAGGAGAACCGTCTACGCCAACGTCTGCGATAGACAGGCCGAAAGGGTGAGAACTTGGGGGGCCCTCGTCCTCCACAGGATGGGCGTACGGGAACCACGTGCCATGGGGTTCCCCATGGTCGTGACTGTGGTCCCAGGAGTTGAGCGCATGACGAAGGATTGCACATTGGTGGGGGCTGACAAGCTGAACTCGGCCAT
>Ga0172364_10002936_pt1 | contig 13602 bp, 15 predicted proteins | sample LakKivSesite10cm_FD_114545 | JGI IMG/M metagenome (GOLD analysis project Ga0172364, IMG submission 114545) | Sediment microbial communities from Lake Kivu, Rwanda - Sediment site 10cm | ecosystem: Environmental > Aquatic > Freshwater > Lake > Sediment | place: Rwanda: Western Province, Lake... | reverse complement strand
GAAAAATTTTTAGACCCAAAAATATTAACACAACCAAATTTCTTAAGCAAATTATTTTACGGAGGTGGATTGGGTTTAGGTAGAATTTGGGGTAATAGTAATCTTCCTGTCAGAGTTCTTATTGGAAAGACCAAATTTTATGCAGGTTTTCTTGACTATTTAGGTTTAGGGAATTGGGTGGGACCTGAAGAGTTGGAAGATATGATTGGAGAGGAACAGGTTGCAGAAAAAATGAGTGAATATGAAAAAACACCTGAAGCTCAAGAATATTTGAAATCAGAGTTCCCTCAAACAGAAGAAAAAGAAACAAAGATGACCTCATCTACAAGCCTAACGTCAGACCCGATTGCGGGTTTTATGGACGTATTAATGAAAGGACCACAAGCAGCTTAAAAATATGAAAGAAGAATTAGTATTGAAATTAGTACAAGTACAGAATCAATTTAGATTTATGCATTGGCAAACAAAAGGTGATACCAAGCACAGAACCTACGGAATGATATATGAAACAATGGATGATTTGATTGATTCATTTGTTGAATCAATGATGGGTAAATACGGTAGACCGGTATTCACCGAAACATTTTCAATTATGTTTCAGGATTTATCTGCTGTGTCCCTTCAACAATTTGTTGATGGGGTATGTGAATTCTTAATAAGTTTGACAGATAAATTAGACCCAAGGATGGACACCGACCTTCTAAACATCAGAGATGAAATGTTGGCGTTGATAAACAAATCAAAATATTTATTTACATTAGAATACTAAAATGAGTAAATTACTAATCAACAAAGAAGAAAAACAGAGGATTCTTGAAATGCATTTGAATGCCACTTCAAGACAATATCTTAAAGAGGATTTCAATAACTCTATGACAACAATCGAGAGATATAACTATAACTTGGCAATTCAATGTTTCTTGAATAAAAAGGGTGTCAAGGATGATGATGGAAAACCTCTTAAAATGGATGGTTCAATCGGTAATTATCCTAAGTCAAAAAGTGCTCAAGCGATTGCCAAATATCAAACTATGATTAAAGTATATCCTGTTGATGGTGTTTGGGGTGAAGATACTATGAATAAGATGCCTAAGAATGATAAGATTATATTCAAACAGTGTGTTTCTGACTACGGAGATTTATTTCAAAAAGTTATTCATTATTTTGGTTGGGACTGATGAAAAAAGTAATTAAAGAGTCGGGTTTACGTGATATCAAAGCTCTTGCTAAGAGATATTCAAAGGCTAAGATTTATTTCCATCAAGACTTAGATGGGGTAACGACCGCAATTGCAATGAAAAAATACCTTGAGAATAATGGTATTGATGTTGTCGACTCTGAAGTAATTCAATATGGTGATAAAGAATTTGCAGTTAAGAAACCTGACGCTAGAGGTGATGTTATGCCTGTGTTAGTGGATTTTGCTCACGGTAAACCTATGTTTGTAATTCACACTGACCACCACGACAGACAAGTAGGTGCTGAGAAAGATGCTTTAAAGTCTTTCAGACAAGCAAGGTCTAACGTTGAAACTATTTCACAAATTATTTCACCAAAAGACTTATTCGGTTCCGAAGATATCAGATTGATTTCGACTGTAGACTCAGCGGATTTTGCGAGACAAGGTATCACAATCAAAGATGTTATCAATTATCTTTTCAAGTTAGATAAGGACAAGAGCGTTGCTGATAACAAAATGATGATGGGTCTCACAACCAACAAATTACTTTTGGCCTTCAAAAACAAAAAAGGATTTTTAGAAGGTTTGGTGATGGATTCGGAACCATCTTTGATGTCAATCTTAGGTAATATTAAAAATTGGATGGGTACCAATGCAAGAGAAACTCCACAAGATTTACAAACAAACGCAGAAAGATATATGGACTCTATGAAGAGTCACAAAGACGTACAGGTGACGGATGGTATAATTGTACAGTACGGTATGGGTAGACTTCAGGGTACAGGTTCATACGACAGATACACACCATTCAGAAATAACCCTGAAGCGGATTTTCTAATCATTATGTGGCCACTTGGATTGGTTCAGGCTTCCTGTAATCCATTCAAAAAAGATAGAGAACTAAAAGGTGTGAACCTTGGTGAGATTGCTCAGGAGGTTTTAGCCAAATGGGAACCACAACTTAAACAAAGAACGGTTCCTTTGTCTACAATCAAACACGTTAGTGAATCATCAGTTGGTCCTGAGTCAGTTGGATTTACCTTCAAGGACTTCGACGCTATGTATGGTGGTAAAATTCAAATGATGGACGGAGGAGAAGAAATTCTCGAAAAGATTAAGACCCTTATGGAAAAACCTTTTGATGACCTTACAGAATCTGAGAGACAGGTTTTAGATAAGATTGGAATCAATGCTTGGGAATTGATACAAGCAAACTCAGGAGGTCACAAATGTATCACAAACATTTCAGGTTTAAACTATTTGGGAAGAGCAACAAGACCATCAACAGGTCCATACAAATATGACCCTGAAAGAGAAAACGCACCATATATCAAATTCGTGAAAATGATTGGTGAAGAGTTCTTCAAAAAACTCAAAGAGAAAATCGCTCAGAGCAAAGAGTAAGAGACCTTATCTCCTTTTTGAATACCAAGTCTATTACAAGTTCCTGCAGCAATTTCCAAGATAATTGAACCTTTGGCACAATAACTAGGACAGTCATCTAAGTAACAAGGGGGACACTTATCAAACACTCTTGTAATAATATTATTGTTGATGAATATGATGTCCAAGGAAATAATACATCCCTTCATCCAAAAACAATTTGAGGAAGATTCCATAAGAAATAACATACCATCAAAGTATTCATTGAACTCTTTACCCTGCATTCCTTCAATTCTTGCAGATGGAGTGTCCATTACTTTGACTTTGAACTTATTATCTCTTATTTTTACTTTCATAAGTTTGGATAAATATAAATATGGAACTAAAGAAATATGTTGGCGTTTTGGTGAAAAATGGTAACAAATGTTTATTGTGTAAAAGAAACCATCAGGGAAGTTTCCCTGGTATTTGGAGTTTACCCGCAGGTAAAATTGATAAAGATGAAAAGTCGAGAGACGCAGCCGTGAGAGAATTCAAAGAAGAAACAGATATCGATTTGGATAGAAAAAACCTTGAGTTTGTTGGGTTACTCCCAAGGGTATCAAGAGACAACACAAAAATTAAAGGGTATATGTATGTCTATGAATATCCTACTGAAAAATATCTTAACCCTGATTTGGAAAATGCTGTCGATGGTGAAGAGCATACTGAATGTGGTTACTTCAATCTTTCTGAAATCAAAAAGATGGAATTGGGTACTCATTTACAAAAATTTTTACAAAATATTCTAAAGTAATCGAACTTTTGTAAACTCGTGCATATTTATAGTTTCAGTCGAAAGATTGAAACCCCCCAAATAATAGTTTCACGAAAATTTTTTTGACAATCCAAAAATTGTTGTTATCTTTGTGAGACACTCGGAAGACAGGGAGTAAAATCCCTTCCAAAACCCCAAACTGAGTGTTCGAGAGAATATAAGGTTTGGGTTTTTTTTTGAGTAACGTTCTTTCAAAATATATCGCGGGGTGGACTGGAGGTGGTACCAGCTCAGTCTCATAAGCTGAACGACGGGGGTTCGATTCCCTCTCCCGCAACAAAAAAAATCACAGAGGTGCTTGACGCAATGAAAAACGTTTGTATCTTTGTGTAACAAATCAGGAAACTGATACGTTCTTAAACTTATGATTTATCCATCTCACTTCGGTGAGTAAAAGATAATCGGCCGCCTATGGTCGTTAAATAAACCACGAAAGTGGGATAAAGTGGTCTACTAAGGTTAACGGTAGACTGCGGTTCCTTCGGGAGCTCGAGTAGGCAAGCGGGATATCAAATAGTCTTGAGTATCGAGGGTAACACTGTAGAGAAAGTGATTGTTTGACTTGGTGATGTGGGTCATCAAGTTGAGTTCGGAAGAACAATAAGAATAACTCGTAGAATTATTGTGGGAAGTAGGGTCATCCAACCTTATCACTACGGGATTCAATATGAGAGGAATCTTAAAGACGAAAGTCAAGTTATTGTACAGGTGGTGCTGTTAATAACCTTGATATCAACCTACCAAGGTTGTTATTTTGAAGGGGTCTCAGAGTATGGAGGTAGGGATATCTCAGAGAGTAGTTAAGTATCGAGTCGCTCAAAAGGTGGCTTGGCTTGGTGGCGGACCACTACTTTCATCCATCCACAAACCGAAAACTTTGCATTTTTGAAGTATGCAAATACTAATAAGACAAAGGAAAAGTGTTCGTCAGTCGTCGGTGAAAGGTGACTACATAGTAATGAGATGTTCATTGCCGTTGTGGGTTCCCAAGACCCAAACGATTCTTGTGAACGTTCTCTAATCCCGCAAGGATTAATTGGGGAGGCATCCTCGAAGAGTAACAAGTAAGAAGAGAGTAACCAGCGACTCAAGGAGTGGTTCCCCTAAGTGACCGTCACTGAGACTTACAGTTCAAAAGACTGTGGAAACGGGAAGAAACAATAATGTCCCTAAAGATTCTCAACCAAAGGTGTATTCTCAGCCTGACAAGCCTGACCCCAAGAAAAAAACTTGGGGTTTTTTATTTTCAAAACTTTTTTGTTTTGTTGACTCCTTGTTTGTATATTTGTATCATTAAACAAGGGATATGAAAATCAATCAGACTTACAAAATCAAGATTCAAACAGAAAAGTTCGGTACCCTCTTGAACGAAGGATTCGTCGATGCCACACAGTTCAAGTTGTTTTTAAAAATGGTACACGGTTGTTTAGAACTCAAGCAAGATTTGGACTTCTTCAATGGTACCGACTTTTTGATTCATATCCCTTACAATTACTTGAAGGACGGAATCGTTACGACTTCAACCGAAACTTTGGTTGTCAACCCTGACACACCTTTGGTTGAACATATGAAGTCTAAGATTGAAGCCTTGGTTAGCAAGTAATCCAGCTGAGCTGGTGGTGGAGCGGTTGACTTTCCTGTCAATCCCAAGAAAGGTCAGATTCGTCTGACCTTTTTTTATGTTATCCTGATTGCTAAAAGGTCACTAAGACCTCTGGTTATATCGTTTCTAAATTCATCTTTGAAATTTTCGAACTCATAAGGGTCTTCCTCCTGTGCCATATCCACTAATTCGGGAAAAGTAACTAAACCCTGAGGTGTCATCAAAAGAGAATCGGTTATTTCGTAATCTTCGAGATATATTCTGAAGTAATTAGTTCTGATTTCATAATCCAAGGAGTTGATTCGAACATTCACAAAATTATTATGACCCCAAGATGGTAGTTCAATCCTGATACCTTTTCCACCATTCATTTCGTTCATCTTTTTTATGTTAGACTCCATCCATTCTTTGATACCATATTTCTTATCAATACCAATATAAAAGTCAATCCAAGATAAACCCAATGACTCTAATATTGTATCAATATCAGGATTGGGATATCCACCGTTCCTTTTGAGAATTTTGAGAATCATATCAATATCTAACTCTTTCATAACCTTTTGATATGGTCCTCTGCAGTTGCTTTTATTTCCTCTTCAGGATATCTGAAAGTTGGTATATATAAAACGGTCTCATACACATCGAATGGGTCACTTAAAACTCCTACAAGTACAGTTTCATCGTTGGGGAACATTTCTTCATTTGGATTCAAATTGATTGAAAGGGTTTTTGTGGTTACCACAAATGATTTCAACACTTTACCGACTAATTCACCAGGAAGAACTTTACCTTGATAGTTCAGTAATTTTCGATTCAGGTCCCTGTCAAATGAAACAGCAATAGTCACACGACACATAGTTTCATTTGGCTTTTCGATATATCCGTCACCATTACAGTCATCACATTCGATATCTCCGCGACCACTACAATCTGTACAATCGGTACGACCATCCCCATCACAATAATTACAATAAATTTCTCCTGAACCATCGCAAATTGAACATTCTTCTTCACCCTCCTCACCAGTTCCATTACAAGTGTCACATTCATAAGAACCTGAACCATCACAGTTATCACATTCGTCATACCCACTATCACAACGGGGACAATCTAATCTACCTTCCCCGTCGCAAAGAACACAATCTATTTTTCCTTCATCACCTGTTGACTCGATTAATACAATAGTCCTTGCACCTATAACATTTTTTTTGATTGTTTCAGGGTCAAGTTTATCTTTATAAAACATTTGGAAAATTAATTCTAATCTATCTTCAGTATCTAATGTATGTAAGAAAGAAAAAAACTTTTTTTCGAATTCAAAATAACCATTTACTGTATCGGGCCAATTTTCAGTCGGTATCATTTTGGCCATCCTTGCGGCCAAGTTAACTACATTTACTTTTTGTGACATTATAATCTATTATAAAATAAATACTTTGAAACTCAAATGGTTGATTAGTTGTAAAAAATTCATATTTTTTTAAAAAATGCTATGAAGATTCAAATAACTGAACAAGAAATTATGCAAACCCCAAACAACTTCATTTTGGGTGAGTTGGTTCGTAAAAAAATGTGGGAACAAAAGGAACTACGTAAAAGTAATTCAGATGAACACGTTATCCTTGAAATCGGTGAAGACGGTGTGGTGAATGCAATTCGAAGGGATGAACTAGAAGTCTGTATTGTTTGTGGAAAACAGACTGATGTTCCTGTTTCAAGACACGTCGACTACAGGTCAAGATATGTTGAGGGTGCTGGACAATGTTGTGAATATTGTTATAATTTGTGATATGATAGATTTAAGTTTGTCAAAAAAATTGAGTTGTGCTTATAAATCTGCACATCCATTTCCATATGTTGTTATTGATAATTTTTTACCCGAATATATTCTTGATAGGTCATTGTTGGAGTTGATAGATTATGATAATTGGTTTACTAATCAAGAAAAATGGGTTGAGAAATATCAGGTTAATAAATTTTTTATACCTGACGCGGACTCCGACATCCCAAATTTGAAAAAGGAAATACCATACACCTCTCTAATTATTGATTATTTGAACTCCAAAGAATTTTTACAATATCTCAAAGATTTGACAGGGCACGATAATCTTTACTGTGACCCAATATTACTTGGAGGGGGTGTCCATAAAATAAAAAAAGGTGGTAAATTATCTGTTCACTATGATTATAACACTCATCCTGGTACTTTTCACAAAAGAAAATTGAATCTTCTGATTTATATGAATAAAAATTGGAAAAAAGAATACAATGGTAATTTGGAGCTTTGGGAAAGAGATTTGAGTAAAAAAATTGTTGACATAGAACCAATATTCAATCGAGCTGTTTTATTTGATGTTGAGAATGCACCTCACGGTCATCCGATTCCACTTGAAACACCTGATTTTGTCTCACGATATTCTTTAGCGATATACTATTTTGTTGAAGAAATTCCTGATGAACAAAAAACAGTTTTCTTCATTGATGATGATTGGTTGTTTCGGACAACAAATTTAAAATAATTTTTGGTGGTTCGGATTTTCTGCGTATCTTTGTAGTGTTAAAAACAACCACTACAATGACAACCACTACCAAAACCACCAAATCAATCATCCAAGTAATCGAAGGTCCAATGTCAGGAGACGTATTTTACGGCTCTTTCAACACTACTATTGACGGTAAACGTCTTGAGATTCAGGTCTCTAACTTCCTTAAAGATACTACCAAAGAATATGAGTTTCGTATCGCAGGTAAGTGTAAAGCGGGTTTCATCTCAATCCACGATACTAAGGGAACTCCACACTCTGTAATCGCAGGTTACAAGAAAGACACCTTGGTGAACATTCAAGTGAAGAACGAATACGGACATTGGATGAACGTATTCACCACCAAAGGAAGCAAGTGGCACGGGATTGACAAAGGGTTCTTGGAAGTGTTGACCGTTGGAGATATGAGGTCTTCTCACCCCAAGATGTGTGATATGAATATTTGGAACTTCTTCGGAGCCAAAACTTGGGCGGACAAAGCTTTCACACAAAACTAAAAACTTCCCCTCTTCGGAGGGGATTTTTCATTATATTTGTAGTATGATATTCCTACGTGATAAAGTAAACAACGCACCCAAATACCCTGGTTGTTACCTGTTCAAAGATGAACGGGAACAGATTATCTATGTGGGTATGAGTAAGTTCTTACCCAAACGTGTGAAGTCTTATTTCACCAAGAAACACGAGGACTGTAAGACTCAGACCTTGGTTGAGAATATTCGTGACGTAGAGTTTCAGATTGCTTCCTCAGAACAGGAGGCGATTGTGATGGAGGAGGAACTCATCAAGTTATACAAACCAAAGTTCAACATCAAGGGTAAGGACGACAAGACCCGTAAGTGGTCTGTAACTTTGACACAAGAACGTTTCCCCAAACTTGAGATTATCAGAGCAAAGGACGATGACAGGTTCTCATTTGATTTTACAAGTGGGTTTCTTGCTTCAGAGGTTTTCGATTTGTTGACAGACTTATTTCCTCTTCGGTCTTGTTCATATGAGTTGACACAAGAGAACATTGACAAGGGTAAATTCAAGACTTGTTTGGAGTATCAAATGGGACGTTGTTCTGCACCTTGTGTTGGTTTGGTATCAACAGTATTGTATCAGATAAACCTGAACGTTATAAACAAGATTTTTCAGATGGACTTTGCTCCCGCTCGTAAACACATCACCAAGTTGATGAAAGAACATTCATCCAAGTTGGAGTTCGAGAAGGCGCACAGTTACAAAATCAAATTGGATACACTGAAAGAACTTGAGAAAAAGGTGGAACCTGTGCGAGTACGTAAGTACAACAAGAAGGCTTTCGAGATTAAAAAACTCCTCAAACTCAAACAACTTCCTTTGATTATTGAAGCGTTTGACAACTCACATAATCAAGGTGATTGTAATGTTGCAGCATCTGTAAGGTTCTTAAACGAGAAACCTGAGAAGTCTCAGTATCGTAAGTATAACATCAAAACTGTGGTGGGTGTTGATGACTATGCTTCGTTCGAAGAGATTCTTGACAGGCGGTTCTCACGTTTGTTATCTGAGAAACAACAACTACCACATCTTGTGGTTATTGATGGTGGTGTGGGACAGTTGAATGTTGCTCGTAGAGTGTTTGAGAAACTCGATTTACTTGGTAAGATTGATTTGATTTCTATCTCCAAGGACAAAGGTCACCGCTCTTCACTGATTCACACTTTGGATGGTTCACAACATTCAATTACAGACTCATTGGCTTTCACACATCTTGGCGAAGTACAGGAAGAAGTCCACAGGTTCGCAATCAAATTTCACCGTGAAAAAACTTCAAAAAAGTTTTTGGGGAATCGATAAAAGTTGTATATTTGTAGTGTTAAAAACAACCACCACAATGAACAACACCACCACAACCATCGACAAAGTACGTAACTATCAAGGAGACAACTCTTTCATCTTGAACCTCAAAGAATCTTTGAAAAAATGGGGCAGGTTGACTGAGAAACAACTCTCAGCCGCTGAAAAATGTTTGAACGGTCCTGTAAAGACCGTGTCGGAAAACTTGGACCCTAACGTCAAAATGATTGTTGACTACAAAGGTGAGAGCACCTTCGTGAAAGACTTGGGTGAGAAGTTCAAGAAGTGGGGGACTTTGACTACTAAGCAAATCGAGGCTGGTGTGAAGGCAATCCAAAAGGAGAATGACCGTAACGCTACTATGGAAATGTCTATGATGACTCCTGGCCAAACCATCTTGGTTGGTCGTAGCATCGGTCAGAAGATGAAAGAGACCTACAACTTGGAGTTCAACCCAACTTTGTTGGACATCACCAAGGTGTTGGCAGTATCTCCAAAAGCCGTGAAGTTCGCGGGTAAAATGACCATCAAACGTGGTAAAGTGTGTATGTGTTGTGGTCGTACTTTGACCGATGAATTCTCAATGTTGACCAATATGGGTAAGACCTGTTCAACTCATATGAGAATCCCTTACATCACCGACCGTTCACAAGCCGAACAGTACCGTGAGGCTTACTTGAAAAGGGTTGATGAGATTGGTGAGATGGAGTTTTGGGTTCCCCGTAAACAAATCAAAGAGTGGAACGGTAAAGGTAAGTATGTGTTGAGAATGATGTAGTGGTTGGGTCCCCGAAAGGGGACCTTTTCTATTTACTACGGGTGTGTAATCCCTATTTTTTTGTCATATGAATACAAAAAAACCCTCAGCGATTGTTTATGGTTTGCCAGAACAAGGAGAGTTTACATTATTTTCACAGATTTATTGGGAGGAGGGACTTTATGATGAGGTTAAAGTTTACTCACTAGCGTACAATGACTCTGTTTTCGAGGACTATACAACTTATAAACCTGATTTGATTATCAGTTTCGGACAAAATGTCAGGCTTCCCGATTATCACCTGACAAGATTTCATATTCATTACGACGAAATACTTCCTGATGTGATTTTGGCAAACGTTATTGTTTGTCAAACTGTTTTTAGAAACACCGCATACATAAGACCAAGGTTTTCTATTTTCACACCGGCATATAAAACAGGTGAAAGAATTCGTAGAACATATGAGTCCCTTAAAAACCAACGGTGGAACAATTGGGAGTGGGTTGTATTGGATGACTCACCTGATGATGATACTTGGAAAATACTACAGGAACTTGCAAGACAAGACTATCGTGTAAAGCCCCATAGGATTTATCCTCTGACTGGTGGTAACATCGGTTTAGCAAAAAATAGAGCGGCAACCCTTTGTGATGGGGACTGGGTTATAGAACTTGACCACGATGATGTCTTGACACAAGAGTGTTTATCCGTTTGCAACGATGCAATATTGAAATACCCTGATGCGGGTTTCTTGTATACGGACGTTGCAGAATATTACGATGACACAGATGAACCGAAAGCCTATGACCACGATTGGTCAGGTAATTGGTATGCAAGAAATGATAACTTTTTTGACTTCGGATATGCCGGACATAGTTGGGTCCAAGTGGATGATAAACCTATCTTAGCACATTGGTACCCTGATATAAACCCTTGTACAATCAGGTTCAACATTTCAATGCCAAATCACGTTAGGATGTGGGAGAGACAGTTGTATTTGAGGATAGGTGGACATAATAAATTGACCCCCGTTGCTGATGACTTTGAACTTATTGTTCATACATTTTTAGAAACCCGAATGATTCACGTCAAGAGAGTTTTATACATTCAATATAACAATAGAAACTCAACGGTTGACAACAATGCTCAAGACATCAATAGAAGGTCTAGACTTATTAGAGACCACTATGATAAAAGGATACATAAAAGAATTCTTGAGTTAGGTTATGAGGATTGGAATTGGGATGAAGAACTGGGTCATTCACAAAAATATCAAAATAAAGTACCGATTAGAAAATACTTCGGTGAAGAACAAGTAATGAACTACATTTATGAATAAGAAAACCAAAATATGTTTAAACGCTATGGTAGCCAACGAGGCTAGAACCATAACAAGAATGTTAGACTCCTGTTATCAATACATCGACTATTGGGTAATACAGGATAACGGTTCCAAAGATGGGACACAAGATATAATCCGTGAATACTTCAAAGAAAAGGATATACCTGGATTCCTCTATGAAATTGAATGGCAGTACCCAGGTTGGAACAGAGACCACACACTACAAGAATGTTTGAAGGCTGACCACGGATGTGATTGGATTCTTCGGATGGATGCGGATGAAGCGTTAGAGGTTGAAGAAGATTTTGATTGGTCAGTGTTTGATGATACTGATATTGATTCTTTTAACATTTGTGCACATTCATATGGTACAAAATATTTCAGAACTTGGCTTTGGAATGCGAATAGACCTTGGTTTTTCCAACACGACAAACGTCACGAAACAATCCATCTTCCTGAAATCGGTGAAGGATTCCAACGAGTTACACTGAGTGAGAAATTCAGACACTTAGTTACCAACGACGGACAAACTTGGTTTGCACCAAGAAAGTTCTTGAAGGACGCTCTCGAGTTGGAAAGTGATAAAGTTGTAGGTGATACAATCAAGCAAGACACTTATCATATGTGGTATGTTGCAAAGAGTTACAACGACTGTTATGGTAACCCTGACGAATTGGCTTTTGGTAAGGAACACTCTGATGAATATGCAAGAAGATGTATTTTCTATTTCAAGAAATATCTCGAATACTGTCACAATTTTTGGATTACAGGTAAACCCAAATATTCTGATGAGATGGCTTATCAGGCACTGATTATGTTGGGACAAGCATATTCTTTCATTGGGGACAATCAGCAGGCTGAAATGTATTTCCCGATGGCAAAAATATTCGTACCCGAAAGAAACGAACATTTGATGTATTGGGCGTTTCACCTTAGAGCGACTGAACAGTACGAAAAAGCACTCGAAATAGTTGATTCAATAATTCAAGGAGGTAATGTGAATCCTTTCCCGAGAAGGTCATTCCTGATTGAAGACAGGGCTTACACCAACACATCTGACGAGATGTTCAAAGTTAGGGAGGAAATCCTTAGAAAAATAAATGAACCTGTTATCTCATCGCAAGGTGTTGAATTTGATTTTTCCTAATCAAAAATATGATTTTATTATAGTCGGAAGTGGATTCTTCGGCTCCATTTGTGCACACGAATTGTCCAAGAAACACAAGGTTCTTGTCATCGAAAAAAGAAATCACATTGGAGGTAATTGTTTTACTGAAAATGTTGATGGAATCCAGGTACACAAATATGGGGCTCACATATTCCACACTTCAGACAAAAAAGTGTGGAATTATGTGAATCAGTTTGCTGAGTTCACACCATTTGTTAATTCACCATTGGCGAACTACAAGAATGAGATTTACTCTCTTCCTTTCAATATGTGGACTTTCTATCAATTGTGGGGTACCAAAGATGAGGACACCGCTCGAGGTAAAATAGAGTCACAAAGATTCAAGGGAACAGTGACAAACCTTGAGGAACAAGCATTGTCGATGGTTGGTGTAGACATTTATGAAAAACTAATCAAAGGGTATACAGAAAAACAATGGGGTAGAAAATGTTCTGAACTACCAGCATCTATTATTAAAAGATTACCTGTTAGGTTCACTTGGAATAACAATTACTTCAACGACACTTATCAAGGAATTCCAAAGGGTGGATACACACAAATATTTGAAAAATTATTAGAAGGGGTTGATTTGTTTATTGGGGTAGATTTCTTTGAAAACAAAGAACATTACGAATCAATCGGTAAAAAAATTATTTATACAGGTCCTATAGACAGGTTCTATGAGTATCAGTTCGGTAGATTAGATTACAGAAGTTTGAGATGGAGACAACACAAAATTGAAAACGATAACTTTCAGGGTAACCCCGTGGTAAATTATACTGATTTTGAGACTCCATTTACAAGAATACTTGAACACAAATGGTTTGATTATCAAAACCAAAAGGGTTCTGTTATTTCCTTAGAATATCCACAAGAATACACTGGTGAAAACGAACCTTATTATCCTGTTAGAGACGATGAGAACGTTATGAGATACCAACAGTATAAGAGTCTTGCGGATAAAAGCGATAAGTATATTTTTGGT
>Ga0172364_10002935_pt1 | contig 13604 bp, 12 predicted proteins | sample LakKivSesite10cm_FD_114545 | JGI IMG/M metagenome (GOLD analysis project Ga0172364, IMG submission 114545) | Sediment microbial communities from Lake Kivu, Rwanda - Sediment site 10cm | ecosystem: Environmental > Aquatic > Freshwater > Lake > Sediment | place: Rwanda: Western Province, Lake... | reverse complement strand
CTGGAAAAAATAAAAGAGGTGCAAGAAAGAGAGGAAAAAAATGAGCGACCCCAGAATTGATAAGCTGGCCCATCTTTTAGTGGATTATTCCGTGGAAGTGAAACCAGGAGAAGTTGTGGTGATCAACTCTTTCCCCGAGGCGGTGGACCTGATTCGCGCTCTCTACAGGGAGATCCTTCTCCAGGGAGGGCATCCCCTCCTGCGTTTGGGTCTGGAGGGATTGGATGAGAGCTTCTTCCGCTATGCCTCAGACGAGCAACTGGATTTCGTTCCCGAGATCAGAAAATTTGAAGTGGAGCACATGGATGCGCAAATCGCGATCGGAGCCCCGACTAATTTGAGGGAGCTTGCGGGAATCGACCCCAAAAGGATCGGGAGGAGGCGCAAGGTCCTGGAACCCCTGATGAAGCGCTTTATGAAGTCCAGGGAGGAAGGGGGTATCAAATGGGTAGGTTTCGATTATCCCACAAACGCCCTGGCTCAGGAAGCGGGGATGTCTCTCTCCGATTACCAGGACTTCGTCTTTAAAGCCTGCATGCCCGACGAAAAGGACCCGGTGGTCTACTGGATGAAGGTGCATGAGGAGCAGGAGCGCCTGGCGGAATTTTTAGGCAGGGTGGAGGAGCTGCACTACCAGGGGCCAAATTTAGATTTGAAGATGAAAGTGAAAGGAAGAAAGTGGATCAACTGCGACGGCAAGCTCAACATGCCCGATGGGGAAATCTTCACCGGGCCGATCGAGGATTCCGCGGAAGGGTTCATTTATTTTGATTACCCCAGCGAGTTCTACGGAAAGCCCGTGGAGGGCGTGCGTTTGGAGTTTGAGCGCGGAGAAGTGGTGAAATTTTCTGCACAAAAAGGGGAGGAGAGCTTGAAAGCCGCCCTGGAAATCGATCCTGGAGCCCGAAAGATCGGGGAAATCTCCTTTGGTACCAACTCTGGCATCCAGATCTGCACCAAAAACACCCTTTTCGATGAGAAGATCGGGGGCACCATTCATCTGGCTTTAGGCAATTCCTACTCCGAGTCCAGAGGGGTGAATGAATCCGCCATTCACTGGGACTTAGTGCGGGAAATGAAGAACGGCTCACAGGTGAAAGCGGATGGGAGGATCATCTACGAGAACGGGAAATTTTTAAATTTTTGAAATAACTTCTTTAAGAACTCAGGAAAGGCTATAATCGGGAAAAGAAATAGACAACCACATCCTGATAGGAAGATCAATTGTCAAAAAACAAGGAGGTGCGAATTTATGTTTGGGAAATTGAAGGTGGTTCTAAGCTGGTTGCTCGTTTTCTCTTTGATTTCTTTCGCCTATCTGCCGTCTCCGGCATCCGGCCACAACGAGGAATGGACCTGTTCTGCCGATTTTGGCACCACCCCCAAAATCGATGGCCAGATCAACCCTCGAGATGAGTGGACTGATGCCAACCATGTTTCCTTAGGCGCAGTTGGCGGGCCCCAGGTGACGGTTTACATGAAGGCCATTCCCGGAGATTATCCCGGAGGAGGGAGGCTCTACCTCTACTTTTGGGTCCCCAATCTCTATTACGAAATATCCTTCGAGTGGTGTTCCCTGCACAATCTGGGCTCTAAGCCTCAAACGGACGACAGGCGCATAGCCGCTGATGTTGCAGGCGGTGAGTTTCCCTCGTTTTTTACCTTCGCTACGGGAACGGGAACTGGCTGGGAAACGATTTCTCAACCACCTGGTTTCGCTGGCGTAATCAGCAATAAAAGCGATACCGGCTGGATTGTGGAGATGGCCATACCATACGATTTTTTGGGGATCACGATCTGCGATCCTTCACCCAAAGGCTGTCTCTTCGATGCCGTGGGGATGGAACAAACCGGTAAACCTGTTTTCTATTACTGGCCTCCGGCAAGCGCCACAAAAGCCGACTGGATGGTTCCCAACACCTGGGGGAATATGGTCCCTTCGGACTGCTGGGGTGCCCCTCGCGGCCGGCTGATCATCGAGGAAGGTCCCAATTCTCCTCCTGATCACAACTATGACCCGGGAGACAAGTATAACGAGATGATGCAGCTCGTGCTTACAGCGGACTTAAACCAGTCCGAAGACGTTGTTCCGGAGGACGTCTATTTGAACGACCTGACCATCACTGCCACCGGCACCGGCAACGACCAGACCGATATTGCCAACGTGCTTCTGATTGAGGACACCAACCAGGACGGCCTCTACGACGGCACAGAGCCAGTTTTAGCTCAGGGGACCTACCCCGCAGACAACGGCGCAATTACTTTTTCCTTCCCCGCACCGGGATTATTGATCAAATTGGGGCAGCCGAAATATTTGCTCGTGGTCTACCTGATGAATCCCTCCCCACTGGTGGGAGCTACTTACCAGTTCTTCGTCTCCGGAGTTAACGCTACCGGAGCGGTATCCGGGATGGCCGTGCCCGTAGTTGGCTTTAGGGAACAGCTTCCTGCCACTGTGGCCGTCCTCTGGCGCTACATTCTCTTTTCTGCCTTAAAGACCGTTCCTGGACCTTCAGGGAAACCCGCGCTTTCCATTCAGAAAGTAGCTACCGCCGACTCCGTGATGGCCGGGGAAAACATCACCTTCTTTATCCTGATCAAGAACACCGGAGACGTGACCCTGTATGGAGTTTCGGTTACGGACACCATACCGGCCAATACCACATTTGTGGACGCTCCGGCCACCCCCTGGGGCCCAGCAGGGACTTACGACGCTGGCACTGGTGTAGTGACCTGGAGTCTGGGAAACATGGCCCCGGGAGACTGGGCCGTTTTGAAACTGATCGTGAAAGTGGATGCGGCTACTCCTGATGGAACCTTGATCCGCAACAAGGCTGTGGCCCATTCCACCAGACCTCCTCTTACCGTGGAATCGGAGGATGAGGTAGTAGTGGTGGGAGGAGCGATTCATGAGGCCTACATCAAGGGCTACACGGGAGACCTGGGCAACATCTTCGGGCCCAATCGCAACGTCACCCGGGCTGAGATCGCAGCCATCATTGCCCGGCTTCTCCATCTGGAGAGCACGGTCACCGGACAGCAGTTCTATCCTGACGTCCCTTCCTGGCACTGGAGCTTCAAGTACGTGGAGGCGGTAAATAGAGCCGACATCATGAAGGGTTTCCCGGATGGGAACTTCTATCCGGATAAACCAGCCACCAGAGCCGATGTAGCCGTGGCCATGCTCCGTGCCAGGGATATCGATCCCGTGGTCTTCCTCCCTGCTCCTCCCTTCCCGGACATCTCCGGACACTGGGCGATTGAGGAAATCGAAACGGCCTACGTCTTAGGGATTGTAGAAGGATTGCCCGATGGCACCTTCCACCCCGATGACCCCATCATCCGCGCGGAAACCGTGACCTTGATCGATCGCTCCCTGGGAAGAGGGCCCCTGCTTGAAGGTCCGGTAACTCAGCACTTCCCGGATTGCCGCCCCACAGACTGGTTCTACGGCTGGGGAGAGGAGTCCTTCGCCTCCCATAAGGGAGTGCGCTTGCCCTCCGGCAACGAGAAGCTAATAGAGTATGTGGACACCGGACCGGTGTGGTAAAAGAAAGTCGACCTTAAGAGCCTGAATCGCTGATCTGCTGATTGAGGGGGAACGATAGCGTCACGATCGTTCCCCTATCCTTTGCGCTCGCCAACTCGATCGTTCCCCCCATCAGTTCCACAAGCGACTTGGTGATGAAAAGACCCAGGCCGCTGCCCCCGGCCCCTTTGCCCATTTTTCCCTGACGGAAACGCTGGAACACGAAGTCCTGCTCCTCCGGAGGGATGCCATAACCGGTGTCCTGGAAGGTTAGCCTCAGGGAGGAATTTATCTTCTCCGCTCGAACAAGGACCAGCCCACCGGGCGGGGTGTACTTCAGGGAATTGGATATCAGGTTGCTGCACGCCTCCTCCAAACGAACGGGGTCCACGCGCAGCGAGGGAAGGTCCGGGGGGCAGTCGAGGGTGAAGTTCAAATTCCGGGACCGGGCCAGCGGCTGAAACATTGAGTACACCTTTTTTAGGAGCCGGCACAGGTCTGTGGGAACTGGCTCCACTTTTATCATTCCCGCCTCCAGGCGGTTGAAGTTGACCAGATTATGAACGAGGTTCCTCAAAACGAGCAAATTGTTCTCCATGCCGCTGAGATAGCCAGCCGATGGAGGTGAGTTGTATTCCTTTTTCATCAGCTCCACGGCCGCCAGAAGGGAAGTGATAGGGGAACCCAGGTCGTGAGCCACAGCTTCCACCAGAGTGCGCCTTTCTATTTCCAGCCTCCTGAGCGGGGTGATGTCTTTCAGGGTAAGAATTACCCCCTTGAGCTCGTTACCCAAAGAGAGGGGCAGAAAGCTGATCAGCATTTGCCTGTCCATGGCGGAAAAGTACCCTTCATATACCGTTTCCTTCCCTGTGAAGTAAGCCTCTTTCAAACCTTCCCAGAACCTGAAGCTGATCGTTTTTGGGTCGATATTCAGCCTTTTGAGGACCTCTTCAGGCTCTAAACCAAGAAACTGTTTTTTGGAAGTAGAGAAAAATGCTTCTGCAGCTTTATTGGCGTCAACGAGCTTTCCCTCTCGGTCGAAAATCGCCAGGATGTCCTGTGAGGATTCTATGATCCCGCGGAACCAAATGCTGTCCGCTTCCGCTTTCTGGCGCGCTTCCTGCGATTCCCGATAAAGTTTCACCAGGGATTCTGCAAGTGCGCCGATTTGGTCTTGCGGCCACTTTCTTTCCGCCTCCCTTTTCCCGGATACCAGTCGGTGGACGTCCTGGTTCAAGGCGTTCAGGGGAACAAGCAGCCACCTCTGAAGAAGGCCCGAGGCCAGGAGAACCAGAAGGAGGAAGCCCGCCCCCACAACGATTGAGAAAATGATCGCGCTCCGTCTGGCTTCACTGACATTCCCGGAAAAGTCGCAAATTGCCAGGTAACCGATATTTTTTCCCTCGGGGTTATAAATCGGTCGGGAGGCCAAAAGAGCTCCGCTATGAAGGGTTACAAATGAGTAATTGTCTTTCAACGGGATGTCGAGCCCCTCGATTTCCTTGAGCTCCTCAGGCGTTCCTCTGTTCCCTGCCAGGGCCACCTTCCCTTCAATCAAAAGGAGGGGGAAGGTGTCCTCGGCTCCAAAAGGGGAAAGCTTTCGGGTTTCAATTTCTGTGCAAAAAGCAGGACTCCGGCGGGAGGGTCAGCGCTGTCTCTTTTGAGAATCGGTCCTGAAGCGAAGAGGACAGCCGAAGAGCCCAGGCGCTCGAAGCCGGAAACGAATTGGGATTCGCGCAGGGCTTTCTCTAAGGGGTAATTCCAGGTTTGAGAATCGGATAATGAGGGAGTGCCCGCAAAACCCAATAAGGACCCGGATTTGTCCCAGAGGACCACGAAGTCTATTCCGAAATGCTCTGGAACCCAGCAGAAAATGTTTTCCTCGAGCCAGGCCCCGTTTTTCTCACTGACTGCATTGTAGTCCTCCGTCCAGAGGGCGTAATCTTTGAGGATTTTTTCCAGCTCGAATCTTTTATCTTCCATGAAGGCCTGAAGGTCGGAAAGGGAAGCATTGAGATGCTGGGACTCCCTTTCTAAGAGCACGTGGCCATTAAGAAAGTAAGTGAGCAGAGCAAGGGCAAGCAGGGGAATTTCCCCGATTATTAGGAAGCTCAACAAAACCTTACGCCCAATTTTCATTTTCTTTAATTAAAAGAAAAAAGAAGTACTTTGTCCTGGGAGTTCGCCCCATTCCCTATAAAAGAGCAATATCATTATACCATAAATTGGCTTTCAGGCGAAGGTCAGGCCGAAAAACTTCCTGAACCTATATGTTGACAGGTTTTGAAAGCAATTTATAATAAAAAGGTCTCTGCGATGAACAAGGAACGTGGCGCATTCTGGGTATTGTTAATTAGGGATAAAGAAGGAAACAAAAATCTTTTAGGGGTTCCTGAACCATGGTCTATCTCACTTTAGGTTTTCTTTTGCTTTTTGCGCTTCTCGCTGTCCTTTTGCGAGATATTCTCCTCTCGGTCCTCTCCCTGGCCGCGGTTTCCGCCCTCCTTTCCATCGCCTTCTACCAGCTCAATTCCCCAGTCGCCGGAGCCTTTGAGCTTTCAGTGGGAGCGGGCCTGATCACCGTGCTTGCCGTGCTTACCATCTCCTTCGTGCAGAAGAGGAAGGAGAAAAGGCAGGCGGGCGCGGTGCTCTGGGTGGTGCTCTCCCTAACGGTCGCTGCCCTGATTTTCTTCCTCTTCCAGGCACTCTGGCCTCAGGCCCTGGCTAACGTCTTTCCCAAGACCGCCTGGGGGGATGTGGGAGAGGTCCTCTGGAAGGTGAGGCTGTTCGACCTGCTCCCCCAGATTCTGGTGATTTTGGCCGCCGTTCTGGGTATTTTGGCATTATTGAGAAAGGAGGGGGAAAACAAGGAGAAATGAACCTCTGGCCCTTTGTTTTTGCCCTTTTCACTTTGGGAATTTTTTGTTTGCTCACCAGGCGCAACCTGGTAAAAATCCTGATCGGCCTCGAGCTTCTGAGCAAAGGTGCGACCCTTGCTTTGATCTGGAGCGGAATTCTGCGCAATTCCCTGGCCTACACTCAAAGCCTGGCCGTGATTGTGATTGCCATCGAGGTCATGGTCGTGGCTATCTTTCTGGCCCTGGTCTACGCTTTCCACGAGAAATCGAGTTCGCTTGATACTGACGATATGAGAAGGTTGAAAGGATGATGAATCTGGAGATGATCCCCCTCTTGCTTTTGATCGTGCCGCTTGCGGGAGCCGCTCTGGTTCCCTTAATTAACCTCTTATTCTCTAAAGCGGTGCCGCTATTTTCCGTTTTTGTGGGACTTGTGACAGCAGTCATCGGCTTTTTCCTCCCCGGTCAGATCGGGGCCAAAGCTGTATCCATTGTATGGCTGCCTGGAGTGCTGAAAACCGGATTTCAGTTAGATACTCTCTCCGTAGTCCCCGCATTGATCGCCACCTGGATAGGATTCCTGGTCCTCATTTACTCATTGGGCTACATGAAGCGCGAGGAGAACCTCTCTCGCTACTACTCCCTCACCCTGCTTTTCATCGCTTCCATGATCGGGATGTCCCTGGCCGATAACTTCCTGGCGCTCTTTTTCTTCTGGGAGGTCATGGGGGTGTGCTCCTACGCTCTGATCGGCTTCTTTTACAAGGACCCCAAGGCGGCTTCAGCCGGAGTAAAGGCTTTCCTCACGACGAGGATTGGTGATATCGGGCTTTTGGCGGCCATCCTCACAATTTACGCGCTCACTGGTACTTTCTCCATCAGCGCAGGACTGGCTTCCGGTGCCAGAATTGCGCTTCCCCTTTTGAACTTTATAGCTTTTGGCTTTATTTTAGGAGCAGTGGGTAAATCAGCGCAGATGCCGCTGCACGTCTGGCTGCCGGACGCCATGGAAGCTCCCACCACCATCTCCGCTTTAATTCACGCCGCCACCATGGTGAACGCCGGCGTGTACCTTCTGGCTCGCGTCTCCCCGCTTCTGGCCCTCGTTCCCTCCTGGCTTACAGTTATTCAATGGATCGGCGCTTTAACCGCGCTTCTGGGTTCCTTACTCGCTTCGTTCCATAATGACCTGAAGCGCATTCTCGCCTATTCCACCATCTCTCAGCTTGGGTACATGTTCCTCGCCGTAGGGGTGGGCGGGGTATTCGCCTCCCAGTTTCACCTTTTCTCCCACGCCATCTTTAAAGGCCTGCTCTTTCTCTGCGCCGGGGCTGTGATCCACGAGCTGGGCACAAAGGATATCAGGGAGATGGGCGGACTGTGGAAGTTCATGCCCGTCACCGGAACCACATTCCTCATCGGAGCCCTGGCCTTGATGGGCCTGCCCGTGCTCAACGGCTTTTTCTCCAAGGACATGATCCTGGAAGAAGCTATGGTTGCCGGTTCCTGGGGGCCATTGATTGTCGCTGCCCTGGCCGCTCTGCTCACAGCCTATTATTCCCTGCGTACCACCGCCGTAGTGTTCTGGGGAAAAAGGAGAACGGCGGTACACGTGCATGAAGCGCCTGCCGTGATGACTGTGCCCCTTGCGCTTCTGGCCCTGGGCTCCCTGGTTTCCTGGGTGCTCGTGGGACCATTGACTGCCTCCTGGACAAAAACCGGCCTGAAAGCTCCGCATATAGCCTGGTTCGAGCTACTAAAAGAGACCTTTTCTTCCACCGCTTTTATCATCACGGCCTGCGTGATCGTATTGGGCTTCTTGATTTTCTACTACCGCAAGAATCTGGGCTGGTTGAAAGAAAAGGTCCCCGCATTCTTTAAAGCGGTATCGGTGGGCCTGGGATTTGACACCTGCTACTCCTGGCTCTCAAGGCTGATTTATTCGGCCAGCTCAATTCTTTCTAACTTCTGGGAGGAGAAGGTTATGGAGGGAATAAACCGGGCCACCGGAAAAACCAGCGTGGCCTTGAGTATCTCAAGCAGGGAAATGCAAACCGGTGATCTGCACTGGAACCTGCTTTATGTGGTGATAGCTTTAATTATCATTCTGGGGTTGATCCTATGGTAGAGTTATTAATTTTGCAGTTTCTTCCCCTCCTGGGGGCGCTCTTTGTTCTTCTGATTCCCAAAGAAAGAAGGGAATCCGCGGCCATATTCTCCCTGGTCGTCGCCTGCCTGGAGATGGCCCTTGCCCTCACCTTGGTGCCCCAAAAGTTGACCTATTATCTGGGCCTGGGGCTGGGGGTGACCATGGTTTTCTCCTTCGACCCTCTGACGGCCATAGCGCTTTTAGTGCTTGCCGGCTCCTGTATCTTTTCTATTCTCTACTCCTTTAAAAAGCCCATTGAGCCCAAGCGCTCGCCATCCTTTTACTCTCTGATTTTGCTCGTTTTGTTCGGCACGGTGGGTGTGACTCTGGCGAGGGACCTGATTCAGTTCTACGTCTTCTGGGAGGTTATGCTGATCCCGGCCTGGGCTCTGGTGGTCAACTGGAACGAGGACCCCAAAAAGGTGCGCTACACAGGATTAAAGTTCTTCCTCATCACTCATATCGGTGCGGTGCTCACGCTTTCGTCCATTCTCTGGATTTACTCCACATTTGGCACCACCAACATGTTCCTCCTTCAGGACCTTCTTCCCACCCTGCCAGCGGCCACACTCATAGCTATGGCTGCCCTTTTCTTCATGGCCTTTATCGTCAAACTGGCCATATTCCCCTTCCATACCTGGCTTCCCGATGCCTACACCACCTCCAGCATGCCCGTTACCTTGATCCTCGTGAGCATGATGATTTCGGTGGGTATTTACGGCTTGGCCAGGTTTCTGCCCTTCTTCCCGAAGGAAGCAGTGGCTCCTTTGTCCATTCCTTACTTTATCGCCAGCCTGATCAACATATTCTACGGAGGAGCGATGGCCCTGGCGGAGAAAAACGCCAAGAGGATGATCGCCTACTCCTCAATGAGTCAGATGGGCTACGTGCTTTTCGGATTTGCCACTCTGATTCCCCTGGGAATTTCCGGCTCGGTTTTCAACATTATGAACCAGGCAGTCACCAAGCTTGTGCTCTTCGCCTCCGTGGGTATGGTGGCGGAAACAGCGGGCACCTGGCGCCTGGAAGAGTTAGGGGGCTGGGCCAAAAGGCATCCCTTCGCCGCAGTTTGCGCTTCGGGGGCGATGCTCTCCCTTCTGGGCACTCCTCCCATGCTTGGTTTCTGGCCTGAGTTTTTGACCTTCTCCGGAGGGTTTGCTTTCGGCAATTACCTGATCGCTTCCCTGGCCCTCGTGGGCACGGTGCTGACCGCCGCTTATGGTTTACGCCTGGTCAGGTTCGTCTTCTTCGGGCCGCTAAAGAATGAGCATGAGGGAGCTGTGATCCGACCTTCCTGGAATATGGCCCTCGTTTTGACCGCAGGCTTTTTGATAATTCTTTTCCTTGGGATTTATCCCGCCCCTGCCTTTCAGCTGGTGAGGAGCGCTCTTAATCTTCTGGGCTTCGGAATAGGAGGCTAAAGGTGAGCACACCCTTCCTGGAAACCACAATTTCGCTGCTTGTTCTGGGAGCCATAATGAGCTATCTTGGGGGAGCTCTTTTCCGCCACAGGGAGAGGCTGATTTCCGGGATCATCGCTTTCTTTGCTCTTCTGGGAAGTTTGGTTTCCTTTTCCCTGCTTTTGAGCCATACCGGCCCCAGCGAAAGGCTCCTCCTTTTCGGAGTTCTTCCCTGGCAGGTTGACCTCTTAGGATGGATCGTTGGTGAGGTAGGGCTGGTTCTGGGAACCATTGTGGCCTTTTACTCCATCGTTTACATGGAGGAGGACACGGGCACAAGCAAGTTCTTCCCTCTTCTGCTTTTGATGGTGTTATCTGTGATTGGCCTGGCTTTCGCCTACGACCTCTTTAACCTTTACCTCTTCTTCGAGCTCCTTTCCGTAACCTCTTTTGTCCTCGTAGCTTTCCGAAAAGCCAGGTGGGAGCCGGTGGAAGCGGGCATAAAGTTCATGGTGATGTCGGCAACAGGCTCGGCCCTAATCCTTCTGGGGATCTCGCTCGTTTACGCTCAGTTTGGCAACCTTGATCTGAATTATCTCTTCACCGCCTCTGGCGGGGCTTCGATCTGGCTCCCCATTACCCTGTTTATCATCGGGTTCGGGATTAAAGCCGCCATGTTTCCCCTGCATACCTGGCTTCCGGACGCTCATCCGGAGGCACCCTCCGGCATCTCCGCCATGCTCTCGGGTATCATCATCCAGGCCGGCCTTTTCGCTATGCTCCGGATCCTGCTCTCCCTCGGTGCCAGCCTGAACTGGGGCGAGATCATCATCTGGTTCGCGCTATTGACCATGACCGCGGGGAACTTGATGGCCCTGACCCAAAAACAACTCAAGCGCATGCTTGCCTACTCCTCCATCGCCCAGATGGGGTACATTCTTTTAGGAATTGGGATGGGAGCGACTTATGGCGTAGCCAGCGGCTTCACCGGCGGCGTCTTCCACATAGTGACTCACGCTTTCATGAAAGGGCTGGCCTTCCTCTGCGCGGGAGCCCTGATTTTCCGACTGAGTTCAGGAAATCTTGAGGACATGCGCGGTGCAGGGTGGAGAATGCCCATTACCGCCTTTACCTTTTCGGTGGCCGCCCTATCGCTTGCGGGAGTTCCTCCCTTCTCGGGATTTATGAGCAAGCTTTTGATTTATCAGAGTGGTATTCAAAGCGGAACCGTGCTGGGCTGGGTGGGAGCATTCTTAGCCATCGCTAACTCAGTCCTCTCTCTGGGATATTACCTGCCGGCAATCGGAGTTCTGTACAGCAAGGAAAGAGCCAGGGAAGTTTCCAGGGTTAGAGAAGTCCCCTGGGCCATGGCTGCGGCCCTGATTATCCTCTGCCTGATAACAATCTACCTCGGAGTTCAGCCTGATCCCGTGAGAAGCTGGGTCGCTCAGGCTTTCTCCCTTCTTGAAGGAGGGTTTTAGATGAGCTTTGTGCCTCCGTTAGCTTTTGTTTTTTTCCTGCTCCTGGCCCTTTTGCTGGGCCTGGGAGGGAAGAAAATGTCTCCAGGAGCGCCCCCTGATGAAGAGGCCACCACCTCCTACGCCGGAGGCGAGGACATCCCCGGGGAAAAGAAGTTCATCGGGTACAAGATCTTTTTCCCGATCGCGCTATTTTTCACCGTGCTCCACGTCCTGGCGCTGCTTTTAGGACTTTTGCCCTTCGGCCTGGCCTGGATTGGGTTGGTGTACGCAGGAATAATTGTTCTGGCGCTTCTGTCTTTGATATTGAGGTGATGAAATGTCCAAGATTGTAGATTGGTCGAGAAGAGCATCTCCCTGGATCATCCACTTCAACGCCGGTGGATGCAACGGGTGTGATATAGAGGTTCTGGCCGCACTGACCCCCCGCTTCGACGTGGAGCGCTTCGGCATACTCCTGAAGGGGACTCCCAGGCACGCGGACATCCTTGTCTGCACCGGGCCTGTGAACGAGCAGATAAAGAGCAGGCTGAAACGCATTTATGATCAAATGCCTCATCCCAAGTTTGTAGTGGCAGTGGGGGCCTGCGCCATCTCGGGCGGAGTTTTCCGCGGTTGCTACAACACTCTGGGAGGGATGGATGACGTTCTGCCCGTCACCGCTTACATTCCCGGTTGCCCTCCGCGCCCTGACGCCATCATTCAGGGGGTTTACGCTCTGCTTGAGAAACTCAGGAAAGGAGGAAGCAAAGGTGGGTAGCTGGGTAGATGTTGATTCTCCTGAAATCCGCAACTGGGTTGAGGGACTGATAAAAAGCGGAAAATTTCGCGTTCTTTCCACAATTACCGGATACGAAGAAAACGACAGGCTTTACATCGTTTATCACTTTATGAATACGGAGGGCGAGCTGAACGTGCGCACCTCCGTTCCCAAGGAGAACCCCATTCTCCCATCGATTACCCCCGTTTTGCCAGGAGGGGTCCTCTACGAAAGGGAGATCCAGGACCTCCTGGGGGTCAAGTTCGAGGGCATTATGGACTCAAGAAGGCTGATACTGCCCGAGCACTGGCCCGAGGGAGTTTACCCTCTGCGCAAGGATTTCCAACCCGAGGAGGTGAAAAGCCATGAGTGAAAGATTGACCTTACCCATCGGACCCCAGCACCCGCTTTTGAAAGAGCCGATCCACTTCCGCTTTACTTTGGATGGAGAAACGATTGTGGATGCCGACATCCGCATGGGTTATAACCACCGGGGGATTGAGAAAGCCGCGGAGGAAAGGACCTACATTCAGGACCTCTACATGATCGAGAGGATCTGCGGCATCTGTTCCCACGTGCACGCTACAAACTTTGTACAGGCGGTGGAAAAAATTCTGAACGTGGAAATCCCGTCCCGGGCGAAATTTTTGCGCGTGGTGGTGGGCGAGCTGGAGAGAATCCACAGCCACCTCCTCTGGCTGGGCATCGCCGGACACGAGATCGGCTTTGACACGCTCTTCATGGTCTCCTGGAGAGACCGGGAAATTGTCCAGGACCTTTTGGAGATCATCACTGGAAACCGCGTGAACTACGGCATGAACACCTTCGGCGGTGTGCGCAAGGACATGACTCCCGAGGAAATCAAGGAGACCCTCAAGGGAATAAAGATTCTCGAGGAGCGCACCCTATATTACCAGAAGGTGGTTAAGGAGGAAAGCACATTCATTGCCCGGGTCTCCGGAGTGGGATACCTACCTAAGGATATCGCGCTGGCCTACTGCGCTGTGGGACCCACGGCCAGGGGTTCAGGCGTGGATTACGACGTCAGGAAAGATCTGCCCTACGCTGCTTATGGTCAGATTCCCTTCAACGTGATCACATCGGATAGAGGGGATGTTCTGGGGCGGACGCTGGTGAGGGTGGGAGAAATCGTTGAAGCCGTCAAAATTATCCGCTACGCTTTAGAGAACCTTCCCGAAGGTCCGATCTCTGTGCGCGTGCCCCGCAAGGTTCCCGCCGGAGAGACCACCTCCCGTTACGAAGCCCCCCGCGGAGAGTGCATTCACTTCGTCCGGGCAAACGGAAGCGAAAAGCCGGACAGGGTTAAAGTGCGCGCTCCCACCATGGCAAACTTGATGTCCATCAGGCACTGCCTCCTGAACCAGCAGGTGGCTGATATTCCCATTATCATTGCTGCCATCGACCCCTGT
>Ga0172364_10002931_pt1 | contig 13609 bp, 13 predicted proteins | sample LakKivSesite10cm_FD_114545 | JGI IMG/M metagenome (GOLD analysis project Ga0172364, IMG submission 114545) | Sediment microbial communities from Lake Kivu, Rwanda - Sediment site 10cm | ecosystem: Environmental > Aquatic > Freshwater > Lake > Sediment | place: Rwanda: Western Province, Lake... | reverse complement strand
GCGAGGCTGCCCGTCGGCGTTGGGGCGCTGGCCGGGGGGCTACACGACCCAGTTCAGGTTGTTGTTGCCGTCGTCCAGGGCGTTCTTGAGCGATTCCATGTAAGGCCGGATCGGATTGCCGGCCAGGACCAGCGGGTTGGCCGCCAGTGCGGCGTCGGCCTCGGCGATGAGGGCGTTCACGGTCACGACCCGCGTCGTGCCGTCGGGGTTGGTCACCAGCAGCAGGGAGTCGCCGTCGACGCCCGTCACGTCGGTGTGCCGCGCGTTAAGGACCATGGTGGCGAGCTGGACGGAAAGCATGGAGGCCATGTTGCTCGCATCGGCATCTATAAGCCAGTCGCTGAGCTGCCTTTTGGCCGTGTTGAGGTTCCCGCTGAGGACGAGGTCCGAACCGTTGGGGTTCCGCAGGTAAAGGGCGTTCAGGGCGGCGATGTCGGCCGCCGTGATAAGCTTCTGGCCATTCTTGTTGTGCCAGAACCCGAGGGTCAGGCCATAGCGCTGGACGTTCTGCACGTTGCCGAACGCCAGGCCGGGCTCGATCCGCTCCGTTTCTGCCGGAACAACCGGATAGCCGCTGTAGGGCATGAAGTTGAGTACGGGCCATCTGTGCGTCTCCTGTCCGTCCCGGCAACGGAGGACATCGATAGGCAGACAGTCTGCTCTGCGTGCTCATCCGGCGAACCGGAGGCGACAATCGTGGGTTCGTGGCGATGTCCAGGCCAGACTGGCGCGCGAGCTTAGCGCATCACAGAACTACGGCCTCATCCCGCCGCCGGGAACCACGGTCACCGAAGATACTCCACGAAGCCCCGCTTTTCATGTCCTTGGGTGAACCGAAGGGTCATGAACGACTGCTGCTTGAAATCCCGTCGAGCGGCCGGGATTCCGCACCTTCCTGCGCGCGAGGCGGAGCGTCGCAGGCACCGTCCACGACGCCCAAAAGGCAGGCGACGAGGAGTCGGGGCCGGCCGAGGGGTCAGAACCGGCCGGGAAGTCGAACCCGGCCGGCGGCCGCCGCTGCGCGCCGCACAATCCAGCGCGCTTGCGTGAGCAAGCTGCCAGCGTAGAATGGCCGCCGCGGTCGGCTGGCCGGGCGCCGGCCGGCACGCCGAGGCACCCATGAGCGACGAGCTGCCCCATGTCGTCATCGTCGTGGTCGATTGCTTCCGCCCCGACGCCTGCCCCCTCAGCGGCGGCCAGGAGCTGACGGGCTGGCCCAAGCTCCGCGCCCGGAGCACCGTCTTCACGCAGGCGATCAGCTCGGCGTCCAACACGCCGGTGTGCTTCGCCAGCCTGCTCAGCGGGCAGTACAGCTTCCGCCACGGTGTCCGCACGATCGCCGGGCCGAGGATCGCCCCCGGCACGGCCACGCTGGCGACGGTCCTGCGTGCGGCCGGCTACCGCACGTGCGCCTACCTGACCGGGCCGATGCTGTCGGCGTTCGGCCTGGACGAGGGCTTTGAGGTCTACGAGCACCGCCCGCAGGAGACGAACATCTATGGCCAGTGGGGGCGGCGTTTCACGGCCGACTTCGGGCGGCATTTCACGCACCCGCGCCCGGCGTTCGTGCTGCTGCACCTCTTCGAGCTGCACGCGAAGCGCGCGACCAACGGCGTGGCGGTGAAGCCCGGCACGGCGGAGGAGTACCGCGTCGCGTGGCGGCAGCTCGACGCGAAACTGGACGCGCTGCTGGCGCAGGTGCCGCCGGGGGCGCTGGTGGTCCTGACGGGCGATCACGGCGAGCAGATCGGACGGCTGTCGGACCGCACACCGTGGGGCCACGTCATCCGCAAGATCCGCGAGAACCTTCGCCTTCGCCGCCGGCCGGTCGACTGGAAGGGCCACGGCTTCCACGTTTTCGAGGACCTGGTGCGGATGCCGCTGGTGCTGTGCGGCCCCGGCGTGCCGCAGGGGCGCCTCGTCGGCGACCAGGTCCGCCAGATCGACATCATGCCGACGGTGCTGGAGCTGGCGGGCCTGCGCCCGCCGCAGCCGACGCACGGCCGCTCGCTGGCGCCCCTGCTGCGGGGCGAGGAGCTGCCGCACGAGGCGGCGTACGTCGAGTCGGGGCGCGACGATCCGCCGCGGCACTGGCACGGCCTGCGCAAGGACGGGTGGAAGTACGTCGAGCACCCGCGGTGGGGGATGAACGTCGAGGCCGCCCCGCAGCTCTACAATCTTGCCGACGACCCGCGCGAGCGGCGCAACGTGATCGGAGCGAACGTCCAGCGCGCGGTGGCCATGCGCCGCGAGCTGGACGCGCTGGTTCACGGCGGCGGCCAGGCGCCCAGCGAGGGCGCGCCCATGGCCGCCGACGACCAGGCGAAACTGGCCGAGCAGCTCAAGGCGCTGGGGTACATCTGAGGGCCGACGGCTTGTCAGGCCAGCACGCCGCGGCTGTCGAGGTCGCCGCCGGCCGGCACGCCCAGCAGGTCAAGGATGGAGCGTGTCACGTCTGTGATGCCGCGGCGTTCGGGCGTGACGGCCCGCCCGCGGATGCACAGCATCGCGTCGCGGTAAGTGTGCATGCCCTCCAGCGGGCTGTGGTCGAACAGCTCGCCGTCGCTGAGGGCGGCCTTGAGGTCGTAGCCGTCGGCCGGGTCAATCAGCAGATCGGGGGCGTGGTGGACGTAAGGCCCGGCGAAGGTCTCCTCCCGCCGCAGCAGCCTGGCGCAGACGGCGGCGCCGCTGGCCGGGTCGGTCCACCGGCGCAGCTTGTCGGCCAGCTCGTCGCGCAGGGCGGCGGCCTCGTCGGGCTCGAGCGTGCCGACGTCGAACGCCTCGCGCCGCAGCAGGTGCACCCGCCCGGGCACCAGCGACACCGCGCGCGACGGCGGCGCGACGGCCTGGAACATGCGCTCCGGCGGCCCGGCCGTCCACAGGCAGCCCTCCCGCCTCAGCCAGCGGTTGAGCTGCACCTCGGCCGTGATGCGGCAGAAGCCGTGGTCGCTCAGCACGATCAGCGTCACGTCGTCGCCGAGGGCCGCGTCGAGCCGCCCGAGCCAGTCGTCCACGCCGCGGTAGAAGTCGCGGAAGAACGCCGCCGCAGGCCCGCCGTCGGCCCACTGGCCCCACAGAAAGTGATTCACCCGGTCGGTCTCCATCACGTGCAGCAGGAACAGGTCCCACGGCTCGGCGAGCATCGCATCGGCCGTGCGCCGCCGTCCGGCCAGCAGCTCCATCGCCGCCCGCTGGAGGTAGTCGCGGTCGGTCCGCGCGCGGACGGGATCGACGTCGAGCTGCCAGCCGAGGCGGCGCAGCTCCTCCAGCCGCCCCGGCGGGTGGACGGTGCGCTCCAGGCTGGGGGCCAGGAAGCCGCCGACCATCAGGCCGTTGATCGCCCGCGGGGGATGCCCGCTGGGCAGGCCCAGCGAGATGACGCGCCCCCCCGCGGCGGAGACGACCTGCTCGATCGTCTCGGACAGCAGGTGCTCGCCGTTGGGCAGGCGAAGCTGCAGGCGGCGGTCGATCTCGGCGAAGCCGAAGATGTCGAATCGCCCGGGGTTCTTGCCCGTCTGGAAGCAGCTCCAGGCGACGTTGGAGACGGTGGGATAGACGCTGTCGATCTGGGCCGCGCCCCCGCCGCCCAGCAGCCGTCCGAGGTTCGGCATGACGCCCTCGTCGGCGAAGCGCTCGGCCAGCGTCCACGGCACGCCGTCGAGGCCCAGAACGAACACGCGCCGCTCGGCCATGTCGTCAATCCCCCGCTCGGCTCGTCGCTGGAAGCAGGGGCTGCGCGACTCCCCGACCGTCCGCGCCGCCGGCCGTGGTTTGCCTATGGTTCCCGCCGGAGCCTTGCGAGAGGAGCGTCGTGATCGGCCAGACGACGAGGCCGGCCGCGATGCCGACGGTAAGACCCTCCAACCGAAGGCGCCAGGATCTCCACGTCTGCTTTCTGCGTGCCCATTCGATCTTGTCGTTCAGGTAGAACTCACTTTGGAACCGCACACAATCAACGTAGACAGGCTCCCAGAGCTCATAGGCGTTGTGCCAGGCGTGCTCGTCCCGCGAGTCGCCCTCCGCTTGTCGAGCCCGTATTGCCCCCGCCTGGATCCGACTGACGAGCTGCCGCATGCCGCGGTCGAAAGCGCCGTTGTCGATGATGCTTGTGTCGATCCTGCGAAGCTCGTTGTACTGGTCCATCGCGTTGCGGACGACGATCTTGAAGGCGTCGAAGCACCCTCTCTTCAGGTGAACGGAGGCGGCGTTCACGACCTCCTCTTCCGTCTGCCCGTAGTGCCAGTGTCGGGACAGGTGATCGAAGGCGGCGTTGACTTCGAAGAACAACTCCTGCGGGGGTTCGTTGAGAGACTGAAGGTGGCTGTAGAGGGGCTTGAAGTCCTCGTAGTAGAACGCGAACAGATCCCGTATCGTCCTCGGTTTCTTACTTGCCATGCACGGCCTTCAGGAAGTCTTGCTCAACCTGATCGTGCGGCACGGCGCGGTCGCGCAGCACGTTCCCGCGGCCGACCAGCGGGAAATGGCTGCGGAAGGTCTGGACTTTGCCGCGAGCGCGCTCAACGGCGGCACGCCTCTCGTCCACGGTCGTCCGCCGCAAGCGGCTGACACACTGTCCCGTAGCAAGCTCCACCGCTCGCTCCAAGTCTTTGCTCGCCATGATCGTGGCCCTGATCCCCCCGGCGCCGGCTGATTATACGTCTCTCGCGCGTCGATGCAACCAAACGAACACGCGCCGCTCGGCCATGCCGTCAGGCCCCCACCGCAAAGACGATCCCGCCGGCCTCGGCGTCGTGGCCGCGCATCAGGACGAAGCGGCCCAGCTCGGGGGTCTTCTTGAACGGCTCGGCCGCGACGGGCCGCTCGCAGCGAAGCACGACGTGCCCGACCTGCGCGGCGCTCATGGACTGGGCGTTTTCGGCCAGCAGCTCCAGCGTGGAGCTGTCGGTCAGGCGCTCGATGCGCTCGACGGTGCAGGCGACCTGCTGCGTGGCCAGGCGGAGGCGCAGCTTCTGGTCGATGGAAAACGGGCGCTCCGACAGCCAGAACACGCTGGCCTCGATGCGCGTGCCGGAGCTGGCGGGCGCGTCGGCGGGGCAGACGACCTGGCCGCGAGCGGCCTGGCCGTCGCCGCTGAGCGTCAGGCCGACGCTCTCGCCGGCCTGGGCGTCGCGGCGCGACTGGCCGAACATCTCCACCGTCTCCACGCGGGCCCGCAGGCCGGAGGGCACGCAGGCGACGTCCTGTCCGGCCGAGACGCGCCCCGCGGCGACCTGCCCGACGAGGATGTCGCGCCCCTCGACGGTGTAGCGGTCCTGCAGCGGCAGGCGGAGGGGCTGGGCGTCGGGGGCGGACTTGGCCTTCAGTTGGCCCAGCGAGGCCAGCACCGTCGGCCCGTCGTACCACGGCAGGTTGGCGCCGCTCGAGGCGATGTTGTCGCCCAGCTTGGCCGAGGCGGGGATCATCATCAGCGGCCGGAGCTTCAGCGCCTCAAACAGCCGCCCCAGGTCGGCGCACAGCTCGTCGTAGCGGGCCTTGCTCCAGCCGACCAGGTCCATCTTGTTGACCAGCACGATGATCTGTCGGATGCCGAGCATCCCCAGCACGTAGGCGTGGCGGCGCGACTGCTCGCGGATTCCCTCGGCCGCGTCCAGCAGGAACACCGCCGCGTCGGCGTAGGAGGCGCCGGTGATCATGTTGCGGAGGAACTCGCGGTGGCCGGGGGCGTCGATGATGACGTACTCGCGGTCCTCGCGGCGGAACCAGATGCGCGCGGTGTCGATGGTGATCCGGTTGCTGCGCGCCTCCTCCAGGTGGTCCATGACGTAGCTGAACTCCACGTCGTAGCCCAGGTCCTCGCTGGCCTTGCGGATCTCCTCCATCTTCGAGGCCGGCAGGCTGTGCGTGTCGTACAGCAGCCGCCCGATCAGCGTGCTCTTGCCGTGGTCGACGTGCCCGACGATGACGAACTTGAGCTGCTCGGTGTCCTGTGGGAGCGGCGGCATCACATGTACCCCATCGCGCGGAGCTTCTGCATGGTGTAGGCGGATTCCTTGTCCTGCGCCCGCCCGGCCCGCTCGGCCTCGGTGGTGGTGGCCAGCTCGACGACGATGTCGGCCACCGTGGCGGCGGAGGAGGCGACCGGCTGGCAGCAGGTGTGGCAGCCGATGCTGCGGAACCGCCGCCCGTCGCGGGCGAGGTACAGCGGGCAGATGGGCATCTTCTCACGCAGGACGTAGCGCCAGATGTCCAGCTCGCTCCAGTCCAGCAGCGGGTGCACGCGCGCGTGCGTGCCTTCCTCGTAGCTGTTCTTGTAGTGGTCCCACAGCTCGGCGGGCTGGTTGGTGTAGTCCCACTGGAAGTTCCGGTCGCGCGGCGAGAAGTACCGCTCCTTCGCCCGGATGCCGTGCTCGTCGCGCCGGATGCCCAGCAGCAGCGCCTCGAAACCCTCCCGCGCGATCGTCTGCTTCAGCGCCTCGGTCTTCAGCGCCGTGCAGCAGCCCAGCTTCGACACCGCGGGGCTCATCCCCTCGGCCATCGCCCGCTCGTTGCGCCCGACGATCAGCCGCAGCCCCCACTGACGCGAGTAGCGGTCGCGGAACTCGTAGATCTCCGGAAACTTGTAGCCGGTGTCGATGTGCACCACCGGCAGCGGCAGGCGGCCGAAGAAGGCCTTCCGCGCCAGCCAGACCAGCGTGGTGGAATCCTTGCCGATCGACCACAGCAGGGCCAGGTTGCGGAACTGCTGGTAGGCCTCGCGGATGATGAAGATGCTGCGGCTTTCCAGTTCGTCGAGTTTGGTCAGCGCCATGGTCCGTTCCGTAAAGGCTCCCGCGCCCAGCGCGTCGCGCGTGGGAGTTCGCCGGGCATTGTAGAAGGCCGACCGCGCCGCGGTCAACTGCGCACCTGCCCGGGTGGGTGCGCAAGCGATCCTTGCTCACTACGGTGGAGGCGATACAATCGCCGCGGACGCACCGCTAAGGACAGCCGATGGCACGCGCGACATGGAGGCCGCGAACGTTCCGCTGGGAGGTGGCCGGGCCGTACGCCGGCTCAGCCGACCTGGCCCGGCGGCTGGGCACGGCGCCGCTGGTGGCGCAGGTGCTGGCCAACCGGGGGCTGACGGACGCCGAGGCGGCCAGGGGGTTCCTCAATCCCAAGCTGTCCGACCTGCACGATCCGGAGCTGCTTCCGGGCACGGTGGCGGCGGCGGAGCGGATCGCGGCGGCCGCCAAGGCCGGCGAGAAGATCGTCCTCTACGGCGACTACGACGTGGACGGCATCGCGGGGGTGGCGATCCTGCACGCCTGCCTGCGGATGATCGGGGCGAGCTGCGAGTTCTACGTCCCCCACCGCCTCGAGGAGGGCTACGGCGTCAACGCCGAGGCGGTGGCCAAGCTGCTGGAAGCCGGGGCGAAGCTGCTGGTCACCGTCGACTGCGGCATCTCCGCCGTCGAGCCGCTGGCGGCGGCGCGGGCGGCCGGAACCGACGTCGTCGTCACCGACCATCACGGCCTGCCGCGGGAGCTTCCCGACGCGGCCGCCATCGTCCATCCGCAGCTTGGCGGCGGGGCGTATCCCAACGCCGACCTGTCGGGGGCGGGCGTGGCGCTGAAGGTCGCCTGGCAGCTCGCCCGGCGCGTCTGCGGGCGCAACCGCGTCGACGAGCCGATGCGCGACTTTTTGCTGAACGCCACGTGCCTGGCCGCACTGGGCACCATCGCCGACGTCGTGCCGCTGGTGGGCGAGAACCGCAGCCTGGCGGTGCACGGGCTGCGCGGGCTGGTGGGCACGAGGCACGCCGGGCTGCGGGCGCTGCTGGACTCGGCCGGGCTGCTGGGCGGGAAGGTCGACGCCTACCACGTCGGTTTCGTGCTGGCACCTCGTCTGAACGCCGCCGGGCGGATGGGCCACGCCCGCCTGGCCGTGGAGCTGCTGACCGACGCCGAGCCCAGGCGCTGCAAGGAGATCGCCGACTACCTCGTCAAGCAGAACGCCGAGCGGCAGAAGGTCGAGCGACAGATCGCCGAAGAGGCGGCCGAGATGGTCGTCGCGCGCGGGCTGGACGGCCCCGACAGCCGGGCCATCGTCCTGGCCGGCGAGCGGTGGCACGGCGGGGTGATCGGGATCGTGGCGTCGCGGATGGTGGAGCAGTTCGGCCGGCCGGCGGTGCTGGTGGCGTTCAACGGCGGCGAGGTGGGCCAGGGCAGCGGGCGGTCGATCAGCGGCTTTCACATGCGCGACGCCCTGGCCGCCTGCGCCGAGCACCTGGTCAGCTTCGGCGGGCACGCGATGGCCGGCGGCGTGCGCATCCGCCGCGACAGGCTGGAGGCCTTCGCCGCGGCGATGCAGCGGTACGCGGCCGAAAGGCTCACGCCGCAGGACCTCGCCCCGCGGCTGCGCCTCGACGCGGAGGTGGGCCTGCCGGCGTTGAGCTACAACGTCGTGGAGCACCTGGGGCGGATGGCGCCGTTCGGGCAGGGCAACCCGCCGCCGGCGGTGGCGGTGCGCGGCTGCCGCGTGGTGTACGCCCCGCGGCGGATGGGTCGCGGCGGGCAGACGTGCAGCATGGTGGTCGCCCAGGGCGGGGCGACCATGCGGGCGGTGGGCTTCGGCATGGGCGACCTGGCCGACCTGCTGGTCGGCGTCGGCGCGGTGGACATTGCCGGCCGGCCCGGCATCAACGAGTTCAACGGACGCACCAGCATCGAGATGCAGCTCCAGGACGTGCGGTGGGAGTGAAGGCGGAGTGTCCGGTGTCGGGTGTCGGGTGTCGAGTGTCGAGTGACGGGTGTCGAGTGTCGAGTGACGGGTGTCGAGTGTCGAGTGTCGGGTGTCGGGTGATAGGTGTCGGGTGACAGGTTTGGCGCACAGAGCGCATGTTAGCGGCGGAGCTTGCTCCGCGTGTCAGGGAGCCGCGGCGTAAGTCCCTTGGGGACGCCGCCGCGGATGTCTTCCCGAGCGCCTGTGGCATCCGCGCCCGCCCCGGTTTTGCTTGTCCGGCGCCGCGGGGGCGGGTAGGCTCCCGCCGATGCCCGCGGTGACGTTCATCCCTCCCGACTTCTTCGCGACGCGCGAGGAGTGGGTTCTGTGGCTGCTGGCGGCCGGGGCGATCGTCCTGCTCGCCGTCGGCGCCGACCGTGCGGTGACGGCGGCGGTGCGCCTGGCGGCGGTGCTCGGCATGAGCAAGGTCATCATCGGCGCGACGGTGGTCTCGCTGGGCACCACCACGCCGGAGTGCTTCACGTCGGTGACCGCGGCGCTCAGCGGCAACCCCGGCCTGGCGCTGGGCAACGGCATCGGCTCGATCATCTGCGACACGGCGCTGATCTTCGGCCTGTGCGCGTGCATCCAGCGGTTGCCGCTGGACCGGTTCATACTGAACCGCCACGGCTGGCTCCAGCTCGGATCGGGGGCGCTGCTGGTGGTGTTGGTGTTCGCGCTCGCTGTCCACGCGCTGGGCATCGGCGGGCTGCTGGGCGTGCTGCGGGGCGCGCGAATCGAGGGCGTGGTCATCCCCCGCTGGGCCGGCGCGGGGCTGCTGGTCCTGCTGGCCGGGTATCTCTTCCTGTCGGTGCGCTGGGCGCGCCAGCACCCGCAGGTGGCGCTGGCGGAGGTGAACGCCGTTGCCAAGGTCGCCCGGGCGGGCGAAGGGGCGCTGGCCCGCGCGCTGGGCAACCTGCTGCTGCTGGCGTTCGGGCTGGCGCTGGTGATCGCCGGCTCGAACGTGATGGTCGGCTCGTCGGTGGAGCTCTGCCGGCGCTACGGGGTGCCGGAGAGCGTGCTGGCGGCCACGCTGGTGGCGTTCGGCACGAGCCTGCCGGAGCTGGTGACGGCCCTGGCGTCGGTCATCAAGCGGCATCCGGAGCTGATGATCGGCAACATCATCGGCGCCGACATCCTGAACGTGCTGTTCGTGGTGGGGGCCTCGGCGGCGGCCGAGCCGCTGGCCGTCGACCGCGCCACGCTGGTGCTGCTGCTGCCGGTGATGCTGCTGGTGCTGGTGCTGATGCAGCTGTTCATCCTGCTCAGCGGCCGGCGGTTCCGCCGCTGGCAGGGCGCGCTGCTGCTGGGGATTTACGTCGCCTATGTGGCTGCGCTGGTGCGATGGGGCGCGTCCCTGTGAGGCGCGGCGATTGTCGTTCTTCCGTTCGGTGCAGGGTCGTGTAGAATGGCGGTCGGCGCCGGCGACGGAACGGCCGCGGCGCCGCACGGGAGAAGCGTGGATGACAAGGATCGCGCCGGCAGCGGCGGCGGCATGTGCGGCCGCGGTAGTTGCGGCGGCGTTGGCGGCCGGACCGGGCGTCAGCTCACGCCCGGCCCCACTGACCGTCGAGGCGCCCGTCGCGGGCATCGCCCTGACGCTGCCGGAAGGCTTCAAGACCCGCCCGCTGTCCAGCCCGTACGAGGTCGTCCGGGCGGTCTTCACCGCCGAGGGCAAGCCCGTGCAGGGGCTGACGCTGTCGGCCTTTCCCGCCGACGCGCAGGTGACGGCCGACGAGTTTGCCGAGGCCAAGCTCGCCGATGCCCGCAAGGACCTCTCGATCCGCCATCTGACGGTGCTGAAGCGCACGCCGATGCCGGTGGCGGGGCTGTCGGGCGCGGCGCGGCTGCTGAGCTACACGTTCCGCGGCGCGGCGACGACGGCGGCGCAGGTGGTGTTCCTGCGGGCGGCCCGCGGCTCAGAGGCACACATCTGCTACGTGCTGACCGTGGAGGCCACCGGCGACCAGCAGCGGCTGCTCCAGGTCTTCGGCGCCGCGGCCAAGAGCGTCCGCCTCATCGCCGTGCAGCGCCCCAAGGTTCCCCCGCCCGGCGCGTTGGGCGAGCCGGTCGCCAACCGCACGCTGGGCTGCTCCGTCCGCCGGCCCGACGGTTGGTACGCCGCCGTCGCGCCGTTCGCCACCGAACTGGGGCAGACCGACTACCTCCTCGGCGGCGAGCCGCTGCCGTCGCTGCGCCTGTACGTCACCGCCCCGCCCGCCGGGGCCACCGGCGGCGAGGCCTGCGCCAAGTACTTCCTCGGCGTGGCGCGGGCCGCCGCCCGACAACGCGACCAGGCCTGCCGGATCGTCTCCGAAGGCCCCGCCCCGCTGGGCAGGCTGCCCGGCTACGAGTTCGTCCTGCGCCAACTGCCCGCCGGCACCACGGCCCCGGCCGACACGGCAGACGGAGGCGTGGTCCTGGCCCAGCGGACGGCCTTGGCCGGCGCCGCCGACGGCCAGGAGCCCAGGACCTACGTGCTCGTCCTGACCGCACGCGACGGCGACCTGAAGGCCGTTCGCGACCTGCTGGCCGCCGTGGCCGACAGCTTCCAGGTCCTGCCGCCCGCGACGCAACCGACGACGCAACCGACGACGCAATCCGCGACGCAACCCGCGACGCAACCCGCGACACAACCGGCGACGGGGAGCGGAGGGATGCGGATACCCCAGGCGCGCGGGGAGACATCCGCGGCGGCGTCCCCAGGGGACTTACGCCGCGGCTTCCTGACACGCGGAGCAAGCTCCGCCGCTAACATGCGCTCTGTGCGCCAAACCTGTCACCCGACACCCGTCACTCGACACTCGACACCCGATCCGCCAAAGGCGGATTCCTGACGGAGCAACAGCGTGGCGCTCGATGAGAAGGAACTCGACAAGGTCCACAACGCCGACTGCATCGAATGGCTGAACGCCCGGCCGGAGGCGTGGGCCGACCTGATCTTCGCCGACCCGCCGTTCAACATCGGCTACACCTACGACGTCTACGAGGACCGCAAGGCCTACGACGACTACTATGCCTGGACGGAATCGTGGATGCGCGCCTGCCGGCGGGCGCTGAAACCGACCGGCACGTTCTGGGTCGCCATCGGCGACGAGTACGCCGCGGAGGTGCGCGTGATCGGGCGGGCCTGCGGCCTGACGCTCCGCAACTGGGTGATCTGGGCCTACACGTTCGGGCAGAACACCAAACGCAAGTTCGCCCGCTCGCACGTGCACCTGTTCTACTTCACGGCCGACCCGAAGGACTTCACGTTCAACGACCTGGCCGTGCGGGTCTTCTCCGACCGCCAGCGGGAGTACCACGACAAGCGGGCCAACCCGAAGGGCAAGATCCCCGACGACACGTGGACGGAGTTCAGCCGGGTCTGCGGCACGTTTTGCGAGCGTGAGGGCTGGCACCCCTGCCAGATGCCCCTGGCCGTGCTGGCCCGCATCATCCGCGCGTGCAGCGGCGCCGGCGACGTGGTGTTCGACCCGTTCTCCGGCAGCGGCACGACGCTGGTGGCCGCCAAGCGCCTCAGCCGCCGCTTCGTGGGCACGGAGCTGTCGGCCGAGTACGTCGAGGGCATCCGCCGGCGCCTGGAGGCCGCCGAGCCGATCGCCGCGGCGAAGGCGGGCGGCAACGGCGCCTGGCCCGACGCCCACGTCGAGGAGCTCCTGGCGACCTACGGCGAGGCCGGCGTGCCCACCGACCTGCTGCTGGAGCACCGCCACCTGCTCGGCGCGTTCGCCGACTACTACAACTGGCGGCTGGGGGCCGCCGGCGTCGCCGGCAGCTACGAGCCCGCCGACGTGTGGTTCAAGCTGGAGCAGTTGCGCAAGGACGTCAGGCTGCCGAAGATCAAGGTCCACGCGGCCGAGCCGACGGTCGCCCAGGTGCGCACGCTGGACAAGGGGCTGTTCGGGTGATCGGGGAAACGGTCCCGCGGGCCGGCAGCGGCGGAGCCGGGTAGCGTCCTCCCGTGGCCTTGACGCGGGGCGACACTGTGCTAGCATATGCGCGGATACCGAAATGACCGACGACCCCAACGAACTGGCCAGGATGCTCAAGGTCCTCGCCGCCGCCACGCGCGTCCGGATCGTCCAGCTCCTCAAAGGCCGGGCGCTGTGCGTCAACGCCCTGGCTGCCCGGCTGGCCGTGACGCAGGGCGCGGTGTCGCAGCACCTCCGCATCATGAGGGACGCCGGCCTCGTGATCGACGAGAAACGCGGGTACTACGTTCACTACCGCCTGAATGAGGAAACCCTCGCCGCGTGGCGGGAGGAGATAGGCAAACTGCTGGACCCGGCGGTCGGGGCCGGCACAGACGCGAAAGGAGCCATGAAATGTGCTGCTGCAATGACAAGAACCAAGGCTGCCAGAAGCCGGAGAACCTGAAGGGCAAGCCTCAGGACTGCACGCCGGAGCAGATCCGCAAGTGCCACGGCGATGTCAAGAAGCATCCCTGCACGAGCAAGAAGGCGAAGTAGCGGGCATGGGAGCGCGAACGGAAGAGGCCGCAGACCTGCCGGACTACTACGGCCCGGTTGCCCAGGACGTGATTGACTTCTGCGGCTCATCGGGCGGTCGGGTCTGGGTGGATATGGGCAGTGGCCCGGGCGGCCTGGGACTGGCGCTGCTGGAAAAGGTCCTCGACGGCACGATGGTCCTGATCGACCCGAACGCCGAGGCGCTGTGCGGCGCGCTGGATGCCGCGCGGAAGCGCGGTGTCGCGTCGCGAGCGGTGGCGGTGGTGGGCTCGGCCGAGTCAATCCCGATGCCTGATGGATCGGTGGACGTGGTTGTCAGCCGGGGCTCGTTCTACTTCTGGCAGGACCGCGCTCAGGGCCTGCGGGAGATCTGGCGCATCCTTCGGCCCGGCGGCCGGGCGATGATCGGCGGGGGC
>Ga0172364_10002930_pt1 | contig 13610 bp, 11 predicted proteins | sample LakKivSesite10cm_FD_114545 | JGI IMG/M metagenome (GOLD analysis project Ga0172364, IMG submission 114545) | Sediment microbial communities from Lake Kivu, Rwanda - Sediment site 10cm | ecosystem: Environmental > Aquatic > Freshwater > Lake > Sediment | place: Rwanda: Western Province, Lake... | reverse complement strand
GTTTCAGGCAGTTTAAACATCTCAACCAGACACCAACCCACAAGAAGTGCAATCGCCGGATAAAGCGGTAAAAGATATGCCTTCTGTTTTGAGGGAAAAAACGAAAAACAGCGTAAATTCCCACCAAACCATATTAGCGGAAACCAAAATGAAGAGCCACGAAATAACGGTCGGCGCCGAATAATGAAAAGTATGAGCATTGGTAAATAAATCACCCAGGGAATTATATTGCCCGGTAACAATAATAGATACTGATAAACGGGCGCAAAATGTCCAGCCGTATGATGCCGGGAAACCATACCAAATGGGAGAAGAAGTTCATTTACGAACACGGTTCTGGCAAGTGGTTCGTGAACAATCAAATATATGAACCACAAGGAACTGCAAGCGAACAAGACAACGCTGAAAATTACTGTCTCCCAACGCAGTAAACGTTTTAATTCATTCCTGATTGCCAGCTCCCCCAGAATCACAATACCCACAATCATCCAGGCGACCGGACCCTTTATCATAAACCCGAGAAAACTGCCCACAAATAATAAAATTATGCCGTACCTTTTGCGCGCATTTATCCATTGCCAGGAACCATAAATTGCCACTAAGACCGCGGCTGTCAAGGCGATATCAAATGTCCCTAACAGAGAACGACCGGTAAATGCATTACTGGAGATTAGTATTAAAGCCGCAAGAAATCCTAATTCCCGCGATTTTAAACTACATCCCATTAAATATGTGAGTATCATACATACAATTGCCGATACCGCACATGGCAGACGCACAATAACCACGTCATCCCGTCGCAAAGCCAAACCGGTAATCGCTCCCAGCCAATATAAAAGTGGCGGTTTTGTGAGATGCGGTTTTCCTGCTATTTGGGGAATCATAAAATTTTTCGTCTGGAGCATATATTTCATAACTTCCCACACGCGTTCTTCTGCGTTTATTGTTATGGCGTTCGGTATTAGAACGGGACTCAGTACGAACATTCCTATAAGTATCAGAAGATAAATATGTTTTGCGGCGGGTTGTTCCCCTGAAATCACTGACATGCCAGAGAATTTGTCTTCGGTTTTCCGTGTTTCATCTTGCATAATATTCTTCAATGCAATCGCAAACATAGTCAATCTGTTCGGGAGTTATATCCGCATACATCGGGAGTGAAAGGACTTCATGCGCCGCCGCCTCCGCTTCCGGGAAAGTGCCGGCTCCTAAACCAAGTCTGGCGTATGCCGGTTGGAAATGGAGCGGCAACGGATAATGCAGACCTGTCTCAATTCCACGTTTCTTGAGAAAATCGGCAAGGGCATCACGGTCTGCAATCCGAATTACATAAAGATGATAAACTGACTCACAATCAACCGGCGCAACGGGCGGCTTGACTTGTTTTATAGAAGCGAGGCGCTTGTCATAATGCGAAGCGGCGGCACGCCGGCGCTGATTCCACTCATCCAGATGCCGGAGCTTTACAAGCAGAATTGCCGCCTGGAGATTATCCAGCCGATAATTTCCCCCCTCAAACTCGTGAGTGAATTTTTCCTTCCGTCCGTGATTTGCCAGCATCGATACCCGCGTCACCAGTTCAACGTCATTTCCAGCAACGGCGCCGCCATCGCCCATTGCGCCAAGATTTTTAGAAGGAAAAAAACTGAAACAGCCGATTTTCCCAATCGTGCCGAGTTTTTTACGCTTATAGGTTGCGCCTTGAGCCTGTGCCACATCCTCCACAACAAACAATCCATGCTCGCTGGCAATTTTCATAATCTCATCCATTTTGGCGGGAAAACCATAAAGGTGAACCGGAATAATCGCGCGTGTGCGCTTGGTTATTGCCTTCCGCACCATTTCCGGGTCAAGAGTGAAAGTCCCCGGAGCAATATCAACAAAAACCACATCTGCGCCTGCCGCCGTAATTGCCTCACTGGTAGGAATAGCTGTATTTACCGCAGTAATAACTTCGGCGCCTCCACCTATCCCAAGCGCCTGAAGCGACAGTTGCAGTGCGCAAGTCGCATTAGCCACGCCTGCCGCCTTAGCCACACCCAGAGAGACAGCCAATGCTTCCTCAAAGCGTTTATGCTCCACCCGCTGAATATAAGCATTTCGGTCAATTACTGAGGCAATTGCCGCATCAATTTCAGCGCGAATTGGTGCGTGCAATGCAGATAAATCTACAAAAGGAACTTTCATTTTGTTAGCCCCTTCTTATAAAAAAATCACAAGCAACTATCAGCATCACAAATTCAGGGTCAAGATTTCTTTGTGGTTGTTATTTAAATTCAATCCAACATTAAGAAAACATTAAAATCAGGAATAGAGATGAAAAAAACCCCGGAAAGTTTTATTTTATCATCCTTCCGGGGTTCAAATCTGGTGCCGCAGGGGAGAATCGAACTCCCGACGCACGGATTTTCAGTCCGTCGCTCTACCAACTGAGCTACCGCGGCAAAATTTATTCATAAAAACAGTGTTGGAACTTATTCCTCTCATTCCTTAAGCGTCAAGTGAAAAAATTTCTCGTGAAGGAACAATATATTGATTTCTCATGTCAAATACTCAGGATATTAAAGTTTTTTGTTAAACATAAAATGGAGGTGGGCAAAATGAAAAAGCTCCTCTGTCTTTTTTGCTCCATCATTTTCGTGATTCTTATGATGAATGCCCCGTGTGCGGAAATGCCTGAGAAAATTATTTCCACACTCAAGGAAAAAATGTCGCCCTGGGTCAAATTGCCTCCAGACCTACTCACCTCACTTCAATACAATTTTGATGTCAACGGCACGAGCAAACACATTGAAGTGGTCAAGGGGAAACAAAATGATTCTGCATTTTTCTGGCGTGGCATCTCGCTTTACACCGGTCTTGAGCAGATTCTCAACTCCCCCGATTCATACGAACTCTCGGTTGAGGAAAAACCAGATATTCTTATTCTCAATGCAAAAAAGAAGGAAAATACTTCCACAATTATAGCAGGTAACGGTATTTCCGATTCCTGGATAGGTTACTTCTCATCCAGAGTCAATGAGTCATCCATTACCATGCGAAAGGATAATCTCCTTCCTACAAAGGAAAACTGCGGTAAAACGGAGATTGTTTATTCTGACTGGCTTGAGGTTAAAACCGGTCACTGGGTTCCGCAAATTATAAACATCAATGAGAATAATGGAGAGATGGTCTTTAATATGCGGGTCCGCTGGCTGAATGCGGGACTCTGGATTCTTGATTCCTCTGAATACAAACTCAATGGAACGCTAACGTCAACCGCTCATGTGAGCAATATCGTCCTGAATGATAAAATGATGGAAGAGCGTATCTCGAAAGAGATGGATGAAAAGGCGGCGCAAAGGGCGCTCATCACTGAGATGCTCGACCATAATAAACCCTGGCTCGAGGGAAAATTGGAAGGCATCGAGTCCATCCAATATACTCACCGCACAATCCGCGAGGATGTGGATGAGGCATGCTATGTGGACAACACGGGGATTGCCATCATGGAAATTACGCGTGATGGAAAAGGCAAACTTCCCGGTGACATCGGAACCCGTAAAATCATCCTCTCTAATAATGACTATTACACATCGAAGCGCGGGGAGAAATTCGCCACACCCCGCTTGGACAAACACAGACGTCCCGTAAGCGGCGAAAAAATTCGCCGTTATGCCCTTATGGGCGTACAGTTCGACCTCCCGCTCTTCTCTTACTCCGGGCAAATCCAATATTCCGATATCAAACTCCTTAACGATGAAAAATACGCTGGTCATCCATGCAAGGTGGTTGAGGTGTCCAATATGAGAGACGCCGTCCTTGGATGTGGAACCATGTTCGGCTTCACATCGTGGTCTTATGTGCACCACATCTATCCAACAAGCGAGGTATTATATATTGATACCGACCATCACATCCCGCTGCATGAGAACCTCAACGCCAGAGATGGCAAGGTCTTCGAGATTGACTACACAGATTACAAAGAGTTTACGCCAAGTCAGTGGGCGCCGCTGAAAATCAGGATTGTGTGCAAAAATTATTTTACCTGTGAATACACATTTCAGCTCATCGGCGGGAAACATTGGCTTCTGAAAGAGGCGGTCTCATGGTTTGATGAAAGTGATAAAAGCCGGGGCGAGATTCTCGATTTACGCATCAATGAGCCATCAAGAATGAAAGAAGAGGCATTGGCGCAGATTGCGGAGGCAAAAGACCTGCTTTCGGCAACCGGCAGCGAAAAAGGAAAAATGGAGGTGGATATATATCCTTTCCGCATTGGAAAAAAGATACCCATTGCCGCAGATGCCGGCGAACAAAATTATCACAATGTCGTGAATGAAGTGCTCTTCACCATGAATGAAAGTGGCGACCTTATCGGGCGTTGCCGATTCGTGTCTGATACCCATTTAACGGCATTCCCCATCACAATCAACGGCGTATTGTTCGATGAGAAGGGCTCTCTCCTAAGCGCCGACAGTCTCACAACCGATGTTGTTGTGGATTCAAATCTTCTGGTCAGGGATTATACACTCAACTTCGGGCACAATGATGCCCTCGGAAAGATTTCTTCATTTTCAATCGGGCTAATTAAAAACAAAGAGACGAGTCGTGCGATGGGCTCTTATTGGATGGAACCTTATTACGCGCCTAACAAGGAAATAAAAAATAAAAACACAAAATACATGGTCTGGAATCTTGCGGATGGACTCACCTCAGAAGACCCGGCGCTTCGTTCAGCCGCGCTTGAACGCCTTCTTTATTATTCCGATGTCTATAATTCTCTCCACGATGAACACGGTAAGTGGATAAGAAACCTGAAACAAAAGCCATCAATTAATGAAATATTTTCCCCGGACACACGACGCGAACTCATTGAACCGCTCCTCTGGTTGAGAAATAATACAAGAGATGAATATGAACGGACGCTCATTGCCCTCTCACTTGGTCGTTTCAAAGATAAGGCAACGACTACAGCCCTGACTGAATCTTATAAAAATTCTAAAGGCACTGAGCGACTTGCCTCCGCTACGGGGCTTGGCATCCTCGGCGATGAGGGCACAAGGGAGGATGTGACAACCGCATTGAATGATAAAAATGAGGAAATTCGCCTGAACGCAGTCTGGGCACTCACGGTTCTTGGTGGAAAAAAATCTGTGGACGTCCTTTCTAATGCCATTTTATCAAACAAACCTGTAAAAACTCCGGCGCCACATGGTTACGGTATTGACACCTCCTATGATATAACACGCAGTGCCATCTTGAAAGGACTCCTGGTGCTTGGGGACAAATCTTGCCTCCCCGCCATTAAAGAACTCCAGAAAAATGAGAAAGATTATTTTTTCCACGGAAGGGATTTGAATCGCATTATTGAGTTGATTGAAAAGCCATAGGATTTCCTTGTCAATCATAGAGTTCTTCTGGTTCAATCTTTTCCTGCATAGGGAAACCGGTTAGATACAACCGAACGAAAATTGTAAAGAGGTTTTATCCTGATGAAAGTCCTCCGCATCATATATGACCTCCAGGTGGGAGGCGTGCAACGGATGCTTTTGCAAACGCTTCCCCTGCTTCGTGAAAAGGGCGTGGAAACGGATATCTGTTGCTTAAAAAGAGAAGGAGATCTGGCATCTCAATTTCGCGATCTCGGTTTCACGATTCATGTGATACCACTCCACTCCCGAATGGATCCTATTGGTCTTTTTCAGCTAAGGCGCCTTGTCCATCGTCTCTCATATCAGATTATCCACGCCCACATGTATGCCTCTAACATGGCGGCAAATGCGGCACTGTTGGGCACACATAGAGTAGCGATTATCAATAGTTATCATAGCCAGAAGCCGTTTCTTGGAAGACGTCAGGCACTCATGTGCAGACTGACACGAAAAATCCCGGATCAATTCATAGCCGTGTCGGACGTAGTGCGTGGTGAACTTATTAAAATGGGATTTCCCCCCGAAAAGATTACGGTCATCCATAATGGTATTGTTTGCCCGAATGAACCTATACCGCTTCCTGAAAAATCCGCAGGTGCGGCGCTGGAGGTCCTCTGGGCGGGACGCTTTGTCAAACAGAAACGCATTGCCATGCTCATTGAATTGCTCGCCCTGTCGCGCCAGGAATCAATTCCCGTCCATCTAACATTAGTCGGTGATGGTCCCCTTCTTTCCGAGATGAAACAAAAAGTCAAAGAAAATGGACTGGAAGAAAGAGTAACATTTACAGGCTGGAAATCGGATATCAAACCATATATTGACCGGGCGGAAATTTATCTTTCCGCCAGCCATCGGGAAGGCTTTCCTAATACACTGCTTGAGGTTTGCGCCTGCGGACGGGGTTTTCTGGTAGCGGACATTCCACCAAACCGTGAAGTGATCGGTTCCCACAGGGCTGGATTCCTTCTTGGCGATTATTTACCTGACTGGATGACCATACTCAAGCGTCTTTATAATAATCGTGAGGAGATTAGAACTCTTTCTTGCGAGGCGTTTCAAATAGCGCTGGATTACTCAATCGAACGCACCTGTGAGAAAAAAATCGCCCTTTATGAACGATTAATTACTGGCGGCTGTTAATCCAGCTTAATATTGAGATTCTTTCGGCATTCAAGCGCTTCATCAATTGGGAACGCCGGTTCGAGGTGAAGGACATTTCCCTGGTAGGTGTTTATGCGGAATCCAATCTTTACGTATCGTTCCTTCATCAGGATGCGCCGTGCTGGGTCATAGCCGGGGCTCTTCTGTTTCTCTTCAAAGACACTTTCTGCCTTGCGCAAAGCTGACTTCAATTCTGCAAGATTCTTGACGGGCTTATCATTAACCTCTTCAATGATGACCCAATTGGTTGCGGGTTCATACTCCGAACTGAATGAAAATCCGAATGTGGAGCGGTAGGTGGGCATCATGCCACGCCGGCTTGATAGACTGTTCGGTTCAACAAAGGTCGCAAGCACACCGCCATTCAATATTTCCTTTAAAGGAACCTCAAACAACCGTGCATTATAATCATTGAAATCCTGCGCCACAAAATCGCCCCACAATTCAAATTCCGGCTTCTCAAACGTCCCCAGGTGCCCAAGCGAAACTGGCATTTTATATTTCATTTTCTGTTCAATCTTCTTGATTCCATTTTCGCCCTTGCGGATATACCATAAAGTAACATCATCCCCAGGGTCACTGGTCATAATCATCTCAGAAAGGTGAAGTTTGGAAATTTCGGGTTCCTCGCTTCCACCAGATTCATCCTTTTTTTCCTTACCCTGCTCTTCCGGCGGCCAGTGTTTCATCTTGCCTGTCACAACGCGATATCCCTCAAAATCTAAGGCACATGAGATATTCTTTTGCTTATTGGCAAAACCGACAATGATGTCCTTTTCTTTTATTCCCCACTCATCTGCAAGTGAGCCGGGTGTGACCTCACGGACAACGACCCCGAGCTCAAATATGACACAATCCTCCGGCGCGCCGGTCCAGACGGCAGTCCCCTGGAAATTTTCAGTGAGCGTTATACCTAACTGCGGCAGTTCAAGTGATTTTTTTCCCGCCTCATCTGTCTTTATTTTTTCAAGAAAGTGCTGGACGATGTTGGATGGGATAAGCCAACCCTGCTCGAATGCCCATCCGGAGGCGCGGGATGGAATGCCCACGAGTTTCCCATCCTTATCTAAGGCAGGACCCCCGCTATTGCCGGGTTGTACCACGCCTCCCGGTCCCACTTCAATGAACTGATGACCGCAGATGAAGCGTCCGAATTTCAGTTTCAAGTATTGATGACCTGTCACTTTCGCCTGAATGATTTTTAATTCATCGCTTGCTTGCGGGTATCCAAAAATGGCGAGCGCATCCGCCTGTTTCACCTTTTCCGAATCACCAAACGTGATGAATGGAATTTTATCGAGTCCTGAACGCTTTTTAAAACGCAGGATTTCATCCTCAGGAAGCCGAAGGAGCGCCACATCGATTGTCTCTGAATTTCCAATTCCTATTATTTCCGCCTTGAATTCCACATTTCCCGTGGCGGGCGATTTTATCCTGATACTGCCAGAGCGGGCATCTTCAATCACATGGGCATTGGTGAGAATGTCCGATTCACTGATAAAAAAGCCGGTGCCGTGGGGCGGCTCATTGCCGGAATAGTAAAGCTCGCTCTTTGTCGGGTTCATCTTGGTTTCTTCCTTATTGGTAATCCCCGTGAATTCAATCTTGACCAGGGCATTCTGATATTCTATTTTAAGAGAGGCAAGGTCTATCTCTCCGCCAGGAGGCGCCGTCATTGCCCTTGCAATTTCCATTTGCCCGGTTTTCTCCTCGCCAACTTCTTGCGTGACTTCAGGGTGGGCAATACGTTCCGGCTTGCCCATTTCACCGGACGTTTCCTTATTCTCTACGGCAAAAGTAATTGCTGAGAAAAGTCCAAGACATAGAGTAACTATAATAAACAATATAAAACACTGTTTTCCTTTCATCGCTTCCTACCTCCGCACAATGGAAAATCTATAATGGCATTGACATCAGTGCTTCCTCAAAATCTCTTCACCATATTCAAATCCTTTGTCAAACGCAAGGATGTTCAGATATTCTGTCCCTTTGGGGACAGTTGACCTGATGGACTCCCTCATGGCATCGGCAGTGATTATATCGCTCACTGCCGTCAGAAACCCGAGTATGACAAGATTCAGAACAATCTTATTGCCAAGACTCTCCGCCATTCGTGTTGCCGGTATGCCATAGGATTTTTTCCTGATTTCTTCAGGAACATGAACCAACTCCTGCTCCACAATAAGTTTCCCGCCCTCCTTGAGCTCGCTTGCATATTTGTCATACGCCTCCTGCGACATGACAACGAGGACATCCGGCTCAACAACATAAGGGTAAAGGATTTTCTCATCAGAGATAATCACTTGCGCCACACAGCTTCCCCCGCGCGCCTCCGGTCCGTAACTGTGTGTCAGAGTAGCATATTTATCATCATAAATGGCAGCCGCCTTTCCAAGAATCCCTCCCGCAAGGACAACGCCCTGTCCGCCAAAACCCGCTATCTTGACTTCCCATTTTGCCATCCTGAATTTCTCCCTTACACGATTTCTTACGCCACTAAATCAACGCTCACATCTGCCATAGATACCGGCGGTCTCATATTACTTGTGATGCTCCCGGATATGCGAATGTTGCTCATTCATGGCTTCAAGAAAAGTCGGGCGCTCAATATCGAGAAACTTTCCCACAAGGGTATATGTTCTGAATCCGAGGCTGATTTCTGAGGTTGTCGGATGGTCCTTTAGCACACTGTTCTCCTTGAACCACTCCATGTGTGCCAGACCGTCCCTGAATTTATTCCTGCGTCCATAAAGGGTTGGACACTGGCTGATGACCTCCACGAACGAGAATCCTTTTTTGGCAAGTGCCTCCTGAAATGCCTTCTTCATCTGCCTGACATGATAAGTTGTCCAACGTGCAATATAGACAGCGCCAGCGGATTCTGCCAGCTTGGGAAGGTTGAAGGGTGTCTGATAACTGCCATAGGGCGCTGTGGTTGTCAGGGCGCTCACGGGAGTTGTGGGACCGTATTGCCCTCCGGTCATTGCGTAATTGAAATTGTTCACGCAAATCACCGTGATATCCATGTTTTTCTGGGCGGCATGGATGAAATGATTGCCACCAATGGCGATAAGGTCGCCATCACCGCTGAAGACAACCACCTTCAGTTCCGGGTTGGCGAGTTTCAGTCCTGTGGCAAAGGGTATGGCGCGCCCGTGAGTCGTGTGAAAGGAGTCAAGATTGACATAACCGGCAACGCGTCCGGTGCAACCGATGCCTGACACAATGCAGACCTTGTCAGGATTAATCTCGCTTTCGTCAAGCGCACGAATGAAACAATTCAGACTTGTGCCGATGCCACAGCCCGGACACCAGATATGTGGCATGCGGTCCTGTCGTAAATATTTCTCCACCGGATTCATCATCAAGAAATCATTCATCCTCTGGTCCACCTGACATCTCCCACTTCTTACACTCCTAAACTTTTAAACCCTTAAACTTTGAAACCCTTAAACTTTGAAACTTTTAAACTTTGAAACTCTTAAACTTTGAAATCCGCTGCCTCGCGTATTGCAGTAAGTATCTGTTCCGGCTCATGAACGGTTCCACCCGCGTGAGGGACGTTCAAAACTCTTGCCTTCCCTGCGGCGCACCTTTCAACCTCAAGACTGACCTGACCATAATTCATTTCAGCAACCACAAATGCCTTTGTCCCGCCTGCAAGGTCCCGTATAACCTCCTCGGGGAAGGGCCATACAACAATCAGGCGTAAGTCCCCCGCATTAATTCCCTCAGCCCTTGCCATTTCCACTGCGCGAGTGACGATGCGCGACGTGATACCATAAGAAACCACCACCACCTCTGGATTTTCGGGGATATCCTGCTGAACCATCCGAATTTTCTTCTCATTGAGTTTTATTTTGTCGATAAGGCGCGGGATGAGTTCTGCCTGGCATACCGGCGTGATTTCCGGGTATCCCTTTTCATCATGCGTGAGTCCAGTAACATGGACATGATAGCCATCACCTGCCTTAACCATGTCCGGCACAAGGTCGGTACCCGGACGGAAAAGTTTAAAGGTCTCGGGGGGTTGAGTCGTGTATCGGCGTGGGAAGATATCTATCTCTTCTGCAGGCGGAATAACCACCCGTTCGGACATGTGTGCCACGCATTCATCCATCATGAACATTACCGGCACGCGAAATTGCTCGGACAAATTGAATGCCTGGATGATAAGGTTGTAGCATTCCTGCGGACTATCTGGCGAAATGGCAATAATGGCATAATCGCCATGGGAACCCCAGCGTGCCTGCATCATGTCCGCCTGCCCGGGCAATGTCGGCAGTCCCGTGGAAGGTCCCCCGCGCTGGACGTTCACAAAAACACAGGGCGTCTCAGTCATTGCGGCAAAACCGATGTTTTCCATCATAAGGGAGAAGCCCGGTCCTGATGTGACCGTCATAGCTTTGGAACCAGCCCAGACGGCTCCAGCAATAGCGATGGATGAGGAGAGTTCATCCTCCATCTGGATAAAAGCGCCGCCTACGAAGGGAAACCTCAAGGCAATGCGCTCAATAATGCCTGTCGATGGAGTAATGGGATAACCGGCGACAAAGCGACAGCCGGCTGTAATTGCCCCCTCGCACACAGCATCATTACCCTTGAAAAAATGGGTGCCGGTCAGGACGTAATCTTGCTCAGGCTTCATTTTTGTATCCCCGGGACGTCATTTGGATTTTTATCACGAATGGAAAATATGGCAAAATCGGGACAGTAAAAACCGCATAGATTGCAGCCCGTGCATTCTTCCGGCTTGATTGAAATTGGTGTGTGAAAACCTTTTGAGTTGAAATCCTCTGAAAATGCCAGCACGCCGAAGGGGCAAAATTTAATACATATACCGCACCCCTTGCACCGTTCCCTTGTTATATAAACCTCACCCCTGGACTTCTGTGATACCTTTTTTTTCGTTTCATTCTTCATGAAAACCATCCTTTTAATAATCAAAAAAAACTACCATGAAAATGAGCATAAGGTCAAATATGATATTACCCTGAAAGGTCAGCAAAGGAATCCCGTATAACGTCCTCCATCCTCTTCCAGACAGATTTGACATCGTGCGTCATGATTAAAAGATTGTGCGGATTACCATGAATATCCTTCACATGGTCCTTCAGCACTGCCTCGGTCTCAAATCCAAGGGATTTTAGAATCCGGATAATGGCGACGTGCTCCTCCACCGTCTCCGCCATCAACTTTTCCAGCTTCAGCGAAAGGGCGAGAAAAAAGAGCTCCTTGCTAAGAATAAGACCCAATCCAAGCCGCCGAAAATCACTGCTGACAACCAGGCGGAATTCCCCCACATGCCGCGACCATCCATGAGTGTTCATAAGCAATGGGGCATCGGCGACAATGCGCTCGCCCGAAAAAGCGAGCAGGGGAATAACCCTGTTGTAATCCAGATTTTTCACCCAGCGATGAATCACCTGCGGGTCAGTCATATCCTCCTTCAGAAAGAGTCGGTCTTTCTCCGGCAGACTTCTGAAAAATTCCAGAAGGGCTTCTTCATCGGCGGCGGTCATAAGGCGAATCGTTACCTTCTGACCACCCCTGAGAGTCACATCCTTAGGATACAACCTCAAAATATCTTTCTTTTCCATTTTTCCAACTCGCTTTTTTATTCAATCCACAGATTTCACAGATTTACACAGAAAATCAAGTTTAATTAACAAAACGCTTAAATTGGATACCGGAGGTTCCAAAGTTGATAAGTAACCCCCTTTGAAATCCTGTCACTTTCAGGTAATGAATAATTTGAGACTCTTCATTTCTGCTAATATTATCAATCGCTTTTAATTCTACTATGATATTTTCATAACATGCGAAATCTGTCCTGTAATGGCATTCTAACGGTTCATCTTTATAATATATTGTTAAAGGAACTTCTTTCTCGAAAGGAATATTTCGCAAAGCGAATTCTTTTGCCAAGGCTTCCTGATAAACCTGCTCCAAAAATCCATTCCCTAATTGCTTGTGCACTTCCATTGCCGCGCCGATAATATTATATGTCTGGGAATCTCTTTCTTCTGTGTCCATCTGTGCAATCTGTGGATAAATATAATCTTTGATTAAAGTCTTTTCTTTAAAAGTGATGGTATCTCTTCCGGCATATCTGCCACGGGAACGTTCGCCTCTTTGAAGGCTTTGATTTTTGCCTCGGCTGTACCGGAACTACCTGAAATGATAGCGCCCGCATGTCCCATGCGCTTCCCCTGAGGCGCCGTTCTTCCTGCAATGAAGGCAACCACAGGCTTTGTGAAATGTTCCCTGATGAATGTCGCCGTCTCTTCCTCCTCAGAGCCACCGATTTCACCGATTAACGCCACTCCCTTTGACTCCTCATCCTCCTTAAAAAGCTTCAGTAAGTCAATGAAACCGCTCCCGATAATAGGGTCGCCCCCGATCCCAATGCAGGTGGATTGTCCAAGCCCCGACTTTGTGAGCTGATACACAACCTCATAAGTAAGCGTGCCACTGCGCGAAATAACGCCAATGGAACCACGTTTGTGAATTGCGCCGGGCATTATGCCGATTTTGCATCGCTCTGGAGAGATGATACCGGGACAATTCGGACCAATCAGACGCGTCTTCCTCCCTTCTAAATGATTACATATCTTCAACATGTCAAGGACAGGTATTCCTTCTGTGATGCAGACGACAATGTCAAGTTCCGCGCCAATTGCCTCCATCAGTGCATCGGCGGCAAACCGCGCCGGCACAAAAACCACCGAGGCATTGGCACCTGTTTTTTCCTTCGCCTCTTTAACGGTGCTGAAAACAGGGATGTCTTCAACTGATTCCCCTCCCCTGCCGGGAACCACGCCTCCAACGACCTTCGTGCCATAATCCCGCATGGCGCGGGCATGAAAAGAACCATCCCGCCCCGTGATTCCCTGCACAAGCACACTCGTTGTTTCATCAACAAGTATACTCACCTGTGTCTCCCAATTAATAATGAGAATTGGATATTTAAGAATATTTGGTGAATCTCATCAATTTCACAAGCCGTCTTGATGCTATTCACCCCATCCCTTG
>Ga0172364_10002929_pt1 | contig 13616 bp, 11 predicted proteins | sample LakKivSesite10cm_FD_114545 | JGI IMG/M metagenome (GOLD analysis project Ga0172364, IMG submission 114545) | Sediment microbial communities from Lake Kivu, Rwanda - Sediment site 10cm | ecosystem: Environmental > Aquatic > Freshwater > Lake > Sediment | place: Rwanda: Western Province, Lake... | reverse complement strand
ATATCAACGTTAGTTTAACCGTTTAACCAGATATTAGCACACGGCACGCTACTTGTCAACCCAACCTCAACATCGAGAGTTACACTAAGTTACCAACCTAAATTCTCGCTGCACAATAGTCAGTTCCGTGTACAATGATAACCGAACTGATCACACACAGCGCTATTTGTTGCCTCCGGGAGTAGCCACAGTATAAAATGTGATTGGTTCGTGATTACTACTAGTGGCGGATGCGGTGAAAAATGGGACGATTTCCGCAATCAAAAGGTGAAAGAGGTAGCCTTAAGTGGGTGCAACTCCTTGTGAACGAATGCCCCGCACTAATCAACAGTTCGTTGCATAATGCGTGCGTGCTTTCCCATAACGCCCGGATATCGTGGCTGTCACCCATTCGTGCAGATAAATTCGCCGAGTATCGAGACCAAGCTTTCCTGGATCTTCTCGGCATACGATTAACCCGACGTCCTCTAGATACGTTCTGGCCGAACCGGGGACCGCAGTGGGATGCCCTAGCACGGATCGACAGTGGTGAGGTCTTTCTTGTGGAATCCAAAGCTCATATAAGTGAGGTGCTGTCACCCGGAACGAAAGCCTCTAGCAAGTCCAAGATGCTCATTGACAAAAGCCTCAAGGAAGTGCAAAGCTACTTAGGGATTCATCCCACTGTCGATTGGTCTAAGGTCTTTTACCAATATACCAACCGCCTCGCCCACCTATATCTGTTGCGTGAATTAAATGATGTTCCGGCTTTCTTGGTGTTCTTATACTTTGTGGGAGACCGCGAGATGCATGGTCCATCGACTCCGGATGAATGGAAATCAGCGACCCAAGTAGTCAGAGGAGTACTGGGCTTAAGGGAAGGTCATAAGCTTTCGAGATTCGTTCTCGACGTCTTCATTGATGTTGCCCAGATTGAGAAGGCGGTCACCATAGAGAAAAAGGAGTAGTCATGCGGCTTTTACTGTCTGACGGAACTCAGATACCTGACCCTTGGGACCTAATGGTTAATTACTATGAACGTGATGCTCACGAGCTTTATGACAGTCTTGCAGTTCCCCAAGATAACAAGTTGGATCTGGCTGCCCTTTCATCACTCGCCTTCTTTGAGGTATTCAATCCTCGCTTAGAACAATGGCGTCATCTCTGGAATCACCGTTCCGAGATTGAAGCTATGCTGGGTAGAATACCGCCGGGCTTGGAGCTGACAAGCGAGGAAATTCCATGGCCTGCTATCGCTGATATTTTCGACTTCTTTTCTCGTACAGTAGGAGGCTTTGGCTTTGCCCGAACGTCGAAGGTGCTACATAAAAAGCGCCCCCATCTTATTCCCATATTGGATACGCTCGTCACTGACCACTATCGCGCTATCCAAGAAACAGTTTTTAGAGAGAAACCGAGACGCGAGAAAGTGTTCGGGTGGGCAGCGGCAGAGACTATCCTAGCAATAAGGAATGATGTGATTGCTAACAAAGAGGCTCTGGTCGAACTCCAAAGCGAATGCAAGATACGTGGCATTAACCTAAGCTTAGTCAGAGCTTTTGACGTGATTGTTTGGGAATGGGGCAGAACCAATAGAGGCACCACCTCCGGGCAGTAAGCAGATGCCCCGACATCGCAATGACAATTGCACAAGTTCCTATTTTGTTCGCAATGATAACCATGCTCCTCACACAGAGCGTCACGCTGTTACCTTTCATTGATTTCTTCTCTTTTAAGTGCTACTATTGCGATAACGATAGATAGATCGGTAAGATAGGAGTGAAACATGCCCGTTCTCGATAACTATGTAAGTGTGGTTGAAGCGGCAGAAATCTTAGGTGTTCATTGGGAGACGGTCAAACGTATGTGTCGTGAAGGGCGGTTCCCTGCAAGAAAGGTCCACAATATGTGGCTTATTGATAAAGATGAGTTAGGAAAGTTTGCCGCGACCTATGACGAGCCGAGACGTGGCAAGAGGAAAAACAACGATTAGGAGCCCTTTATGAATGTAGATAATAGGTACGCGTGGAGAATTACAAATCACAATACCGGTGAAATCTTGGAGACTGAACCGAGTTATAAATCAACAGATGAGGCATTACAAGGAGCCAGAAAATACGCCATTCGTGAACTTGAATCCGAACATAAGATTACAGTCGTAGTTTTGGATGGTGACAAACAGGTATCATCTGAAACTAACGTGGTCGCTCATTATGAATCGGCGAAGAAAAATAGAACCAGAAAATCCAACGGAGCTAACCTTGGTTTTGAGGAGAAGATGTGGCAGGCGGCGGACAAGCTCCGGGGTCATATGGATGCCGCTGAATACAAACACGTTGTATTGGGTCTGGTCTTTCTGAAGTATATCTCCGATGCTTTCCAGGAGCGTTACGATGCTCTGAAAAAGGAGCAGTTTGCTGACCCCGAAGACCGTGATGAGTACCGAGCAGAAAATGTCTTCTGGGTACCTAAGGAGGCAAGGTGGCCATACCTCCAGGCCAATGCTAAGCAACCGACCATCGGTAAATTGACCGATGATGCTATGGACGCAATTGAGCGGGACAATCCCTCTCTGAAAGGTGTCTTACCTAAAGACTATGCGCGCCCTACCCTGGACAAACAGAGGCTGGGTGAGCTCATTGACCTTATCGGGACTATCGGCCTTGGGGACAAGGAGAGCCGCTCTAAGGATATTCTCGGGAGGGTGTATGAGTATTTCCTGGGCAAGTTTGCCAGCGCCGAGGGCAAAAAAGGCGGAGAGTTCTATACACCTCGTTGCGTCGTCCGGCTTTTGGTTGAGATGATAGAGCCCTTCAAGGGACGAGTCTACGACCCCTGCTGCGGCTCTGCAGGTATGTTCGTGCAGAGCGAGGAATTCATCCGCCAGCACGGTGGGCGCATTGGTGATATCGCGGTTTATGGGCAGGAGTCTAACCCCACCACCTGGCGCCTGGCCAAGATGAACCTTGCAATTCGTGGTATCGAGGCGAACCTCGGCCCACAACATGCCGATAGCTTTCATAATGACCTTCACAAAGACCTCAAGGCGGATTTCATACTAGCTAATCCACCCTTTAACATGAGTGATTGGGGCGGCGAACGTCTGCGTGACGATGTACGCTGGAAGTACGGTATTCCTCCGGTAGGCAACGCCAACTATGCTTGGATACAGCATATGATTCATCACCTCTCACCCACTGGCATTACCGGCTTCGTATTGGCTAATGGCTCCATGTCTTCCAACCAGTCCGGTGAAGGTGAAATCCGCAAGAACATTATTGAAGCCGACCTAGTGGATTGTATGATTGCTTTACCGCCGCAGCTATTTTATGGTGCTGCCATACCTGCCTGCCTCTGGTTTCTGGCGCGAGATAAGCGAAACGGCAAGTTCCGGGACCGCCGCCAACAGACGCTCTTTATCGATGCCCGAAAAATGGGATACCTTGTGGATAGAGTACACCGTGAGCTGAGCGACGAAGAAATTGCTCAAATTGCCGGTACATATCACGCTTGGCGAGGTGAGGGAGGAGCTGACACCTACCAAGATATACCCGGGTTCTGTAAGTCTGCCACCGCAGAAGACATTGTTGCCAACGGCTACATGCTCACACCGGGGCGTTTTGTGGGGGCTGAAGAGGTAGAGGACGACGGCGAGCCATTTGACGAGAAGATGGCACGACTAACAGCTAAACTGGAAGAGCAGTTTCAGCAGTCGGCCGAGCTCGAAGCTGCCATACGAAAGAATCTGGAGGAACTAGGATATGGGATTTGACCTCACTTCCCTGTCCGACCAGAGATTCGGGACGCCCAACGGCTGGCGTGTCGTAAGTGTCAGCGATGTGGCTGTAGTCAACGAATTGAGTATCCAGAGCGACTACCAGCATAGAACCATAGAATACATCGATATAGCATCTGTTGAAAGAGGTGTAATAAAATCAACCCAGGAATTGTCTCTGATTGATGCACCAAGCCGAGCCAAGAGAATAGTTCGAGATAACGATACATTAATTTCAACCGTCAGACCGAATCTAGAACACTATACATTCGTCAAGAAGCCAAAACCGAACACAATAGCATCGACAGGCTTCGCTGTCGTGACTGCTAAGAGTGTGGACTCGAGATACTTATACTATTATCTGACAACAAAGCCTTTCACGGCATATTTGAGCCAAATTGCTGATAGCCATACTTCAGCTTACCCAGCCATTAACCCTGATGTTATAGAGACTGCTGCATTGTTGCTTCCGCCATCCGATGAACAGCGAGCCATCGCCCACATCCTGGGCACGCTGGATGACAAAATAGAGATGAACCACCACATGAACCAGACTTTAGAAGCCATGGTGCAGGTCCTCTTTAAAAACTGGTGTGAAGACTTTGAACCATTTCATGACCTGGGCATGCAGGACTCACCGCTTGGGGAAGTACCAGAAGGGTGGAGAGCAGGAATAGTCGATAACATCGCGGTACTTCACAGGGAAAGCGTTAATCCAAGCGATTATCCGAATGAGCTCTTTGACCACTATAGTATCCCGGCTTTTGACGAAGAGCGAATGCCAAAAACTGAGACAGGTGATGAAATAAGAAGTAATAAATTCCGGATTCCAAACGGGGCAGTTTTGATATCTAAACTCAATCCACAGTTTCCAAGAGTCTGGCTTACGCTCGATAGCGGACCGCAGCACTCTGTATGCTCTACCGAGTTTCTTGTTGTTACTCCAAAAGACAATTGTAGGCGAGAATTCCTTTACTCTCTATTCCGCTCAGAGCACTTTCTTGCGATATTCTCAACGTTGGTAACTGGTACCTCCAGTAGCCATCAACGAGTTAGACCTGAAGACTTGATGGCTATAGATGTCATAATACCATCAGAAGAAGTTGTTGCCAGTTTTTCGGATAAAGTGCGACCATCGCTCACTTTGGTAAACTGCAATCTCGCCCAGAGCAGTATTCTCGCCCGCATCCGAGACACTTTGTTACCTAAGTTGCTGTCAGGGGAGATGCGGATAAGGGATGCCGAGAAGTTCGTGGAGAGGGCGATATGACTGTACAGGTTATTACCGAGTCAGTAGTAGAAGAAGCCGCTCTAGACTGGTTCAAAGGCCTGGGCTACCAGTATCTACCCGGACCAGATATTGCCTGCGATGGCAAAAAGCCAGAGAGAGCAGGTTATGCAGATGTATTACTCTCGGCCCGACTACAGGCGGCTCTGGATGCTTCGAACCCAAATATTCCCGCTGAAGCCCTGGAGGATGCGTTCAAGAAGGTGACTCGTTCTGAAAGTCCTGGCCTGATTTTGAACAATCGACAGTTTCACAAGATGCTTGCCGATGGTATAGATGTTGAATACCGCAATAAAGACGGGAGAATCGTTGGTGATAAGGTTTGGCTGGTCGATTTTGCTGACCCTGAACGAAACGACTGGCTGGTAGTAAACCAATTTACCGTTGTCGAGGGGCAGCGCACCCGTCGGCCTGATATGGTTGTATTTGTTAATGGCCTACCGTTAGCTGTAATTGAACTTAAAAACCCTGCTGATGAAAGCGCCACCATCAAAGGTGCCTTCAACCAGTTTGAGACTTATAGATCGGATATCCCTTCGCTCTTTCACTACAATGATTTGCTGGTCATAAGTGATGGTACTGAGGCAAGAGTCGGGACACTGTCCTCCGGCTGGGAATGGTTCTTACCCTGGCGCACGATAGATGGTAAGAATCTGGCTCCTAAAGGCACCCCGGAACTCGAGGTGCTTATTAAAGGGATGTTTGAAAGAAAGCGGTTCCTGGACATTATCCGCCACTTCATCCTGTTTGAGGTAGATGAGACGAAGATTGTGAAGAAAGTCGCTGCTTATCACCAGTATCACGCCGTCAATGCTGCTGTAGAAGCTACATTGAAGGCCACTTCGCCGTTGGGAGACAAGCGTGTTGGTGTTGTCTGGCACACTCAAGGAGCAGGTAAGAGTCTTACCATGGTGTTCTATGCCGGAAAGATAATACTTCAGCCGGCAATGGAGAATCCCACCTTAGTCTTACTTACCGACCGCAATGACCTTGATAACCAGCTCTTTGATAACTTCAAATTTGCCCAGGACCTACTTAGGCAGAAACCGGTACAAGCAGAAACGCGGCAACATTTGAGAGAGCTCCTGAGAGTGGCTTCTGGAGGAATCATATTTACCACCATCCAGAAATTCCTGCCGGAAAATGGGGAAAGGTTTCCGCTGCTCTCCGACCGGCGCAACGTTATCGTGATTGCTGATGAAGCCCATCGTAGCCAGTATGACTTCATTGACGGTCTGGCTCGAAATATGCGCGACGCATTACCTAACGCCTCTTTCATAGGTTTCACGGGTACACCAATTGAAAAGGCTGACCGGAGCACTCCGGCTGTATTTGGCAGCTATATCAGCATCTATGATATCCAGCAGGCGGTCATAGATGGTGCTACGGTGCGTATCTTCTATGAAAGCCGGCTTGCAAAGCTTGAGCTAAAGGAAGAGGAAAGGCCACACATAGACCCTGAGTTTGAAGAGGTAACCGAAGGCGAGGAGGAGACGGTAAGACAAAGGCTAAGGACCAAGTGGGCTAGGCTTGAAGCCATGGTCGGCACCGAGAAACGCATTGGTCTGATAGCGAAAGATATCATTAACCACTTCGAACAGCGGTTGCAGGTCATGGACGGAAAAGGGATGATTGTCTGCATGAGCCGCCGCATCTGCGTTGACCTCTATGATGCCATTATTAAACTTCGCCCATCCTGGCATAATGACGACGATGACAAAGGCTTTATCAAAGTAATCATGACAGGTTCTGCGAGCGACCCGCCTCAATATCAGCCTCATGTCCGTAACAAAGACCGGCGTGAGAAAATCAAACAGCGCATGAAAGACCCTACAGACTCTATGAAGCTGGTCATCGTCCGCGACATGTGGTTGACCGGTTTTGATGCTCCCTGTCTGCATACGATGTATGTTGACAAGCCGATGCGTGGTCATGGATTGATGCAGGCCATCGCTCGGGTTAACCGCGTATTCAAAGATAAGCCGGGCGGGCTGGTAGTGGATTACCTGGGGATAGCTGATGAGTTGAAGAAAGCACTGGCTGACTACACTGAAGGCTCACGTGGCGAGACTGGTATTCCCCAGGAAGAGGCAGTGGCGATTATGCTTGAGAAATATGAAGTTGTGTCGGCCATGTTCCATGGTTTTGACTATTCCCGGTTTTTTGGTGGTACACCTGCAGAACGCTTATCAGTCATACCTACTGCTATCGAACATATATTGGTACAAGCAAATGGTAAGGAAAGGCTACTTCAGTCTGTAACGGAACTATCTAGGGCCTTTGCTCTGGCGGTACCTCATGAAAAGGCTCTGGAAATCAAGGATGACGTAGGTTTCTTCCAAGCGGTACGGTCAGCAATCGCTAAAAATACGAGGATACCAGGTAAAACCCAGGAGGAATTGGATACTGCTATACGGCAGATTGTGTCTAAGGCAATTGCCTCAGATGAAGTAATCGACATTTTCAGCGCCGCTGGACTGAAAAAGCCGGACATCTCTATCCTATCGGACGAGTTTCTGGCAGAGGTTCAGAAGATGCCTCACCGCAATCTAGCCCTCGAGCTACTTCACAAGTTGCTGAGTGACGAAATAAAGTCACGGTCGAGGAAGAACCTTATACAATCACGGTCATTTGCCGAGATGCTTGAAAACACAATTCGACGGTATCAGAACCGCACTATCGAAGCTACTCAGGTCATCCTGGAGCTTATTGAGTTAGCTAGGCAGATGCGCGAAGCCAGGTCTCGTGGTGAGAAACTCGGATTGAGTGAGGACGAAGAGGCTTTCTATGACGCACTAGAAGTTAATGACAGCGCTGTAAAGGTCTTGGGTGACGAAGTCCTGAAGACCCTCGCCCGGGAATTGGTGGAAACTGTACGGCGGAATGCTACTATCGACTGGACAGTTAGGGAAAGCGCCCGTGCCAAGCTCCGGACGATGGTTAGACGACTTCTTCGGGAATATGGTTATCCGCCTGATAAACAAGAAAAAGCCACCTTGACCGTGCTGGAGCAAGCTGAATTACTGGGCAGGGATTGGGCAGGTTAGAATGGCACTATCATTAAAAGAAACTCAGACAATAGCAGAAATGGCAGGCCTATTATATGAGTTTCTCCCAGGCCAAGCACATCCTTATGCCGACCAGAGGATTTCTTTCGCTGGAGTAGCTAAAGATATTGGAGTCGGTGGATTCTGGCAAGGTGGGAGTAAGAAACCTGCCATAACCGCACTGCTGGAAAACACTCTTGACCAGAGAAGAGAGAAATTCTGCTCCTTACTGCTTGAGGTCGTACGTCGCGGCATAAATTATCGAAGTAGTAAGGGGACAAATATCACTGTTGAAGAAATTCAATTACTCAACGAGCTCGTCCGTGATATTGGATTCAAGATTCCTGAACTATGGGATGAATCTTTTTTGTCTACCTTAACGAGGCAAAAACCAGTTCCGGAGGAAAAAACCAATATAATTGACATCGACCGACTGAAGCGATTACATGACACATTCTTGACTCTAGAGAAGTTACAACCACAGAAGAAGGGATTCGAGTTTGAGCGGTTCTTGAACGAGCTTTTTGATGTCTTTAAGTTGAATCCACTTGGCCCATTCCGGCTACAGGGAGAGCAAATAGATGGTAGTATTGACTTCGAGAATCATACGTACCTGATAGAGGCGAAGTATCAGTCCAAGCCAGTCGGGCAGCAGGATTTGCTTGCTTTCCGAGCTAAAGTTGAAGGGAAGGCCACATGGTCCAGAGGGATTTTCATTAGCGTGAGCAGTTTTACCGAGGATGGCTTATCGGCATTTTCACGAGGTAGACCGACAAACTTGATTGCCATCAGTGGACAAGACTTATTCTTTGTCCTTGATGGGCAGATGCCCTTGGATGAGGTCATAAGATTGAAAGCGCGCAGAGCCGCCGAGACCGGCGAAGTTATGATACCCGTACAACAGCTTCTATTGAAATATTGACTAGGCCGGGGTGGCAAGTGGGGAGGACTGGAAGTTCGACAGTGCTGATTCGTATAAATAAGCAAGGAGCATTCAAATGACCATGCGTTTTCCGAGCCGAAAATGGAAGCTGACGCAAGACTCTGCTGAGAAGGTCAAGGAGCTTCTTCTGGCTCGCGGTGGCATTGAGGATTCCAACTTAAAAAGTGCCTATGAAGTGTGGCGGGTTAGGTGTTCCGACGCCACAATAACTTACTATACGAGCGGCACTTTGTTTTGCACAGATACGATTGACCCGGCTGTAAAGCAAATCTGCGATTCAATTGCTGCTCTAGCTCAGACTACCTTTGTCTTACCTACCAGGGAATTTCTTATCGGCTTTGATGAGACGGGGAAAGGAGAGGTGCTAGGGCACACTGTGCTTGCAGGCGTGATATTCCCCCAGGAAATCTTCAAAGAGGTTGAGGACTTAATCGGGGTTGCTGACACGAAGAAGAAGAGGACCATCGGTTACTGGGACGATGCTCTCAAGAGGATAGATACCCTGAAAGCAAAGGGACTTGACCTTCTGATAGATAAGATTCCTCCTTGGCATATTGACCGATTCAACCTGAATAAGATTATGGACGTCGTTTACCAGCGGATACTCTCAAATTTTATGCGTAGAATCGAAGCACCCAGAGTAAGAGTTGTTTTCGATGACTACGGAGTCGGCGATACGTTGAAACGGTATATTCGGTCACTTGAAAACGCCGGTGCTGAAGTCATTGTGGCTCATGCTGCCGACAGCTCCTATCTTGAGGCTAAACTAGCTTCGGTGGTGGCCAAGAGAGAGCGCGAAAAGGTAATGGAGGCGATTAACAAATCTGCAGAGTTTAAGTTAGAGGGATGCAATATAGGAAGCGGCAATGCTGGTGACCCTGAAACATTGAATTGGCTTAACCGGTGGAAAGAAACATCAAATCCCTGGCCTTGGTTTGTTAAGCGTTCGTTTAAGACCGTAAGGGAACTCGACAAACAAACTGGTGAAGCTCGCAAGATTGCCCCGCCGATTCGAGAGGAAATCCTTTCTGAAGAGTTCAGGAAAGAGTTTGAATCGGGGCGATTCTCTATAACCACAGTCTCGATTGTTTGTCCCAGTTGCGGCGAGCGGGGCAAGGCAGCTTTGATAACCACTGACAGTGGTAGTACGGTCGGCAGGTGTATATCCTGCAAAAAAGAGATACTAGACTTGGGGCTGACCTTGCGGTATTACTGCGGATGTCTACTACCAGACAGCAACATAATCAAAGGGACAATCCTTGGGAAGGATTTGGAGAGGTCAAAGTTCTTTGAAGGCTTTACAGTAATGTTAAGTCCGGTGGTCAAATACGAGTGTGATAGCCCGGCTGGCAAAAAGGAGCTCGAAAAGCTTGCCAGATTCGCGGCAATCGGTAGAATACGGTTGGAAGATGTGGGAAAAGCTCCGACACTTGCCGAGATTGGCAAATTGTCCAGCTTAGAGCGGGATGAAGTTATTAAACAAGATGCGCTATCAACAAACGCCATTCTGTTTACTGGCGACAATTCACTCAAGGCATTTGCTCAGGCCACTGGACTATTCTCTCTACACGTTTGACCTCTTGTGACCAACACCTAACGTATTATAATTGACACCTATTACTGCGAGGGAATAGAATCTAGTCAAACCGAACAATACTAGACGGGCGATAGAGATGGCGACAACCATAACGCAAGCATTTACAAAGTTCAAATCTAATCTAGAAATAACTGGTTTGCAGGAATCCACCGTCTCTACGAGACAGCAGAATGTTAGAGCGGCTGTTGAATCAGACCTCAACGTTCTAGATTCATTTCTCACTGGTTCATATTCGAGACATACAATGATTGCTCCATTGAGTGAAGCGGATATTGACATCTTTGTTGTTTTACACCCAGATTATTACCAAGCAGACGGACAGGCAAGTCTGTTAGACAAAGTAAAAACCGTATTAAAGAAAACATATCCGAGGACACCCGATATTAGCCGCAACGGTCAAGCAGTTACGATACGATTTGATGATTTCGCAGTAGATGTTGTCCCATCTTTTTACCGTCAAGGTGGTGGCTATCTCATTCCTAACTCGGCTAGGCAAATCTGGATTGCAACGAACCCTAAGAAGCACGTTGAAATAATGAGCGATGCCAATGCAAAACATAATGGAGACCTTGTGCCTTTAATTAAAATGATTAAGTGCTGGAACAGGAACATAGACAGGGAGTTTCACTCCTTTCATTTGGAGGTATTAGCGCTTCAAATCCTAGAAAATGTGACAATAAGCAACTTTCCCTCGGGAGTTAGGTATTTTCTAGATAAGGGTAGAGACTATGTCCGAAAGAAAAATCCCGACCCAGCAGGATATGGTGATGGAGACGTTGGAGCTTACCTGAATACTAATCCTAAAATAGAAAATGCGGTGAATAGATTCGAAACAGCTTATGGCAGAGCAATAAAAGCAGAGGATTACGAGAGAAGAGGATACATATCGGACGCCGTAGGCGAATGGCGTAAGATATTTGGTGATTACTTTCCGGCCTATGGTTAATAGCGTTGATGACAGATTCAAAGACAACTGAAGAAAAACCGCAATCTCAGACAAAAGAAGCCATAATCAAAGAGGCTAAAAGGATAGAAGAGAATTGCCTTTATACCTCAAAAGGTCATTTCGTTGTAGCTGGCTTCTGGTCTAATTTTCATTTATGGTTCGGGATACCAACAGTGATTCTGGCGACTGTTGCTGGGACTTCAGCCCTATCGCAATTTGGGAATAGTGCTGTAATCGCAGGGGTCATTTCAATTGTTGTTGCTGTACTCTCGGCAACTACAATATTCTTAAATCCTAGAGAGCGGGCAAATTGCCATCTTTCTGCTGGTAATAGTTATGATTCGCTTCTTACTAAAGTACGGATTTTTTGGACGATTGATTGTTGGCAGGAAGACTCGGAACAAGTCTTGACCGCAAAACTAAAAGACCTTTCAGAAGAAAGAAATAGATTGAACAGAGAATGCCCACAAGTCCCTAGATTCGCTTACCTTAGAGCAAAAAAGGGAATCCAGGGAGGTGAAGCCACTTATGAAGTTGATAAGACCAAAACAGAGGCACCAAAAACCGAGTAGGGTTTTTAGTCTACCCGGTCTTTGGAATAATCACATTCTACGAATGGAAACAAGCATCTGCTGCACTGCCGGAATTAGTCCCTTCTTCTCGAATAAGAGTTCGGGAACTGTCCCCCAAGGCCCAGTTTAGGTAATTTGATTACCTTAAACTAGTCTTAAATCCATCAGCTTCTTGGGGTTGTTGGCCAACTTTACCCTCAGCACATGGTAATCACATTACCCGCAGGTTTTGTCCAAACCAGAAAATACCAACACACACTGCCTCAAATTAGAATGACAATACAATGAGTGATATGATATATCCATCCGGGTTGGATAAGGAGGTAATAAATGCGAAGGGACATAATTTTCACCAGTAAGGGATTGCATTGTAGAGGCTGGATTTATATCCCAGATGGCTTGGCAAAGGACCAAAAAGCGCCAGCCATCATCCTCGCTCAGGGATTCGCCGGTGAGAAGGAGGCGATTTTGCCTGATTACGCTGAACAATTTGTCCGGGCTGGTTTTGTAGCACTTGTTTTCGACTATCGCTATTTTGGGGACAGTGAAGGCGAGCCGCGCCACCAATTGTTCCCGCTCGAACAAGTAGAGGATGTACGCAACGCCATTACCTGGGTTTCAGACCAGCCGGAGGTAGATTCACGGCGCATAGGGCTCTGGGGAACATCCTATGGAGGAGGAATTGTCATTTACAGCGCGACTTGGGACAGGCGTGTCAAGGCGGTAGTTGCTCAGGTACCGGCAGCCATTAGCAGGGAGGCCCGGGCAAACCTAGACCCTGAACGATGGAAGCGTGTGGGTGATTTCCTTTTGCAGGACCGTATCGAGCGCTACAAGACTGGCGTAGTTAATTATTTCAAGGTCGTTGCTTTAGGAGGGGAGCCGTGTGTCTTCCCTGGCAAAGAGTTTTACGATGAGTATATGGACTTACTCGTCCGCTATCCAAAAAGCAATCCTACTTGGCGCAACGGGGTGACGGTCGAGTCACTTGAGAAGACCCGCGAATTCGACCCCACCGGCATGGTTCATCACCTGTCGCCAACTGCCCTGCTGCTGATTGCCGGAGAGAACGATAGCGCGATACCGATTGAAGCGATTAGAGAAACCTACAAAAAGGCCAGCGAGCCGAAAGCTCTATTGGTATATCCGATAAAACACTTTGAGATGTATATCAAACCCTGGTTGACGAAGTCTGCTGGTGAGGCTGTCAACTGGTTTGATAAGTACTTGTGAAAGTCAGCTAGGTTTATTAGATGTCGGTATCGCCATTAGTTGGATAAGTAGTTGCTGTAGCGCCGGAATCAGTCCTTTCTTCTCAAACAAAAGTTCGGGAACTGTCCCCCAAGGCCCACCATAGTGTACAATAGACAGAATTGGTAGCTTCTCTTCAGTCACTCCTCGTTCTTCTGTCGCTCATTGTTCTTCACTCTTTTGACTGTGCAAGACTCGGAGCGATTTTTGCTTGACTT
>Ga0172364_10002917_pt1 | contig 13637 bp, 12 predicted proteins | sample LakKivSesite10cm_FD_114545 | JGI IMG/M metagenome (GOLD analysis project Ga0172364, IMG submission 114545) | Sediment microbial communities from Lake Kivu, Rwanda - Sediment site 10cm | ecosystem: Environmental > Aquatic > Freshwater > Lake > Sediment | place: Rwanda: Western Province, Lake... | reverse complement strand
GCGTCGCTCTTCGGCGTACCGCTGCCGCTGTGCTCGTGCGGGGTGATCCCCGTCGCGGCCTCGCTCAGGCAGAGCGGCGCGAGCCGGGCCGCTACCGCGTCGTTCCTGATATCGACCCCGCAGACCGGCGTGGACAGCATACTTGCAACGTACAGTCTCCTCGGCCCGGTGATCGCGGTCCTCAGGCCGGTGGCGGCCTTCGTCAGCGGCATCGTCGGCGGGGCGGTCGTCGAGCTCGTCGAAAAGGACGACTCCCGCCCGGCGGGCGCGGCCACGACGTGCGATGGCGCCTGCTGGAGGCATGCGGAAGGCGGCGCGCTCGTCCGGATGGCGAGGTACGCCTTCTACACGCTGCCGGGCGACATCGGCCGGCCGCTCCTGGTCGGCCTCGCCGTCGCCGGCCTCATAGGCGCCGCGGTGCCGGAGAGCTTCTTCGCGGAATACCTCGGCGGCGGCAGCGTCGGCAGGGACCTGGTGGCGATGCTCGTCATGCTGATCATCGGCCTGCCGGTCTACGTCTGCGCGACGGCGTCCATACCAGTCGCGGCGGCGCTTATGGCGAAGGGCGTCTCGCCCGGTGCGGCGCTCGTCTTCCTGATGACCGGGCCGGCGACCAACGCGGCGACGATCGCCACGGTCTGGAAGACGATGGGGCGGCGCACGACCGCTGCCTACCTTGCGACCGTCGCCGCCTGCGCCTTCGGCGCTGGGCTCGTCCTGAACCGCATCGACCCGAAGGTGCCTCTGGGCAGCGTCCACGAACACGCTATGTCCGGGGACTGGCTAGGCACGGTCTTCGCAATCGTCCTGCTGGCCGTGCTAGCCGTGGCGCTGGCCGGCCCGCGCCTGGCGCGGCGGAGGGCGGCGGCGCTTGACGGGGAGGGAGCCATGACTACGCTGGCAATCGAGGGCATGACGTGCAGCCACTGCGCCGCGAGCGTCCGCGCGGCGCTCCTCGCCTGCAAGGGAGTCGAGGAGGCCGAGGTGGACCTCGGGCGCGGCGTGGCCGTTGTCAAGGGCGAAGCCGCCGACCCGGCCGAGATGCGGGGCAGGATCGAGGGACTCGGCTACAAGGTGAAGGACACGTGCGCCGGCAGATAACGCCGGCGCGTGAAAGGAGAGCGGAGATGGGGCTCAAGGGTTCGCAGACGGAGAAGAACATCCTCACGGCCTTCGCGGGGGAGTCGCAGGCGCGGAACCGGTACACGTACTTCTCGGGCCAGGCGCGCAAGGACGGCCTGATCCAGATCGCGTTGGTCTTCGAGGAGACCGCGAACCAAGAGAAGGAGCACGCCAAGCGGCTGTTCAAGCTCCTGGAAGGCGGCGACGTGAAGGTCGCGGCCGCCTTCCCGGCCGGGGTCATCGGCACCACGGCGGAGAATCTCCGCGCGTCCGCCTCCGGCGAGAACCACGAGCACAGCCAGATGTACCCGGGTTTTGCGAAGACCGCACGAGAGGAAGGCTTCAAGGACATCGCCGTGATCTTCGAGGCGATCGCCGTCGCCGAGAAGCAGCACGAGAAGCGCTACCTGGGCCTCCTGGCTAACGTCGAGTCCGGTAAGGTCTTCTCAAAGGGCAAGCCGGTCGCCTGGCGCTGCCTCAACTGCGGCTATGTTCATGAGGGCGCCGGGGCCCCGGACAAGTGCCCGGCCTGCGCGCATCCGAGGGACTACTTCGAACTCTTGTGCGAGAACTGGTGAGCTGCCGCAGCGACCCGGGGCCACGGCAAGATCGATGGCGACGCGCTTGGCGCCGACCGCTGACGGTCGGCGCGGCCTCCGCGTCGCCCTGGCATCCCCCGCGAGCTTCTACGCGTTCTCGTCGAAGCGCGTGACGACGTACGTCCCGCTCTTGGCGCTCTTCTCGATCTCGATCAGCCCGTGGCGCTTGGCGTCCTCGAGGAACCTGCTGAAGCTCGAGTAGCCGTAGCTGCCCTCGTCGAACGAGGGCCGCTTGCGCTTGATGGTATCCTTGATGAGCGAGCTGTAGAGCTGGTCCCAGTTCTCGCGCGCGAGGGCCTTGAGGGTCTCGACGAGTATCTCGAAGGCTTCGGATTTCTCATCGGAGACGCCCTTGACCACCTTCACCGACTTCCTGCTCTCGCGCACAAGGTCTTCGTAGAAGACCCACTCGTCGCAATTGGAGACCAGGAGTTCGCTCGATGAGCCCCTGGCGCCAATGCCTATGACGTGCTTGTCGTTCTCACGCAGCTTCGAAACCAGCGGCGAGAAGTCGGAGTCGCCGGAGACCAGTGCGAACGTGTCGATGTGCGTCTTGGAGTAGCACAGGTCCAGGGCGTCGACCACCATGCGGATGTCCGCACTGTTCTTGCCGCTAACGCGCCGGCGCGGGATGTCTATCATCTCGACCGCGGCCTCGTGGAGCTTGCGCTTGTAGTCGGCGAAGCGTCCCCAGTCGGCGTAGGCGCGCTTGGCGATCACCCTGCCCTTGTCCAGCAGGCGCTGGAGGACGAGGTTGATCTCGAACTCCGTTAGCTTGGCTTCCTTGGCGCCTTCAGCGATGTTTTCGAAATCGATGAAGAGCGCGATCATGTGCTCGTGATCCTGCACGTCGGCGGCCATTTCGCCTCCCGTTCCGGTCCGTCGGACCCTTCGCGGCCCGCAGGCCGTTCGCCCGGGCACGTCCTGGCCGCCTGTCTGCCGCCGCATAGGCAGGCGCGCAGGCGCACAGGGCGATGCCCGACCGCGGGAAATATATCAGAAGCCTGACGGGGTTTCCAGTGCTAGTCGCGCCCGGGCTGCATTCGGAAGGCCTGGAGGACGCCGAACGCGGGCCTACCCGCGGCCGCCCTCTTCGTCGCCCGCCTGTCCGCCGCCGGGCGCGGCCGGCGCGGAGCCGACGAGCCGCGCCAGCCCGATGCTCACGACGTAAAGCGCGATCAGGCACCCGGCCATGAGGACCTGGCTCGCCGCGTCAGGCGGGGTGAGGAACGCCCCTAGAATGAAGGCCCCCGCGACGGCGTACCTCCACCGCCGGGCCAGCCCCCGCGCCGTCACCAGCCCCAGCCACGCCAGCACGGCTGTCACCAGCGGGGTCTCGAACGCCAGGCCGAAGGCGAAGTGAATGGCCAGGAAGAAGTCGAGATACCCGCCAGGGTCGAGCTTCACCTCCGCTCCGACCATCCGGCCGTATGGCACTAGGAAGGAGACGACCGTGGGCATGACGAAGCGGTATGCGAAGAACGCCCCGCCCGCGAAGAGCCCCGCGCCCAGGACGAACGCCGGGACGATCGCGCGGCGCTCACCCTGGTACAGGCCTGGCGAGGCGAACCGCCAGGCCTCCAGCGCGATGAGCGGCGAGGCCAGGACCAGCCCGCCCCACAGGCCCAGCTTCACCACGAACGTGAACGGGTCGAGGATGCGCTGGGCGAGGAAGGTCACCCTTTCGGCCGGCGCAGCGGTCGCGTTGTAGTCGTCGATCGGCTGCCTTACGATCCGGTAGAGCGGGTCGAACAGAAGCCACACGACGACGGCCGCCAGGACGACCGCCGCGATGCAGAGTATTAGCCGCGCCCTGAGCTCCCCGAGGTGCTCCCCCAGGGACATGCGGACCTCGTCCGCAGGGTCCCCGTCGGCCTTGCCGCCTTCGGGCGCGGCCGATGCTGCCGACGGCGGAGCGTCTTTCGATCCCGGCATCGCTGCGCCTCGCCCCTAGCCTTCGCGTCGCACCTGGAGCCTGGCGACCTCTTCGTCGCCGGCGGGCGCCACGGTCAGTCTGACCTCGCCCTCTTCCGACGGCACCGGCTCGCCCTCGACCGCCGGTCGGGCGACGATCTCGACCTCTGGCAGATCGCGCCCGCCGCAATACCGGGCCGTGAGGCGCGCGGCGGTCGAGAGGCTATTCCTCATGGAGTCGGGCGCTGCATCCCCGCTGCCGACGAGGAGCGTCTCCGGGCTCCTGCCCCCGGCCGCGACCAGGAGCCAGTCGCCCGCGCGCCTGAACGTGACCAGCTTTGCGTTCTCGCGCTCGTTGCGGCCGACGACGACGCGCGCTGGCAGCCGGGAGTCCGCCTGCCTGTGCGCGCTGTCGCACGCGCGCAGACAGGCCAGCCTGAAGTGCCGCCCGAGCTTCATCAGGTGCGCGTCGCGGGGCGTCAGCGCCCCTTCCCAGTTCAGGAGGTCCTGCATCTTCCAGGCGAAGTTCGGGTCCGTCAGGAGGCATCCCCCGGCCGGGGCGGTGTAGCCCGTTAGGCCCCAGCGCCGGGCGAGGTCGTTCTGCTCCGAGCGGCCGCGCCCGCTGATTCCGAGAAGACGCGCGCGGTCCACCCAGCCCTCGCGCTCGGGCACCGTCGGGTCGAGGTTGAGCGCGGACAGGGGCCTCAGGACGAGGCCCTCCAGGCCGGACTCGCGCTCGACGCGGGTCAGCGCCTCCCTGTGCTGGCTCATGGGCCGCTGGCCGAGGACCTCGCCCGTTGCCACGTACTGCGCGCCCAGGTTCTTGAGCATGGCCTTCGCCTCGCGCAGGTGGTGGACGCGGCAATCGATGCACGGGTTCACGTGCCTGCCCCAGCCATAGCGGGGCTCGGGCACGAAGCCGAGCATTGCGCGCGTCGCATCCTTGACGATGAGCGGAACGCCGAGCGCGCGGGTCACCTCCCGGGCAGCGAGCCGGCCGGCTGGGTCCCTACCGGGCGAGAAGACGCTCACGAAGTGGAGGGCGGTCACCGACACGCCCTGATCCAGGAGCACGCGGACGGCCAGGGCGCTGTCGAGCCCGCCGGAGACGAGCGCCAGTGCCCGCCGTGACGCCGATTCCTGTCGACAGGGATCGCTCAAGTCAGGCCCTCGCCCGGCCTTTGCAGCCGGGGCGGCTGCTCCGGCGGAGAAGGCCGCCCGCCTTCTCCGAGACGCGCCTGGCGCAGGGCCTCCTCGCCGCCGGAGACCAGGAGGGCCTGCGCCATCTGGTTCGTGAGCACCTCGGAGTTGCTCTGCGAGTAGGACGACCTGATGCTCGCCACCACGTGTCCGTCCGGCCCGTAGACGGCCGCCTCCACGGTCAGTGTGCCGTCGGCATCGAGGGTCGCGAGCACTCCGACGGGGATGTGCGCGTTGAACCCGAGTTCCGCCACCAGGTCGCGCTCGGCCTTGACGCAGACCCACGTCGGCCGGTGAAGGACCGTGCCGGCGGCCTGCTCGGACGACGGGTCGTTCTCCCGGACAAGCAACCCGAGCGCGCCCTGTCCGGCCCCCGGCAGCATTATTTCCGGGCCGAGTATCTCGGCGGCGGACGCCTCGGCGCCCATCCACCTGAGATCCGAAAGCGAGACTATCCCCGCGGCGAGCTCGCCCGACTGGACCATGCGCTCGAGCACGTGCGGCCTGATCGCGCACACTTTTGGCGCGAGGTCGGCCCGCAGGCCCTTGACCTGCCTCGCCCGGCGTGGCCCGTCGACGACGACCGCCGTCCCCTGCGGCATCGCAGCCAGCGGGACCTTCGTCGAAGTGACCGCGGCCTCGCGGCTGTCGACGCGCCCTGTGACGGCGGCGAGCTTGAGGCCCTCCGGGACGAGCACCCCGATCTCGCACAGGCCCGAGACGGCGATGTCTATCTCTCGGTCCATGAGTGCCACTTCGAGCGGCGTGGCGAATACGGCGCCGGAGGCAACCGCCGCCTCGCCGAACGCGACGGGCGCGAGCTCCACGTCGATGTCCTTGACGACCTTGAACAGCCGCCTGGCCAGCGCAGTCCCCTGGACGAGCCCTAGCTCGTCGTCCGGGTGGCCGATCCTGAGCTTCATGCGCCGCCTCCGCCTGGACCCGCCCACCCTGCCACCGCCTGGTGGTCTGCGCCGAAGACCGCGACCAGGCGCCCCGCGTCGCGCTCGGCGTCGCCAGAGGCGTCGAACCATACAGCTTCCGTGAAGGAACGCAACCACGTCAACTGCTTGCGGACGAACCGCCAGGTCTCGCGGGCAATCCTTTTGCGCGCCTCGTCGAGGTCGATCTCGCCGCGCAGGTGCGCCCAGAGCTCGCGGTAGCCCAGCGCCCTCGACGCCGGGGGCGACAACGGGCGGGGGAGGTCCGCGAGCGCCCGGGCCTCATCGAGCCATCCGGCGGCGAGCATACGCTCAATCCGCTCGCGGATGCGCTCCCGTATGGTCTCTCCGGGCCGGCTCATGACGGCGATCCTTGCGCTCACCGCAGCGCGCTTGGTGCCGAACTGGGACTGGAGCGAACTTATGGGCGCGCCGGTCTGCTCGTGGATCTCCAGCGCCCGGACAATGCGGCGCTCGTCGTTGGGATGGATGCGGCGCGCCGCGGCCGGGTCGGCCGCGGCTAGGCGCCCGTGAAGGGCCGCGAGGCCGTCGCGCCGGGCCTCGCCCCTGAGCCGCTCGCGGAGCGCCGGGTCGGGCGCGGGGCCCTCGAACAGGCCGGCGACGAAGGCCTTGAGGTATAGCGGCGTGCCGCCCTCGAGGAGCGCGCGTCTGCCGCGCGAGGCGGCGGAGCGCGCGGCCTGCTCCGCGTCGCGGACATAGTCGTGGACCGTGTAGGTCTCCCACGGCTCGCGGAGATCCACTAGGTGGTGCGGCACGCGGCGCCGGGCCTCCGGCCCGGGCTTGGCCGTGCCGATGTCCATGCGGCGGTATACCTTCATGGAGTCCATCGAGATGATCTCGGCGCCGAGACGCTCGGCGAGGATCAGGCTCGCCTCGCTCTTGCCGCACGCGGTCGGCCCCGTAAGGACGAGCACGTCGAGCGGCTTGTCGGCGATACCGGACACGCAATACCTCGCGGCGGCAAGGGAACCCTGACCCGGCGCCAACGTTGGCGAGCGGCCGGGACGATGCGATGCGTCATCGTACCGCGGCCGCCGCCGGCGTCCATATCAGAACCCCGCCGCCCGCGACGCCAGGGTCATTCAATTGTTCCGCAGCGGAATAGCTCGACGGCGACTGGGAGGCGCGGAGCGGAGGTGTAACAATGCGGTCGGCGTCCCCGGAATACCCCCTCACCTTCCGCCATCGATCTCGGCGGCGAGGCGCTTCGTGGCGTCTGCGGCCTTGCGGCCCGCGGCCGTCTCGGGGTACTTCCTCGCGACCATTGCGTACCCCTGAGCGGCTTGCGTCTTCTTTATCCGGCTCTTCCCGGCCTTCTCCTCCATCGCGAGCACCTGAAGGTACGCCCTGTGCGCCGCCCACTCCTCCTTCGCGGGCGAGTCCTTGCGGAGCTCCGAGAGCGCCTTCGAGAGCTTCTGTATGTCGGCCGGCGCGCACCTCATCACGCGCTCGTCCTCCGAGAGCGCGGTGAGGGCCTCGTGCCTCGCGGCCGGACCGGCCTTCGCCGAGGCGAGCTCGAACTTCGCCGAGAACCACGCCGCGAGGATCGCCTTCGCGTGCCTCGCGGTGACCGTCTCCGGGAGCTCCAGGAGCGCCTCGGCCTCCGCGCAGCGCGAGGCGGCGTTGTCGGCCCCCGCGAGTGCCTCGGCGCGGCGGGCGATCTCCTCGACCGTCGCCTTCCTCTCCTCGGGCGGCAGGTTCGGGTGGACCAGCCGCTGGAGGTCGAGCATCCAGTCGAGGAACTTCACGTGGTACTCGTGGGGGCCGTTCGAGTGCCCCCAGTCGCCGCAGACCTGGCGGACGGGGTTGCCGCGGCGCTCGAGCGCCCGCGCGACGCCGCGCACCGTGCCCGCGCTGTGGATGTCGTCGTTCTCCGCGTGGACGAAGGCGACCGCGACGTGCTTCGCGAGCTTGGAGTCCTCGCCGTTCCCGCTGTGCGCGAGCATGACGACGCCGGCGTGCTTGTCGTTGTAGTGGTTGGCGAGGCGCATGCTTGCCATGGCCGCGCCGCTCAGGCCCATAGAGAAGCGCAGGCACGGGTGGACTCTGAGCGTGCCCTCGACGGACTTGATGACGCTGGCCTGTACCTCGTCCCATCCTGCGATCGGCATGTCGTTCTTCGTATCGTTTATGGCGACGAGGATGACGCCCCGCCGCTCGGCCCAGTCCTCCATACCGATGAAGCCGGGGTTCGCGATGGGGCTGCTCAGGAAGAGGACCGGGAACTTCCGCCCGGGCTCGGCCGCGTACGCGGCCGGGATCAGGAGGTCGTAAGTGTAATTGGGCTTCCCCGCGCACGGGATGCGCGGATGGCGACCCGGCGCGATCTCGCCCCCGAACGCGAGCTGCGCCGCGAGGCACGCGACGGCACCTAGCACGGCCTTCCATGACATACGCATGGGCGATCCTCCGGGCACGTACCCACGTACTTGTTTACCGCCTTTCGGCTCCAGCCGGAGGCGGGATAGACCGGCATAGTACCTGAGCCGCCAACGAGGTCAAGAACAAAATGAGCCAGTCAAGGTGGACCCTTCCGGGGACGCCGACCGCATTGCCGCGCCTCCGCGCCCCGCCCATCTGCGTGCCTCCCTTTGCCTCTGACGCAGCATAGCCCGCCGCGGAGAGCGCATCAACGCCCTGTTGAGGCCGACGCCCCAGGTGCTCGTGGGAGAGTCGCTAGTTTCTTCCGAATGGGGTCGTCCCCGCTGGCGTGACGACCAGCCGCGACGGACGTACGGCCCGTGGGCTGAGGCGCGACATGGAAGCTACAGGCACGCCGAGCTCCCTGCGCCGCGCCGGCTACGCCGGCAGAACCTCGCGCAGGAGCTTCTCCACGTGCGCGGGCTCGATCCTGAGCGGGTTCGCCTTGAGCGAACCCGACGGCATAGACTCGGCCACGATGAGCGCGACGTCTTTCTCCGCGATGGCGACGGGGAGCTTCCTGGGGATCTCGATCAGGTCCATCAGCGCCTCGATCAGGTCCGCCGCGCGACTTCGTCGTTCCGTTTCGGCAGGCCTCCGGTCTTCACCCTGCCCGACCGAGTGGAGCCGCGCAGCGGCGGAACGGGAATAACCGACGCGCTCGCGCGGGATGCCGGCGGCGGTTATCCCGCGCGTGCCAGCGGCCGAGAAGCCATCCGCGAGGGCTTTCGCCACGCGCGCGTACTTCGCCGGGCACGCCGGCTCGTTGAGCCTGATCGACGGGGCCAGCAACACCCCGCAGATGAGCCCGTGCGCAAGGCCCAGCCGCGCGCCGAGCGGGTGGGCGAGGCCGTGGACGACCCCCAGCCGCGCGTTGGCCAGGGCGACGCCCGCCATGAGCGAACCGTACGCGCAGGCCGTCCGGCCGTCGATGTCGGCGGGCGACTCGGCCGAGCGGACGAGGCCCTCGGCCAGAAGCCCGACGGCGTGGAGGCTCAGCCCCTCGGTGAGCGGCGTCGCGTGCGTCGAGACGTACGACTCGATCGCCTGGGTCAGCGCGTCCAGGCCCGACTCCGCCGTCACCCGCGGCGGGAGGCCGAGGAGAATCTCCGGATCGACGACCGCCGCGTCCGGCAGGAGCCACGGCCCGCGGATCGAGGTCTTGCCGGGGCGCTCGGGGTCGGTGATGACGGCGTTCGGCGTTGCCTCGGCGCCGGTGCCGGCGGTCGAGGGGATCGCCACGTGCGGGATGCCGCGCGCGGCGATCTTCCTGCCGTCATAGTATTCGCGCGCCGGGGCGCGCTCGTTCGCCAGCCCGGCCGCTGCCTTCGCCGCGTCGATGACGCTCCCGCCGCCTATGCTCACGGCGAGGTCGAAGCCCTCGCGCAACCGCCCGCGCAACAGCTCGACCGTCGCCAGGTCCGGCTCGGTGAGGACGCCGGGGTGCTCGTCGAACTCGACCCCCGCCGAGGCCAGCGACTCGCGCGCCCTCGCCAGGACGCCGGCGCGCTCCAGCGACCCGCCGCCGGAGACCATAAGCGCGCGGCGTCCGAGCTCCTTCGCTGCGCCGCCGAGCTCTCCCAGGGCTCCCGGGCCGGCGACTATCCGCCTCACGGTCACGAACTCGCTGGGCACTCGCGCCTCCCTTGACAGGCCGGCGGCCCGGAAGGGCCGCGTCGCTTCACGCCCGAAGCACGTCGCTGCCGGTTACGGGCCTTCGCCTTGCCGGCGGTCTGTCCAACAGGCTTGCCGCGTTTCGCCGATTTTCCGGCGCCGGCCTCCGGCCGCCCGGGTCCGCGTCGTCGAGGTCGGGCGACCCGGCGCGTCAGCCGCCGACGCCGAGCTTCTTGATGGCTTCCTGGGGAGAGTTGGCGACGACGAAGAAGTCCAGCATCCCGGTGGTCTCGATCAGCTCCTTGACCTGCGGGCTGGGGCACAGGAGCAGGAAAGCGCCCCCGGCCTCGTCGGCCTCGCTCTGCGACTTGATGAGGATGCCCAGGCCGGCGCTGGACATGTAGGACACGTCGCTCAGGTCGGCTATGACGTTGACCGCGCCGGTCCCGAACGCATCGGTTATCGCCTGGTCCAGCCGCTCGAAGGTGTGCGCGTCGGCGACGCCGTGGCAGCTGAGAAGAACCGCGGAGCAGCCCGGGATCTGCCGGGCCTCGACGGTGAGGTCAGCCATGTCACCCCCCGGCCTGCCTGTCGGCAGACATGGCGGCTTGCCAGCCCGGAGACCGCGCCCCGGCGGGCCGCCGCTTGACGACTCCCTTGTCGCCCCAAGTCTTCCGCGCGCGTCTTATCCGGGATAACGGCCCGCCTGTCAATCCCGGGTGTGTGTCATTCTGGCGGCAGCCCGACTGTCGGCCATGCCTGACCTGTCTGCCGACAGGCAGGCGGCAGGCAGGCAATAGCCTGCCCGGCAGGATCGGAAGCGGAGCAGCCAGTCCGGCGCGCGGGGCAATCTGATTTTCCAACCATTGTCGCCGATGCCAAGGATGCGAAAGCCGCGTGGAACGCCCGCGTCCCGACGCTTTGCCGGCCGCCAACCGTCCACCAGATGCCGCAGTGCAACCAAGAGGACAAATACTTGTCAACTCCAACCAGCCACGTTCTCACGGCGGGCGCCTGTGGTCCTGCCGCTATACGCCCCTGTGCCTTATGGCGCCGGAGGCGGGCGAGGCGTGCTCGCGGATGAAGGCCACGGCATCCTCGGGGTCGTCGGTCCGGTGGAACAGGTTCAGGTCGTCGGCGTCTACGTAGCCGTTCGCCAGCATGGTCCCTTTGAGCCAGTCAACCAGTCCCCCCCAGTAGTCGCCGCCCATGAGGACCACGGGCATGGGCTCGATGCGGTGTGTCTGGACGAGCGTTATGAGTTCGTTGAACTCGTCCATCGTCCCGAACCCGCCGGGCATTATCACCGCACCCTGCGCGTACTTGACGAACATCACCTTTCGCACGAAGAAGTAGCGGAAGCTGACGAGCCTGGTCAGATAGGGATTCGGCTTCTGCTCGAAGGGGAGCTCGATGTTCAGGCCGATGGACGTGCCGCCGGCCTCCTTCGCGCCGCGGTTGGCCCCCTCCATGACGCCGGGGCCGCCGCCGGTTATCACGTTGAAGCCGGCTCCGACCAGGAGGCCCCCGAGGGTCCTGGCCATCTCGTAGTGCTGGCTCCCGGGCTGGCTCCTGGCCGAGCCGAAAACAGACACGCCGCGCTCGATCTCGTGCATCATCTCGAAGCCGTCTATGAACTCGGCCATTATCCGGAAGACGCGCCAGGTGTCCTGCTCAGTGAAGTCCTCGTCTCCCGCTCGCGGCGTCATCTCAACGGTCCTTTCATTTCGTTCTCGTCGTTCCCGCCGGTGCCGGAGGCATGCGAGTCGGCCGCCCCCGGGCGGCTCAGCGCCCCCTGAGCGTCTCGACGCGGCTCAGGATGCCGCCCTTGAAAACGAGTATGTATTCGACCGTGACGCGCGTCCGGTTGAAGGTCTGGGATCTGTTGTACGTCCACCTGGCGTCCCCGCCCAAGAGGTCCACCTTCTCCGCCGGTTCGCCCCAGCTTGCGACGACCGCGTCGGTGGTCATGCCGGTCTCCAGTTGCATGGAGAGCACGGCCCGCTTGACCGCCGTCGGCGCGTCCGGATGCGTGACCACCCAGTTCTCCTGCCGCTCCCGCCCGCCGCCGCAGCCGGCCGTCAGGACGACCGACGCGGCGGCCGCCAGCGCCAGGCACGCACGCCCGGCGTCCGCCCCGACCTGCAACCGATGCGTCATTGCCCGTCCTTTGACGAGAGCCCGGACCTACTGGAGGTAGCGTTCGAGCAGCGCCCAGGTCGCCTTGTCGGCCTTCCCGGTCACCGGGAGGTTGTTCTGCTTCTGGAACTCCATGATGGCCAGCATCGTGCGCCGACCCATTCTGCCGTCGACGGGGCCCGGGTCGAAGCTCGCGTTCTTCAGCGCGCGCTGGACCTTGTGCGTGAAGGACTCGTCGTCCGCCTGCGCGGCGGCGGGCGGGCCGTCTTCCGGCCGGGGAGCCGGCGCCGCCGGTCCGGCGACCGGCGGAGGCCGTGTGCCGGAATCGCCCGCGCGTGCGGGCGCCTGTTCCGCAGCCCCTGCGGAGGGCCCCGGCTCGCGCGGGTCGTCCGCGTGGAGGAGCGACAGGCGCCGCAGCTTCCTCTCCAGATCGTCCAGCCTCTTCTCCTGGCGGTCGAGCTGGGAGCCGAGCTCGCGCGTGCGGTCAGAGAGGGCCGAGATTTCCCCGAGCATCTCGTCGTCGACCGCGGCCGTCCGGGAGGGCACGCAGCCGGCCCCCGCGACGGCCGCACAGACGCTCGCAATGGCGATCTTCCAGCCCATGATGCCGCGAGGATACGCGGGCGTGCGGAGGGCGTCAAGCGCCGGCACCGGTGTGCAGGGCTGCCCCGGCCGATATGAGCCCGGCATTCGGGGCGAAAGAGGGGAAAATTGCACGCATGCCCCTTGCCTCCAGGCGTTCCGCGGGGGATAATACACCCGAACTGCTGGCAGTCCGCCGGCGGCGCGCGTGGCGGGACCGCGCGCCGGAAGGGAACGGTCTATGGCCGACGCATCGGGCGGCGGGCTGTACCAGGCGCCGCCTGTCTGCGTGCGTGCGACGGCGCGCACAGGCAGGCGCAGGCTCGTCTTCGCGCTCGTCGTCATTACCGCCTCCGCCGGCCATGCGGCGGCATCGGGGTGGGTCTCACCGACGGGATTCCAGGACCCGGCGAACGACTGGCGCAATGAGCCGAACGCGTACGACGACAACACCGGGACCTACGCAGAGGACACGTCTCACGTGAGAGGCTACGGCTCGTGGCTGGTGCTCACCCTCTCGACCCCGATAACGTGCGGCCGCATCCGGGTGAACGCCGACTACTGGACCGTCGCGGTCGACGGTGTGGACATCGACGTATACCGGGACGGCGCCTGGGTGAACGTCTGGGACGGCGCCATCCCCGACTGCCAGTGGGACGAGAAGACCTTCGCCGCGGGGACGGTCACCTCGGCGCGGTTCAGGTACCACTACGTGCGGAACAACTACACCTTTTGGTTCTACGAGTTCGACTTCTACGAGGAGGCGGCGAGCATCGAGCCGCCGACCTGCGAGACGCTCGCGGCCACTTCGGTTGAGGAGACAACTGCCATCCTCCACGGCGGCCTTGTAAGCGACGGCGGCGACCCGTGCCAGTTCCGGTTTCAGTATGGCCTGACGGCGGCGTACGGGACCGACACGCCGTGGGAGGGCGGCAAGGTGACCGGCGACCCGCTGGCGAAGCTGATCACGGGCCTTCAGAGCGGCACGACGTATCATTTCCGCGTCCAGGCCATGAACAGCGCCGGCACGGGCGCTGGCCTGGACCGGACGTTCGCCGCCGGGCCGCCGGCGACGGGTTGGGTG
>Ga0172364_10002916_pt1 | contig 13638 bp, 13 predicted proteins | sample LakKivSesite10cm_FD_114545 | JGI IMG/M metagenome (GOLD analysis project Ga0172364, IMG submission 114545) | Sediment microbial communities from Lake Kivu, Rwanda - Sediment site 10cm | ecosystem: Environmental > Aquatic > Freshwater > Lake > Sediment | place: Rwanda: Western Province, Lake... | reverse complement strand
TGTGCCCGTCAGTTCTAATAAGTCCATGATAGGCCACGCACTGAGCGCCGCGGGCGGCATAGAAGCCGCCGCCACCGTGCTCACTGTGAAGCACGGTATCCTCCCCCCGACGATCAACTACGAGACCAAAGATCCGGAATGCGACCTCGACGTGGTGCCCAATGTGGCCCGCGAGGCCAAAATCAGCGCTGCGATATCCAATTCCTTCGGGTTCGGCGGGCAGAACGGCGTGCTGGTCTTCACAAAAATTTAGACAGTAAACCTCTGAAATCAGCTTTACAATGTCTTCTATCTAAATATATACTGAACCAACATATATTCTCTATCGATAGAAAGGGAAAGCTATGATTCAACCAGATTACAGCAACCTGATAAAGATAGCCGGCATTAAAACAGCCCCAATTGGATTCTACGATGCCCCAGACCAAATGCGCTTCGAGCCTCTGGTTACTCCAAAGCCGGATACACGCGTGTGCATCTTCGCTTTTTACAAATCATGGCTAAAGGGGGAAACACTCCGTCTCACTTCCGATAACTATGGCTGCGGTGGGGCTGCCAATGCTCTTTTCGATATTCAGATAAGATCGCGTGAGGATTTTGTGAAGTTCCTCGCCGACGAAGAGGGGCTCAGGGCTTCACGCGAGCTGGTGAATCAATGGCTGGATAAGAGAAAGCCGTATCAGCCTCGACATCGAAACATCTTCATCGGGCCGCTTAAGAAAGACATGTATCAGTATCTAAAGACCGTGACCTTTTTCGTCAATCCAGACCAGATGAGCCTGCTCATGACAGGCGCTTATTATCACAGCAGTCCTGACGATACCGCGCCAGTTATCGCTGCATTCGGCTCCGGTTGCATGGAGCTCGTATCCGCTTTCTCCGACCTTGAAGCACCACAGGCTATAATCGGCGCAACAGACATTGCTATGCGTCTATATCTGCCGCCGGAGATTCTAGCTTTCACTGTCACTAGGCCAATGTTCGAGCGTTTATGCAGCCTGGAACAGAGAAGTTTTCTCTATAAACCATTCTGGAAAAGGCTGCAGAAGGCAAGGGGGCTAGCCTGATAATTTCTATTATATGGAGGAGAAGTAATCATGACAGTTGTCATTATCGTCATAGTTATAGCCATAATATTAGCTATCGTTTTTGCTGTGTTGAAGCACCAGAAGTCGGAGGGGCGCAAGAGGCAGCTGGCGGGGTGGGCCTTCTCTAAGAATCTAAATTATAATCCTGCGCGTAATAGCGGGATAGCCAATCAGTATCCTCAGTTCAAATGTCTACAGCGCGGCGAGAACCGATATGTTTACAACGTTATAGAAGGGAATCTCGGCAACCGTCCGGTGCGCGCCTTCGACTACCATTACGAGACGCATCACACCGATTCAAAAGGCAACCGTCAGACACAGCATCATTACTTCTCCGCCGTCATCGTGGATGCTAATCTCCCTCTAAAACCGCTGTTCATCCGCGGCGAGCACCTGTTCGACAAGCTAACCGAGTTCATCGGCTTCAATGATATCGATTTCGAGTCGGCTGAGTTCAGCAAGAAGTTCTATGTGAAATCCCCGGACAAAAAGTGGGCTTACGATGTGCTGCCTCAGGCGACGATGGAGTTCATGCTGGGAGCGCCGCGTTTTGATATCGAATTTGGTATCAGACACGTCATAGCCTATCGCAACAATACTTTCAAGATGCAGGAGTTTGAGGAAGCGATCAATCTGGTGAATGGGATACTGGACCGGTTGCCGGAGTCGCTGATAGAAGAACTGAAACATAAATAGGAGAAGCTATGGTCGTAATTATAGTCATTGTTGTCGTCGTAGTTATGTTTTTAATCTTATGGCCAGCGTTCATGTACAACAGCCTTGTACACGGCCGCAATCACTGTACGGAATCGTGGTCTAATGTAGATACCGAACTGAAGCGGCGCTATGACCTTATACCGAACCTCGTTGAAACAGTCAAGGGTTATGCCAAACATGAGAGGGAAGTGCTTGAGCGGGTGACTCAGGCACGCGCCGCCGCAGTGGCCAGTCAGGGCTCGCCGGCGTCGCAGGCAAAAGATGAGAACGTACTTGTGCGTGAACTGCGACAGCTACTTGCCATAGCCGAGAGCTATCCCGACCTGAAAGCCAGCAAGAACTTCCTTGATTTACAGCATGAACTGGTCAACACAGAAGATCGCATTCAGAGGGCGCGGCGCTTTTACAATGGAAACGTGCGGGATTACAACAACAAGGTGCAATCGGTTCCATCCAATATCATAGCCAGCATGTTCCATTTCAAGAATGAAGAATTCTTTGAGATCGAGAACGCGGTTGAGCGCCTGGCGCCGGAACTGAAGATGTAGCGTGGCCGGAATGTTCCTACTGATATGATCAGCTATGTATTAATCTCGATACTGACATTCCCCGGCGTTATCATGCATGAGCTGGGGCACAAGGTATTCTGCCATCTGACCGGCGTTCATGTCATTAAAACGTGCCTCTTTAGATTTGGCAACCCTTGCGGATATGTGAAGTACGCAGCACCCGACAAGTACATCCAGTCCTTCTTTATCGCAGTCGGGCCTCTTATCACCAATACTGCTTTCGCTTTGCTTTGCTACTGGATATCAACAAAAGTTGAGCTAAAGATAGAAATAGCGCTGATCTGGCTCGGCGCCTCTATGGCTATGCACGCTTTCCCCAGCTCGGTAGACGGCAAGACGCTGTGGCAGGATACCAAGAGACATTTCAGACATAATTTCCTTGTGATATTCGCTTTCCCGTTCTCGCTGATAATCCTTCTGGCCAGCGTATTGCGCAGGCTCTTGTTTGACGTCATCTACGCTATCGCGTTGTACCTGGTAGTCAGCCCCTGGTTCTGGGCACACATATCTTAAAAACCGAATCGTTGCGGCAAAACAAAAGCCCGATGCCAAATCGCATCGGGCTTTATCGTTACCATCTAGGTGTCTATTTGTAACCCAGGTAGAAAGTCCATCCCAGAACAGTGGAAATCTCTGAGTTAGCATCACTCAGATCAGCCTGCTCGGAAGCGTTCTCCATTATCATGTCAGTATCGTTGTGCAAAGCTATCACATCATTCTCATCCACTGCGTAAAAAACCATATCATGCGACAGCCCTAAATCATTCACTATACTCTGGCTCAATTCATCCAGATATACTGAAGCGCCAAGCGCTCCTATAACATCATTGCCATCCTTCACCGGCACGGCAACCACTGTTGATTCCTTGCCTGTAGACTTGCTGACAACCGTATATCCGACGGCTGTATCGCCGCCCATGACCACGGGGAAATACTCGCGATCGCTCAGGTTACCGCTGGCGAGGCCCGCATCAACCGTGTAGTAGGAAGCATCTGGAAATGCGAACCAGGCGACGAGGGGGATGCTGTCATCCTCAAATTCAGCCAGCAGCGGCCTCATAGTATCCCAGTCTGCGGATTTCACCTCATCCGTGATTGCCATGACCTGCATGGATGTGAGCAAGCCTTCAGCCCGCGCTTCAGTCAGTGCAACGGCAGCGGATACACCTGTCTCAGTATTGAATTTAGTCTTATTTCCGATTCCTTCTACGATGGCCACAATAGCAACAACTATAAGCAGACAAACCCCCAGATAAAGTGCTGCCTTTCGCATAATAACCTCCTTTATTAAGAATTTATCCTATGGGTTTAGAGAGTGTTATTGATAGTAATACTCTGACTAACAACTGTCAATATTTGCCACTTGTGCCAGTAGTTTTCTATGCTATACTATTCCAAACTATCCCACTAAGCCGGGCTCCTGTTAATCGATAACATCGGTTTAAAGGAGGAAGGTATGCAGTTACTTCGCAGATATATGCTCTATCTTATCCGATGGCAGTTATCTACACCTATACTAGCGCCGATAATTGCTTATTTCAAACACTCGCCGATATGGGGCACGGCGGATGACTGGATCGGCGCGGTAGTGGCTAACCTCATCGGAGGGCTCATATTCTTCTGGGTTGACCGCTGGATATTCAAGAAGACAGATATACTGCGCGGAGAGGTCTGGGAGATCCAGCAGGACATCGCCTGCGCCGATTGCGGTACGATAGTCGATCGCGGCTACCGTTTGGCGAAGGCATCGAACTACGATCATACGAATGACAAAAAACCCGAGTTCAGGTGCAAGAACTGTTCCCGCAGCAAATATGAGCGCGACTGGGGCAAACCAGCTGACAGCGCTAACCTACCTATCGACGATAATGCTACGAAGTAAAGGATGACAAATGATTATTGGTGTTCCATGTGAGATTAAACCGGACGAGTATAGAGTTGCCATGCTGCCGGTGGGCGTCCATCTGCTGACAGGGGATGGTCACACGGTTCTGATCGAAAAAGGTGCCGGCCTAGGCAGCGGCTTTGATGACAGCGAGTATGCTGATGCCGGGGCTAAGCTGGTGAGTTCATCTGACGAGATCTTCTTGCGGGCTAAACTCATAGTTAAGGTCAAGGAGCCGCAGCCTAACGAAATCAAGAAGCTGCGCTGCGGGCAGATAGTCTTTTGCTATTTCCACTTTGCTGCCTCGCGCAAGCTCACAGAGTTGTGTCTTAAATCCGGAATCATCGCTGTTGCTTACGAGACCATGCGCGACGATAAAGGCCGCTTGCCACTGCTGACGCCCATGAGCGAAGTGGCAGGAAAGATGGCTATCCAAGAAGGCGCTAAGTATCTGGAGAAGCCGATGAACGGGCGAGGCATCCTGCTCGGCGGCGTCTGTGGGGTGGAGCCGGCTAACGTTCTTATTCTAGGAGGAGGGACTGTAGGCATGGCCGCCGCGCGCACCGCTGCAGGTTTGGGAGCTAACGTAGTCATAACGGATACCGATATCGACCGTCTCAGGTATCTGGATGATATCATGCCGGAGAATGTTACAGCCGTTTACTCTGATCCTCATACAATAGAGCGTTACGCTATATGGGCAGATCTAATCATTGGAGCTGTTTTAATCCCCGGCGCGAAAGCGCCCAAGCTCATCAAGCGACAGCTACTAAAGCAGATGAAGCACGGAACGGTGATGGTGGATGTGAGCATAGATCAGGGAGGCTGTTTTGAGACGAGCCATGCTACGACGCACCACGCTCCGATTTACATTGTGGACGGCGTGGTGCACTACTGTGTCGGGAATATGCCCGGAGCAGTGAGCAGGACCAGCAGCCATGCTCTGTGCAACTCCACTTTGCCGTATTGCCGTGAGATCGCCAGCTTAGGAATAGATAAATTTATAACTTTGAACACCGGCCGGGCCGCCGCGCTGAACATGCGTAATGGCAAGATTATCAATCCTGCCGTCGCCGCAGCATTCCCCGATTTGCCACATGCATGATAGCTCATTTCAATTGTCGGAAAACAATTATTGAAGAGTGGTACGCCCGGTGGGATTCGAACCCACGACCCTCGGTTCCGAAGACCGATGCTCTAATCCGCTGAGCTACGGGCGCAAGTTCATAATAGAGGAGAACTAAAAAGGGCGAGCGGAGGGATTCGAACCCTCGATCTCCAGGGCCACAACCTGGCGCCTTAAGCCTCTCGGCTACGCCCGCCACGCAGAGAACATTTTAGCACAACGACATCGGCCATACCATATTCGACGGGAACGAAAGTGTTCGAGGAAGGAATATTGCACTGCTATTTCGACACTTCTTCGATCAGCAGCGGCATTAGCTTGGCATAGGTTACATCCAGGTCCTCCGGTATCATCCTGGTCCCGCCCAAGACCGTCATGAAATTAGAATCGCCGGACCATCGCGGCACCACATGCATGTGGACGTGTTCGCTTATGCCGGCGCCCGCCACACGGCCTATGTTCATGCCGATATTGAATCCTGTAGGCTGCATGAGACGTTCCAGGGCGGCCACAGAAGCCCTGGTAAGAAGGCCCATCTCCTGCAATGAATCGTCGTCCAGCTTCGTCAGATCGCCCTCGTGGCAGTATGGAATAACCATGATATGACCGTTGGTATACGGGTACAGGTTAAGCATTATATAGCAATAGCGCCCGCGGTAAATGACGTAGTTATTTCTATCCTCTGCAGAGCATCTTGCCTTCTCGCACAGGATGCATTCTTCTATCTTTTCGGACGATTTAGCCTGCAAAATATACCTCATTCTCCATGGCGTCCACATTATTTCCAATTGCCAGCCCTCGCCATAACAGTTTCAATTTAATGTTGAGATTCTAGCACACAACCTTATCAGGTTCAACTTAAAAGCCGCTATGCTATAATGAGCCGCATAGCAATATGAACGGAGAATTATTCGATACCATAGTCATCGGGGCCGGCCCCGTTGGAAGCTGGGCCGCACAGCTGCTGGCCCTCGACGGATACAATGTAGCCGTTCTGGAAGAGCACGAGCGCATCGGCGAGCCGATGCAGTGCACGGGCATCATAGGGGTCGAGTGTTTCGAGAGATTCCATTTGCCGACCGATTCAGTGCTGCGTGAAGCCCGTTCAGCCAGACTCTTCAGCCCGTCCGGCAAATCAATACATTTGAACAGCGAAAGGCCGCAGGCCTATATAGTAGACCGCGGCACGTTCGACCGCATGCTGGCCGACGGCGCGGCGGCCCGGGGCGCGAGATATTTCACATCGATCGGGGTGACGGGGATCGAGATTGCGCAAGATCGAGTAAGACTATCTACAGATAAAGGTGAGACGTTCGAAAGCCGCACAGCTATAATCGCTAGCGGGTTCTATTCCAAATTAACACGGAAGCTGGGACTGGGTAAATACAGGGACTTCATCACGGGAGCCCAGTCTGAAGTAACAATAAAAGAAGGCGGCGCGCTTGACGAAATCGAGATTTACCTGGATCAGAATGTCGCTCCCGGCTTCTTCGCCTGGCTTGTGCCGACGTCGCCGCAGCGGGCGCTGGCCGGCCTTTTCTCACGCAGGGCTCCTAAAAAACACCTGGGGAATTTCATCAGGAGACTGTATGACGAAGGCCGAATCACTGAATGCGAAGGGAAGATCGTGCACGGTGCGATCCCTCTCAAACCTCTCGGCAGGACATACTGTGAGCGCGTGATAGTGGCAGGTGACGCGGCGGGGCAGGTGAAACCGGTCACGGGAGGCGGGGTTTACTTTGGTATGATATGCGCCCGCATCGCCGCCGAGGTAATGAAAACAGCCCTTTCAGACAATAACTTTTCGGAACGATCGATGTCAGCCTATCAGAAAAAATGGCAGAAGGAAATCGGCGGTGAACTGCGCAGGGGATATCTCGCGCGCCATATCTATGAAATTCTCAGCAATCAGCTTATCGATCATCTATTCGACCTGTCTTTGGATAAGGGCCTCCATGAGATAATCAACGAATCAGATAATATGGCATTCGACTGGCATGGCAGGGCATTATCGGAGTTTACCAGGAAAGCCCTGCCACGCCTGTTAAAGCCATAATACCCTGTATATTTAATCGACATAATGAACGACGAAATCTAGGCGTGATTGTTTGTACCAAATATATGGTTTCTGCTAAGATAAGGCCGAGATTTTTACATGAACAAAGATAAAAGATTCGACGCCCAATCGAATAATCCGTCGCAGACCTCCGACACTTCTGCTTACGATGCCGTTGCGGCAGGCGGCCTCACAGATGCCTTATCGTCTACGGAAATGAACGACCTGCTGAATAGATATGTGAACGATATAAACACCATGGTGAAATCAAATGCCGTAGTGATTTATATCTACAACGCGGGAGCAAAGCTATTATCGATGCAGGCTCAGGTCGGCATAACAGATAAGTTTGCGCAAGAACTTCATAGCATTCAAATATCGGAAAGCGAATATAAGAAACTGCTGAGCTGGGACAATCAGACATCGCTGCTGGAAGAGACCCTCTCGGAGAATACCTATTCTATTATCATGAAGACCGTACTGCGCGACGGGATTAATATGCTCATAGCGCAACCCCTGCTCCGGAAAAAGAGCCTGCTGGGCATGATGTTTATCGGATATCACACACCGCGGAAGATATCGCAGGAGGATAATAAGCTTTTCGATTTCATAGGCAGGCAGGCCGCTTTATCCATGGAGAACATCGTCCTGAAAAGGGACTTCGAGAAGACCAGCAAACGGCTTGACCTCATGAGCGCGATGACCAAGTTCACCGGAGCCAGCTTTAGCCTGAATCAAATCTTTGAAACGATTGCCTACGGCATCAAACAGATCATTGACTTCGCTCATGCCAGCATTGCGATAGCGGAAGGCGATATCGTGACATATAGCGCGGCATATTCAGCAACTAAGAGCCAGATAGCATCGGGATTCAAGCTGCCGCAGGGAGCCACCCCTATGAGCTGGCTCATAAAGAACCAGAGGTTGTATATCCAGGATGACCTGTCTTCAGGCATCAAATTCTCTACCGATGACATCTATGTAAAGGAAGGCATACGGTCTGTTGTCTATATACCTCTCTATTCTCAGGGCACGATATTCGGATACCTGACTATAGCAAGCCAGAAACCGAACGCGTTTAATGCCGGAGACCGGAGCATACTGCAGGAAATCAGCATGCAGATAGCCAACAGGATGGAATTCAATCGCATTTATACCGAGTTGAAACAGCACAAAGAAGACCTGGAATCAGCCAACAAACAGCTCGCAGAAAAAGCCGCTCTACTGGAAAAAAATAAGAACCTCCTCGACAGCTCATTCATGGACATCGCAAAGACGGTGGTGCTCCTCGCCGAATCGCGCGAACAGTATACTATAGGTCACTCCGAGAGGGTGACGGAACTGTGTAATAAGATAGCGTCCGAGCTTGGCCTTGGCGAGGATAAGATGCGCCAGCTGGAATCGGCAGCCGGTTTGCTGGGCCTCGGCAAAGCCGATGTCCCGGAAGAAATCCTGAATAAGCCCGGGCCGTTGAACGATGCAGAAAAGGCTAAATTGCAGGAACATCAGATGAAATCCCTGGAGCTTCTGCGTGTGCCCGATTCACTCAGCGGCGTGGTAGCTATACTTGAAACCAAACATGAGAATTTCGACGGCAGCGGTTATCCCAATAAACTCAAAGGCAACAATATCCCAATCGAAGCCCGTATCCTGGCGGTAGCCGATGCTTATATCGCTATGATATCAGAGAGACCTTATCGCCATGCCATGAGCAGCGAAGAAGCTGTAAAAACACTGCGGGGACAGGCCGGCAAGCAATGGGACCCGCTGATAGTCACCGCCCTCCTGCATATGATAAAGTAGCCCCTATTTCAATATCGTCGAAACTCGTCTGCGTATCTCTTGCTCAATGGAGAGTCCGTCCATAAACAGTCGCCGCTTGCCCGGGTTTGTGCATATTGTAAGTTTTACAAATCCATGTTTAAATTAGGAACAACCTCAAAATATTTTCCTACATCGATGTAATTACGTTTACGATTCAACAGGAGGTACGAATTGGAACTGAAGCGATATGAAGTACCCGTTGATAAACTGCGATGGGAATGCAATCCCAAGATATTCGATTTCGAATGCACCAAAGAACTGGCCCCGCTCGGTGAGTTCATAGGACAGCACCGCGCCGCCAAGGCCATAGAGTTCGGTTTGAACATGAGCGACAACGGCTACAACATATACGTGTCGGGACTCACCGGCACCGGCAAAACAACCATGGTCAAAACATATATCGAGAAGCTGATTAAAGAGAAGGAAGAGAGGGATGAGACGCCGGTTATCGAGGACTGGTGCTATTTATATAATTTCAGGGAACCGGATCAGCCCAAGATAGTGAGCCTGCCGCAGGGTAAAGGCAGGGAATTCCGCGACCACATGAACCAGCTGTTGAACATGGCCCGCAAAGAGTTGCGGACGGCTTTCACCAGCGACGAATACAAGGAACAGAAGGAAAAAGTCATAGATGAAAGCCAGGCCCTCCAGAAACAGGTATTCGAGAACGTGTCCGAGGAGGCGCGCCAGCAGGATTTCACCTTGAAGGTAGGCCCGGCAGGCCCGACCCTTATGCCTACAATAAACGGAAAGCCAATGGAGGAGAAACAGTTCAATGCTCTCTCGGAAAGCGCCAAGAAAGAGCTGAACAGCAAGCACGACGAACTCATGAAGAAGCTGCAATCGGGCATCGAGCGGGCCGCCGATCTGCAGAAACAGACCGCGGAGCGCCTGCAGAAGATGGACAAGGATATCGGAGAGTATACCATATCGCGGCTGGTCAACATGCTGCTCATCACGTATCAGGAGAATTCCAAGATAAGCAAGTTTCTCTACGAGTTAAAAAAATACACGCTGGACAATATCGAGCTATTCAAGGATGATGAAGAACCGGCACCAACCATGATGGGAATGCCGGTGAATCAGGCAACCACGGGTAAGAATCCTTTCCTGCCGTTCCAGGTCAACCTATTTGTCGATAACAGCGAGGTCAAAGGCCCGCCGGTCGTTATCGAGTCCAATCCTAATTTCGGCAATCTGTTCGGCATGATTGAAAGGCGTTTCCTCCTCGGCGGCTACGTGAGCGACCATACCATGATAAAGCCGGGCGCGATGAGCAAAGCCAACGGCGGCTATCTGCTGCTCAGCGCCTATGACATAGCGATGAACTCTATCGCGTGGTTCGCCCTCAAACGCGCCATAAAGAACAAGGAGGTGCGCATCGAGGACCCGTTCGAACAGTTCGGGCTCTTCGCTCCGCAGGGTATGAGGCCGGAAGCCATGCCGATTAAGGTCAAGGTCATACTTATCGGCGAGACCATGCTCTACCACATGATGTCCATGTACGACGAGGACTTCTGGGAGATATTCAGGGTCAAGGCCGACTTCGATTACGAGATCGAGCGCACCGAGAAGAACATGAAGGACTACGCCGCCTTCATCGCCCTCTGCTGCGAGGAATGCAACACGAAGCATTTCGATACGGCGGGCGTGGCCAGGCTTATCGAATACTCGGCGCGGATGGTATCGGATAAGGACCGGCTCTCATCACGCTTTGCCCTGATCAAACAATTGATACAGGAAGCGGACTACTGGGCCTCCCGCGACGGCGCAAAGTTGATCAGCGACAGCCATGTTACCAGGGCTATCGATGAGAGGATATTCCGGCATAACATGGCCGACGAGAAAATCAGGGAGATGATAAACCGCGGCGAGATAATGATAGATGTTGCGGGAACAGAGGTCGGACAGGTGAACGGGCTCAGCATCTACTCGCTGGGGGATATCGCTTTCGGCAAGCCTTCGCGCATCACCGCCAGCACTTTCATGGGACGCGGAGGCGTGATCAATATAGAGCGGGAATCGGACATGAGCGGCCCGATTCACAACAAAGGCGTCCTGATACTCAGCGGTTACCTTGGATGGAGATATGCTCAAGATAAACCGCTGTCGCTTTCTGCCAGCCTGTGTTTCGAACAGTCCTACGAGGGAGTTGAGGGCGACAGCGCCTCGTCCGCCGAGCTGTATGCCATCCTGTCCAGCATCGCGGAGGCGCCGTTACGACAGGGCATAGCGGTTACCGGCTCGGTCAATCAGAAGGGCCTGATACAGCCCGTGGGCGGCATCAACCTGAAAGTCGAGGGCTTCTTCCGCGTATGCCAGGAAAGGGGCCTCACAGGGGAACAGGGCGTACTGATCCCCGGCCAGAACATAAGGAACCTGATGCTGAAAGAGGAAGTGGTACAGGCGGTGAAAGACGGCAAATTCCATATATATACAGCTGAGACCGTCGATGAAGGCATGGAGATACTCACAGGACTGCCGGCCGGCGCCAGGAAAAAAGACGGCACATATGCCAAGGGAACTATTAACTACATGGTCGATAAGAAGTTGAAAAGCATGACAGAGAAACTCGGAAAACTGGCCTCGGAAGAGAAGGCCGAGGGGAAAAACCAGCCCCGCCGGAAACGGGCCTGATTTCCTTAATAGCGACGCGCCGTCCTATTTATTCCTGTCCCTGCTCAGTTCTTGCGGCACCTGCCGCAGCAACTCGATAATTTTATCGCCTTCTTCCCAGAAGACGCTCCATGTCTTTCCGCCGTCATAAAGGTCTATCTTAAAGCACGACAGTTCCTTGAGGCGCTTCGACGCCTCGGAGAACATCTGATCCAGCCGCGGGTCTGTGTTAGCCCCCAGCTCGGCGCGGAACTGATTCACCCGTGTCATTGCTTTGTTAATTATGCTTATGCCATTGTTGAAACTGGTGAAGGTGCTACCGCCGCGCTCAACGCTCCAGTCCACATCCAGATGCCTGAGAAAGGAATCGAAACGGTTTTTCAGCGACTTGAGGGCTGACTCCGTCATCTCGATATTGACCTTGGATGTGCCGAACATCTTCTTCGACGCGGCGTACGGGTCCAGTGAGGAAAGCCTGCTGAACGCCTTTACCACGTTATCGATAGCCTCCGCCATCTCCTTCACAACCGCTTCGTCCGGACCCTTCTTCTTCACCAGGGTCGATTTGCCTATCGTATCAAAGCCCAGACCCAGCTTGTCTTTCAGCTCTGCAAGTTTATTAACGGCCTCGGAGCACTCCTTCAGCGCCTGATGGTATTCTTTTTCTATAGCCTCACCGCTCACGTGATAATCTCCTTCATCCCTGCGCTTATCTATAAAATACGAATAAACCTTGAACGATTTTCAGCGCATTGAGGTAGATTACAACTAGGGAACGCGGTTGTCAATCATTTTGAGGCAGCGAACAGCAAGCAGCCAGAACTTTCGGGAGGATATTGGAGCGGGAGACGGGACTCGAACCCGCGACACCCTGCTTGGAAGGCAAGTCCCCCATGTTTTGCAGTCCGAGCCGGTCAATTATAGCTGAAACCACCTGGTCTAACACCAGTGGCGATAGCGAGGCAAGTTCCCCTTTTTCTATCATTTTCTCCTCCCGCTGAGAGTATATTACAGGACCCAATAATAATCAACTTTGCTAATGTCACAGTTGGAATAATACCTTTGGTTATGAATCCCTCCACATATAACACCTGACAATTAGAGGTTGATTTATAAATAATAACTACTTACAATGGTATCAAATGGTATCACTCACGAGCTGAGATATCACTACTATACCAAAGCGTGATACGACTTTTATCTAAGGATTATGGGTGAAAACCGAATCTATCAAGAAAAGGGCTCAGATCAAGCAGCTGATCGAAGAGGGCTGGTCCACACGTGGGATCGCCAAAGAGGTCAAAGTAAGCTTGAGAGATGTCGGCCGGGCAAGGCAGGAACTAGATTTGCACTTTGCCATGCCCGAGCTCGTAAAGCAGAAACAGGAACTGGAGCAGTATATCGACCGATTACAACGACTTAAAGAGAAGAATATAACAGATATTATAGAATCTATGACAGACGAGGACCGTGAGGCCATTTATGAAAAGATTATATCGATAAAGTCAATTCAAGATGAACAAAGAGAATTGGAAAATATGCATCAAGAGTATCAAGGAATAAAGGAGTATTTGAAACAGGATGCGGTAGCTTCTTATCGTGTTAAAAGCGGTACGAGGAAGATAATCGATAAGGTGTCAACTAAAAAGCTGGGGAAACCGGTCTACAAACAGATAGACGTTTACTTCGGCCTGACTAACCTGCTCACGAAAACGGGCGATTGGCCGGAGGATATGACATTAAGACAGGTCAAGCTA
>Ga0172364_10002915_pt1 | contig 13645 bp, 6 predicted proteins | sample LakKivSesite10cm_FD_114545 | JGI IMG/M metagenome (GOLD analysis project Ga0172364, IMG submission 114545) | Sediment microbial communities from Lake Kivu, Rwanda - Sediment site 10cm | ecosystem: Environmental > Aquatic > Freshwater > Lake > Sediment | place: Rwanda: Western Province, Lake Kivu... | reverse complement strand
CTCCAGTTCCCGCAGCGTTTTCACCGCACGGCCGCCAACCGCAAGTACCTGGCCGCGGCGCTGGAGGACTTCCGCTCCGTGCCGCTGGCGGTGGAGTTCCGCCACGCCTCGTGGGACCACGCTTCGGTGCTGGCCGGCATGCGGGAGCGCAACGTCACGCTGGCGGTGCCCGACGTGCCGGCGCTGCCGGGCCTGTACCGCCGCGCCGCGACGGCGACGACGACCACCGGCTACCTGCGTCTCCATTCGCGCGACGCGGGCAAGTGGTACGCCCCGGAAGGCGCCGACCGCTACGACTACAGCTACAGCGAGCAGGAGATCCGCGACCTGCTGGGGCAGTGGGAGGCGATGGAAGGGCCGCTGGGACAGGTGTACGCTTTCTTCAACAACTGCCACCGCGGCCAGGCCGCACGGAACGCCGAGGCGATGCGCAGGGTTCTCGGGCAGATCTGATGGGCGGATTTCAAATCTGGAATTGCAAATATGACACTGCAAATTGAGGGGCCCGCTCGCGGCGGAGCAATTTGAAATTTCACATTTGCAGTCCTCAATCTGAAATCCCGCGCCTTACTCTCGTCCGTCCTGCTCGCCGTCGTCGCTCTTCGGTTTGCCGCGGGCCCCTCCGGCGGGGGTGACCTTGGCCGCGTACAGCAGGCAGTTGCGCATTACCTCGTAGGCGCTGGTGGGCTCGTAGCCGATAGAGGAGTAGCACGGACAGCCGACCAGCCCGCCGGTGATGTCCTCCTTGCTGAAGATGGCCCCGACGCGCTGGCCGACCATCACGCCCCGCAGGTTCGGCACGCGCACGCGCCCCAGGATCACTTTCGCCTGGCGGCGGTACTTCACCGAGGTGATGACGAAGCCGGGGATGCGATAGACCTCGGCCCGGCTGGAGAGCGGGCGGATGGCGTCGCGCCCGAACATCGCCCGCAGGAGGACCTCGGCGGCCTCGTTGAACGCGGCCGACCCGCCGCCGCCATCGACGATCAGCGTCCCGCCGGACTCGATGAACTTCTTCATCTCGCCGCGGTCCTCGGCGGTGGTGGTGAACGCGTCGGTGCCGGTCAGCGCGGCGATCTTGGCGCCGGTCGTGTTGACCTGTGCCATCTCGACGGGGCCGAGGACCTCCAGCTTGACCCTGGCCTGTATGGCCAGCAGGCGCTTGAATCGCTCGTAGGCGAGCGGCTCGGGGTCCCAGATGCCCTTGTAGCGGATACGGACGACCCGGATGGTCGGCCCGTCGGCGTCGTGGGCGGGCGGCCAGTGGCTCACCCCGCGGGCGCGGAGCTGGCCCATGTCGGTGACGTACATCATCACGTTGCTGGCGGCCTGGAAGGAGCGATGCTCGGTCTGCTTCATCTGGAGCTGCCAGGCCTTGGACAGGTCCACGTCGGTGTGGATGACCAGCGGGCGGACGCCGTTCTCGACCGTGTAGAACGGCGGGCTGCCCAGCAGCTTGGCCTGGATGACGTACAGCGGATGGTCGCGCGGCACCTGCCGCATGGGGTAGTCGGGGAACATCCTGGCGTAGGCCTTGCGGATGCCCTGGCTGAAGCCGCGCCCGCCGCACTCGGTGACCGAGAAGATCGTCCCGCCCTGCCAGACGAACGTGCGGAGCTTGCCGATCTGCTCGTCGCTGAAGTTGGGGTCCAGCGAGCCGGAGATGTAGAGAATCGGCGCGTCGTGCCACTCCTCCACGGGCACCTTCAGGTTGATGATCTGCCAGTTGAGCGTCCGCTCCAGCGAGTCGCTCATCCAGCGGGTCAGCCCGGCCAGGTCGCGCGGGCGGTTGTTCCAGTCGGTGTCGAACTGGAGCTTGTTGAACGGGATCGGGTCGCGCCCGCGCACGAGGAACAGCAGCGCGTAGGACGTGCTGACGATCTCGTCGAACTTGCCGCGCCACGAGCCGCCCCCCTGGCTCTGCAGCAGCCGCATGGCCCCCAGCTTGTACCAGTCGTGCGTGCCGAAGTACTTGTAGCCGCTGGCCAACCCCACCCGCTCCACGCCGTACAGGTAGTAGTACAGGTCGCCGTGGCCCATCAGCCCGCCGCCGCCCAGCGCGGCCACGAAGTTCCTGTCCATCCACTCCAGCCCGTCGGCGATGGGCTTGTACTCCTGGCTGACGTTGCAGCCGACGAACTTGTCCGACAGCAGACTGTCGAAACAGACAAACACCGACGCCACGCCCCCGGCGGTCATCGTCGCCGAGGAGTTGCCGCTCTGATAGCCCCATCCCCCGTCGGCGTTCTGGCAGCCGGTCCAGTGCCGCATCACCAGCTTCCAGTACTGCTCGGGGATTTCCTCGTTGGCCATCTTGCCCGCCCAGGTGCCCAGCAGGCCGTACTGGCTGTTGGAGTTGTCCCACCGCCCCGTGCCCGGGTCGGTGACGGGGTAGTTGTAGGCGCCGTTGGCCGTGTAGGCCAGAAGCGGCCGCAGGTCCTTGCGGAACGGCTCGCGCCACCGCCCGCCGGTCATCTTGTTGGCCAGGTACCACGCGTTGCACCGCAGGCCGAGGCTGTAGGTGTACGTGTCGGGCGTCTTGGCCAGCCACTCCAGTGTGGTGACGATGTCCTTGTTGACCTTCGGATCAACGCCGCTGGCGAGCAGCGCGTAGGCCGCCAGCGCCGAGGCGCCCGTGGGGTACTTGCCGTTGTGCTTGCTGGGCCAGCTCCCCTCCCCGCCGCGCGCCCTCCAGAGATAGTCTTTCGCCCGCTCGATGGCCTGCTCGACGGCCCGGCCGGAGAATTCCCTGTCCACCCCGCCGCCGCCGCCTGCCCCGCCGCCGCCCATCTGCCGCCGCCAGGCGTCCCAGCCGTCCCAGTCGTCGGCCGCCAGCGCCTTGGTCCCCGTCCCGCCCATCACCGCGACGACGACGGCGCCAATCGCCAGATACCGCATGCTCACGTCTCCCGGGCGGGAAGCCGCACCCGCCTCCCGCCCCTTTCCCTGCTTCGGGGCGCCCTCAGCCGACACCACAAGCGCCCGACACTTCACCACCCCTACCATATTCTTGTCGCGCGGTCCGCAAATGGCAAGAGAAAGTGCGTCAAGAGGCATGGCCTCAATTGCGGGCAGCGCCCGCGGGCTTCGCGCCTGCCGCCGCGGGACGGACACCTGCCGCATGGAACACGCAGTTCCGCATCAGCGCGTAGGCGGCGGCCGGGGCGTAGCCCACCGACGAATAGCACTCGCAGCCCACCAGCCCGCCGGTGATGTCCTCCTTGCTGAAGACGACCGCGACGCGCCCGCCGACCACCACGCCGCGCAGGTCGGGCCCGTGCTTGCGGCCAAGCACGATCCGGGCCTGGCGGCGATACTCGGCCGGCTCGACGCCGAAGCCGGCCGCGCGGTACAGCTCGGCCTGGGAACTGAGCCGGCTAACGGCGGTCCGGCCGAAGACGGCGCGGAGCAGCGCCTCGGCGCTGTCGGCGAACTCGCGCGACCCGCCGGCGGCGTCGATGACGAGCGTGCCGCCGCCGCTGCAGAAGCGTTTGATCTGCTCGTGCTCGGCGGGGCCGGCGGCGAACGCCTCGGTGCCCGTCATGGCGGCCAACTTCGCATCGCACGAGGCGAGCTGCCCCATCTCCACCGGGGCGGCGACCTCCAGGCGCACGCCCGCCTCGGCGCCCAGCAGGCGGGCGAACCGCTCGTACGCCAGCGGCTCGGGGTCCCAGTTGCCCGCGTGGCGGACGCGGACCAGGCGCACGCTCGGCCCGGTCGCGCGCGGGTCCGCCGGCCAGTGCGCCGCTCCGCGCGGGCGCAGGCGCCCCATGTCCGTCACGTAGCGCACGACGCAGTCGGCGATCTGGAATCGCGGCGCCTCGATGCGCTTGAGCTGCTGCTGCCAGGCCAGCGACAGGTCCTCGTCGCTGTGCAGCAGTAGCGGGCGGATGCCGTTGGATGCCTCCTCGACCGCCGGCGGCGCGGGCATCGGACCGGCCAGCGTGAACAGCACGTGCCCGCGCGGCAGGCGCCTCAGCGGACAGGCGGGGAACAGCTTCGCGCAGGCGGCCCGCATGGCCGCGCTGAAGGCCCGCCCGCCGCACTGCGCGGTCGAGAAGATCGTCCCGCCCTGCCAGACGAACGTGCGCAGCCTGTCGAGCTGCTCGTCGGTGAAGTTGGGGTCGCGGCAGCCGGAGACGTACAGGATCGGCGCGTCGTGCCACTCCTCCACGGGCACCTGGAAGTTGACGACCTGCCAGTGCAGGTCCTTCTCCAGCGTGACCCGGTCGCGGTTGAGCCATCGCGTCAGACCGGCCAGGTCGCGCGGACGGTTGTTCCAGTCGCCGTCGTGCTGGAGCTTGTTGAACGCCACCGCCTGCTGCCCGCGCGCCAGGAACAGCAGCGCGAACGACGTGCTGGCGACCGGGCCGAACTTGCCGCTCCACGAGCCGTCGGGCTTCTGCGCCGCCAGCAGCCGCCCCGCGCCCAGCTTGTACCAGTCCTGCGCGCCGAAGTACTTCTGCCCGCTGGCCAGACCCACACGCTCCACGCCGTACAGGAAATAGTGCAGGTCGCCGTGGCCCAGCAGCCCGCCCCCGCCGGCCAGGGCGGCCGCGAAGTTCCGGTCCATCCACTCCATCGCCGCCTCGACGGGCCTGTTGGCGACGCGGGCGCGGCAGTGCACGAACTGGTCGGCGTGGAGACACTCGAAGCAGACCAGCATCGAGGCGACCCCCCCGGCCGTCATCGTCGCCGTGGACTTGCCGCCCTTCTCGTAGCCCCACCCCCCGTCGCGGCTCTGGCAGGCCTTCCAGTGCTCCCACACCAGCCGCCAGTAGCGGGCGGGCACTTCGCCGGTGGCCATCATGGCCGCCCACGCGCCCAGCACGGCGTACTGCGTGTTGGAGTTGTCCCAGCGCTTCAGCCCGTCGTCGGTGGCGGGGTAGCTGCTGGCCCCCGCCGCGGTGTGCCCGATGAGCAACCCGGCGTCCTTGCGGAGCTGCGCCTTCCACGGGCCGGCCGGGTCGCGCCGGTCGGCGAGGTGCCAGACGTTGCACCGCAGGCCGAGGCTGTATGTCTTGGCGTCCTGCGTGCGGGCGAGCCAGCCCAGCGTGGCCTGCATCTCGCCGCGCCGGTCGCGATCGGCGCCCGCGGTGAGCAGCGCGCAGGCGGCCAGCGCCGTTGCGCCCGTGGGGTACGCCCCGTTGTGGCCGCTGGACCAGCTCCCGTCGGCGTTGCGGGCCTTCCAGAGATACCCCGCCGCCCGCCGCACCGCCCGCTCGACGGCCGCCTGCGAGAAGCCCGCCGCGCCGGCAGCCTCGCCGGGCGGTTCGCCCGGCCCGGCCGGCCAGCAATGCTCGTTGTTGCCCGCGCCCGCCTGCCCCGCCGTCAGCAGGACGAGCCCGACTGCCGCCGTCCCCAGCGCACGCCCCATGGCACTGTCTCCCCTGCGGAAGGCCCGGCCCGCCTTCCGCATGTCGCCTGTCCGTCGCGCGTCCCGGCCGGACGGACGCCGCCACACATTCCCCAGCCGTTGAATTGTTGCAGCCGCCCCGGCCGGAGAAAAGGCGAACGCGGATCATTCCGTCAGCACGGCCACGTCGGCGGCGGCGAAGTGCAGAACGACGCCGCTTCCCGGCGCCGCCTCGCCGGCAGCCGCGCCCAACGCCAGCACCTTCCAGGCCGACCCGTCGCGCAGGCGGCAAAGGTACTGGCGCGTGTCGCCGAGGTAGGTCAGGGCCTCGACGGTCGCCGGCAGCGAGGCCGCCCCCGGCGCCGCCGGCTGCGCGCAGGACACCTGGCGGATGCGCTCCGGGCGGACGCAACACGTCACGGCCGAACCGGCCGGCGGGCAGCGGTCCGGCGCGACGTGCACGGGGCCCACGGGCGTCTCGACGCGCCCCGGTGCGCCCGGCGCGACGCGACCGGACAGGAAGTTGGCCTCGCCGAGGAAGTCGGCCACGAACCGTGTCGCGGGGCGGTCGTAGACCTCGGTGGGCCGGCCGACCTGGACGACCCGCCCGGTGTCCATGACGGCCATGCGGTCGGCCATCGAGAGGGCCTCCTTCTGGTCGTGGGTGACGTAGACGGCGGTGGTGCCGCTGGCCTTGACGAGCTGGCGCAGCTCCGTGCGCATCTGGAGGCGGAGCTTGGCGTCGAGGTTGCTGAGGGGCTCGTCGAGAAGGAGGCAGTCGGGCCTGGCCGCCAGTGCGCGGGCCAGCGCGACGCGCTGCTGCTGCCCGCCGGAAAGCTCGTTGGGCCTGCGCGCGGCGAAGTCGGCCATGCGGACGCGCCCCAGGCTCGCCGCCGCCAGCGCCCGCCGCTCGGCACGCCCCACCCCGCGCATCCGCGGGCCGAACTCCACGTTCTGCCGCACCGTCATGTGCGGCCAGAGGGCGTAGCTCTGGAAGACCATGGCCGTGTTGCGCCGCTCGATGGCGACGCCGGTCACGTCGCGCCCGCCCAGCAGCACGCGCCCCGCCGTCGGCGCCGTCAGCCCCGCGATGACCCGCAGCAGCGTGGTCTTGCCGCAGCCGCTGGGGCCCAACAGGAAGAAGAACTCCTCCGGCTCGATGGCCAGGCTCACGTCGTCCACGGCCCGCACGGCCGACCGCCCCGCGCCGAAGCTCTTCGTGATCCGCTCAAGCTCTATCCGTTTCATCGTCCGTTCTCTCTCATCTTCCCTCTGTCCCTCTGCGCCTCTGGGTCGCCTCTTCTCACGCTCGGAAAATGGCCCCCAGCCTCCTTCCCAGCAGCGCCCCCGCCACGGCGAACGTCCCGCCGAGCATGGCCATGCCGTACACGCCCAGCGCCGAGGCGATGTTGGCCGCGTCCACGTTGCCCGAGGCCGCCTGCCTGTAGATTTCCTTCGTGATCGGGTAGTGCGCCTGGAGCTGGGCGAGGATGAGCGAATCGCTGACCTCCAGCATGGCGAACGCGAACGTCAGCACGCCGCCGGCGATCACGTTGGCCGCCACCAGAGGCAGCGTGATCCGCACCGCCGCCCCCAGCCGGCTCGCCCCGAACGCCCGCCCCGCCTCCTCCAGCGCCTCGGGCACCTGCTCCAGCCCGGCCGACACGCCCCGCACCACGAACGGCAGCCGGCGCACCGCGTAGGCGATCACCAGGATCACGAAGGGGTTGCGCATCGGGCCGATCGCCTCCAGCGGGCTGCCCCTGGCGGTCATGGCGACGTAGCCGGCGGCCAGGATCAGCCCCGGCACGGCCAGCGGCAGCATCGCCAGCCCGTCCAGCGCCGTCCGCCCGCGGATGCGCCCGCGGACCAGCAGCCAGGCCAGCACGCCCCCCAGCAGCAGGTCCACCACCGTGCTGCTGCCGGCGTACATCAGGCTGTTGCGGATCGAATGGTACGTGTCGCTCCGCGTCACCACGAACCACAGGTGCTCCAGCGTGTAACGGCTCGGCAGGACGGTGTTGACCCAGCGGCCGGACACCGCCGTCAGGACCACGCCCACGTGCGGCAGCAGGGCCAGCGCGATCACCGAGCCGAACAGCGCCCACGCCCCCAGCGTGCCGAGCGGGCCGAGGCGGCGCGTCTCGGCCGCGACGGTGGCCTTCGACGCCTGCGCCGCCCCGCCGCGCCCGAAGACGAACTTGCTAAGCACGTACAGCCCGACGGCGGCCGACAGCATCACCAGCACGAGGCTGTAGGTGCGCGGGCTGACGTCGGCCTGGGCCAGCTCCTTGAAAACGGTGACGGGGACGACTTCCTCGTAGCCCAGCAGCAGGGGCGTGCCGATGTCGGTCAGCGCCCAGATGAACACGATGGTGGCCCCGGCGAACAGCCCCGGGCGCATCAGCGGCAGCGTCACGCGGACGAACGCCCGCAGCGGCGAGGCGCCCAGGTTCCGCGCCGCCTGCACGTAGGCCGGGTCCACGTTCGCCAGGGCGGCCGAGGCGTTCAGATACAGGATCGGAAACAGGTGCAGCACCTGGAGAACCACCACGCCGGCGAAGCCCGTGCCGAACCAGTCCGGCGGCGGCCCCGCCGACGGATCGATCAGCCCCACCTTCGCCAGCAGCAGGTTCAGCGCGCCGTAGGGCACCAGCAGCCGCCGCATCGACAGCGCCCCGACGAACGGCGGCAAGATCAGCGGCACCAGCAGCAGCCCGCCCAGCAGCCCCGCGCCGGCGAAGCGGCAGCGCGTGCGCACGGCCGCCAGCGGCACGGCCACCAGCAGGCACGCCGCCGTGGTGCAGGCCGCCAGGGCCAGGCCGTTGAGCATCTGGGCGAGCAGGATCTCGTTGCCCGCGACGCGCCGCAGCCAGTACAGGCTCGCTCGCCCCTCGTGCACGAAGCCCGCACCGACGACCAGGCCGATCGGCGTCAGCAGGAACGCCGCCAGGGCGGCCGCGATGAGAGCTGCCAGGACGTAGCTCCCCCACCGCCGCGGCTCCCGCGCCGCCGCGAGCATCGGTCGAACCTTCCCCTGTGGCGCGCTCATCGGGCCACCCGCCTGTACTTGTCGCGGAAGAACCGCTGCCAGCCGGTGACGGTCCGCTCCGCCGCCGTCGGATCGCGCAGCAGACCCGCCACGCGGCGCAGGCCTTCCACCGTGGCCACGTCCTCCGGCAGCTTGTTGAAGTCGGCCACCCTGGCCGGCGGGAAGCCGGTCTCGATCAGCCGCCTGCGGGCGGCCTGGAGGTAGGGCAGGTTGTCGGCCGCCGCCGCGCGGACGAGCTGGCGCAGCACCCCCAGGCGCAGCGAGAGCATGGCCGTGTCGAGGCGCATCTCGCTTCCGGCGGCGTAGGGATCGACGATCCAAGGCAGCATTCGCCCGGCGTAGTGCTCGTAGACGTCGCGGCGGATGGGCTGGCGCCCCAGCTCGCTGCGGGCGGGCCCGTCGTCCGCCCCGGCCGGCAGCGCCCACAGCGCCTGGCCCGCCCGCGACAGCACGAAGTCCACGAACCGCTGGGCGAGCCGCGGGTGCGGCGGGTTGCGCAGGATCGCGATCGGGTCGGGGTTGAACGCCGTCTGCCCCTTCGGGCTGACGTACACCATCGCCTCGGGCGCCTCGGCCACGCGCATCGCCCCGTAGAAGTCGATGCACGTGGCGATGGGCGTCTCGCCCAGCAGCGGGCCGTTGGCGGCCTGCCCGGCGCTGTCCGCCAGCCGCCGCGCGTTGCCCAGGATCGCCAGCAGCCGCGCCCAGCCCGCCGGCCAGTTCGGCGCCGACTGCACGATCATCTCGTAGCTCGTCGCGGCCGAGCCGGACTGCGTCGGGTCGGCCAGCAGCACCTGCCCGAAGCATTCCGGGCGTCCCAGGTCCTGCCACTGCCGCGGCGGGGGAATCTTCGCCCACTCGATGAGCATGCGGTTGTAAAGGAATCCGAAGCCGCTGACGGCCGAGCCGCACCACAGGCCGTTGGCGTCGTACATCTCCACGCCGCCGAGGACGCGCGGCACGTTGTCGCGATACTCCGGCGGAACGCGCATGGGCGTCAGGAGCTTCTCGCCGGCCATCTTGCGGAAGTTGTAATCGCCGCCGCCCCAGACCACGTCCAGCTCCGACGTGCTCGACCGCGCGTAGACGTTGCGGAGGTACTGGAGGATCGACGTGCTGCCGCCGCCCACGTCGCGCCAGTCGATGCGGACCTTCTGGCCGAACTCGGAGGCGTGGTGAAGGCTGAACGCCCGCTCGAACTCGTCGCAGATGTTCTGATTGTTCGGCGTGATGGCCGACAGGCGCAGCGTGGGCAGCTCGGCCAGCGCCCGCCCGAACCGCTGGCGCACGAGGCGGTCGGTCTGCTCGACGCGCGGATCGGCCGGGGCCGCGCCCTTGCCCGCGCAGCCGGCGCCCGCCATGGCCAGGCACACCGCCAGCCCCGCCCAACCTGTCACCGCGCTTCGCCGCATCGCTCTGCCGCAATAGGCTACCAGCTAGCGGCTCGTACCTTCCAGCGGCATCGGCCGCGACGAAGCGTGGCCCCCCACTGACGGCCACGACGAAGCGTGGCCCTCCACTGACGCGCCACGAAGAAGTGCGGCCCTTCGCCTCCGACCAATTGCCCGCAATCATCAGCCCGCACCCGGTCAGCAGTCGGCCAAGCCCTGCTGCCAGCGCCGAGCGTCGCCTACTTGTCCACGGCCGGCGGAGGCGCCATTCGCTGCGACACCGGGAACATGGACACGCGGAATTTGGTGCAGCCGTAGGGAACCAGCGAGATCTTCTCTGCGGCGCCGGCGGCCACGGGCGCCGCGGGCAGCGGCTCTTTCATCGACGGCTTCCAGCCGAACGCCACGCCGCGGGCGCGCAGCTTCAGCGGCGCGTCCAATGGCCAGTCCCACCTGACCGGCATCGCCGTGCGCTCGACGGTGATCTGGTCGGCCGCGGCATCCAGGGCGTAGTTCCACCGGGCCGCCGGGTCGGGCGTGTTGGGGCCCTTGTCGGCGATCGGCAGCGAGAATAGCAGCGGCCCGTAGCTGACGGTCGCGTAGGGGGCCGCCGGCTTGCAGTTCTTGTCCTTGCCGGTGGCCACCTCGACGGACATGGGGAACCGAAGGCTGATCGTCTCGCCGTCCTTCCAGGTCCGCCGGATGCGGACGAAGCCCTTCTCGTCGGCCCTGGCCTCGACCGGCGCGCCGTTGACAGCCACCGCCGGCTTCTTGCACCAGCCGGGCACGCGGAACAGCAGCGGAAACTCCACCACACGCTGGGGCTTGACGGCGATCTCGATCGTCTCGTTGAACGGGTAGTCGGTGCGGCAGACCATCTCGACCGGCACGCCGTCGCCGGCCAGGGCCGAGACCTTGCATGGCCCGTAGGCGGTGAAGGCCAGGCCGTTGTCGTAGGTGGCCATCCACATGTGCGTCACGTAGTAGGGCAGCGGACGGTTGAGGGCCGCGGAACAGCACAACGGGCCGTGGGTCCTGGAATAGGTGCACTGGCGGGGCCCGGGCAGCGACCGGTCGGCCATCCGGTTGGGCGACTGGAAGTAGACGTGGCCGGTCTTGAAGTCCCGCGTGACCATGGCCGGGGCGGCGTTGAAGAACGCCCGCTCGATCTGGTCGGCAGTCGCGCCGTCGCCGCCGATCGTCAGCATCAGCAGCTTGGACCACAGGTGCCCCGCGACGTTGCAGGTCTCCGTCGAGCGGAACGCGCCGGTCGGCCCCCAGTGCTCATCCGAGACGATGATGCCGAAGGGCTGCATCGAATCGCGCTCGACCAGCCGGTGCCAGGCGACGGCCGCGTCGAGGAACTCGCGCTTGCCCGTCCACAAATACCCGATCGCCCACGGCGCGGTGCTCTCAAGGAAATGCACGCCGTGGTCCCTGCCCGGTCCGGCGGCCGGCGGCTTGCGGCGATAGGGATTGGTCGGCCAGCGGCGCTTGTCATCGCCGGGCTGAGTGAACAGCGCCGTGAGCGCCTCCTTGATCTTGGCGTCGCCCGTCCGGCGATAGGCCTCAAAGGCCGGCCAGACGTTGGACAGTCCCCACCCCAGCCGTACCCAGTCCGGGCTGCCGGTGTAGGCGTGCTCCAGCGCCTTGACGCCCCGCGGGTCCTTCGACGCGGCCACGTAGGCCGCCAGCGACCGGCCGAAGAGGCCGTTGGCCCAGAACGGCCACTCGTTGTCGCGGTAGTGACGCCCCTCGGCGTACTTCATGTCGTCGGCGCTGTTGCGGTCGAGCCACCAGAGGAACGAGATGGCCTTGTCGTTCATGTTGGCCACCACCGGCTCCAACCTGGCCTTGGCCTTCTCGATCAGCGATTCGTCGTGCAGGGCATAGGCCAGACGCACCAGGCCGTCGAACCAGTAGCCGCCGCCCTCGTAGGGCCAGCCGCCCGCCGGCCAGAACAGCCTGTCGCCGGTCATCTTGTAGTCGGCGGCCCAGGCCTGCTTGAAGGCGACGTGGTACTCATCCATGTGTCCGGTGTAGCCGTCCCGTGCCGCCAGGCACCAGTCGCGCAGCCACCCCTGCGGCTCGACCGCCCCCGGAGGCAGCGGAAGGAAGGCCGGCCGCGTGGGCGGCTCGAACGGCCGCGCGTAGTTCACCGACGAAGGTTGTGACACGATGGGTTTCTCCGCGGGTTTGGCCGACGACTCGGCAGCCTGCGCGCCGAAGGCCCACAGCACAACGATGGTGACCGTTGCCGCCATCGGTCCTTGTCCGATGTTCTCTCTCATGTCCCTGACCTTCCCTGTGGTTCCAACCGTTCACGGGCCTGGTGGTTCCGTCTCGCCTGCCGGAAGGCCGTGATCGCAGATGGACTTGCTCGATCGATCCCGGTTGCGTGTCTGGCCGCAATCCAGTCCTTTGGCAGCGTGAAAGGATACACACCGGCAGTGGGTAACTTCCGTCGGCGGGGGCCAATATGATAGAAGGTCGAGATATGGCAAACGCGGGAGCTTCACATCGCGCCATCGCCCTGGCGGCGCAGGCGCTGTTGCCCGCAGCGCTGCTGGCGGCGTCGGCCGCGGCGGCAGGGCCCGCGCCCGGCGACGAGACCCACTGGGCCCTGCTTTCCGACGGCAGCGAGGTGGCGGGCAACTGGCGCGACCTGCGCGACTGGGATGAGCGCCGGAAGCTGCCCGCCCTCGGCGGCAAGTGGCTGCTCGACCGGGCCAACCACGTCCGCCTGCTTCGCGACATGACGGCGCGGCCGCGACTGGACGGCCCGGCCGTCTTCTTCGCCAACGGCGACGTGCTGCCGGGCAGGGTGATCGGCTGGTATGCCGCCGACTCCTCGGCCGCCCTGCCGGCGCGCCTGGCGGTCATGCCCGCCGATCCCATCGCCACCCGCGCCGCGTACGGCAGCGAGGCCGAGCGCCGCCACAAGGGCGCCCTGGCCGTGCGGGCCGACTGCGTCAGCCGGATCGTCCTCGGCCGCCGCCGCCCCGAAATGCTCGAGGGCGGCGCGCTGTTCTTCGCGGACGGGCGGCGGCGGTCGGTGACGGCCGTGCGCTGGATGAACGACGGCGTGCGCGCGCTGGCTGAGGAGGGCGTGGTCGCCGCCCGGTTCGCCGAGCTGGCGGAGGTGCAGGTGCCGGGGCTGGACGTGACCGCGGCGGTGCTGGCGGACTCGGCCGCGCCGTCCGTCGGCGAGGACGGCTGGCTGTGCCGCGCCGAGACCGCCGAGGGCGCCGTGCTCACCTTCGCCCAGGCGCTGTGCGAGGAGCGTCGCGGGCGCTACGGCAGCCGCGACACCGCCGTGCACCGCGTCCGCCCCACCTGGGCGCTGTCGCCGCTGGACGTGCCCGACGCGGCCATGGCCGTGCGGAGCTGGCGCAAGGCGACGGAGGTCCCCCTGTCGCTCCTGCCGGCGGAGACGCTGGCGCAGAAGAGCTTCACCGGCTTCGTCTGGCCGTGGCGGCGCAACCGCAGCATCCGCGGACAGACGCTCCAGGCCGGCCCCTATTCCAGCGACCTGGGCGTCGGCACGCACTCCTACAGCGAGGTGGCCTTCGCCCTGCCGCCCGGGGCGAGGCAGTTCACGTGCCTGGTGGGGCTGGACGCCGCCGTCGGCACCGGCGGCTGCGTGCGATGCCGCATCCTCCGCGACGGGCCGACCGGTCCGACGCTCTGGTCGGGCCCGACGCTGGTAGGCACGGGCAAGCCGCTGCGCGCCGGGCCGATGGACGTGACCGGCGCCGCGAAGCTCGTCCTCGTGACCGACTTCGCCCACGACGGGCGGCCCGATGGCGCCGACCCCGCCGACATCCGCGACGAGGTGGACTGGCT
>Ga0172364_10002914_pt1 | contig 13646 bp, 13 predicted proteins | sample LakKivSesite10cm_FD_114545 | JGI IMG/M metagenome (GOLD analysis project Ga0172364, IMG submission 114545) | Sediment microbial communities from Lake Kivu, Rwanda - Sediment site 10cm | ecosystem: Environmental > Aquatic > Freshwater > Lake > Sediment | place: Rwanda: Western Province, Lake... | reverse complement strand
GGCTATCAGGTTTTATTTTACCAGATTCAATATATTTTTTAATGATATTGCCAACTGTTGTTGAATTGGGGGCAACCCTGCCCCCAGTATAATCAGAGATTGCTTTGCCAGAGGTTCCGACAATGAAGAAAAAAATCGAAAAGATAAGAGGACCTATTATTGCACCAATCTGGTCAAAAACCTCTGCAATTGCAAATCCCATGCCGGTACCGACCTGTTTCGTAGCATGAGAAAGTAGAGTATCTCTTGATGGAGTACGTAGAGCCTTACCTATCCTTTCAGATATAATTAATACTGCAACAAGTTGCCATACCCCTGCCAATGCCATCAACGGAACTGTAAATAATAAACCATATCCTGTTATTGTGAAAACCCAGTATGCTTTTGTCTTATCAGAAAAATATCCTGAAGCAAGACGAATACCATACCCTAAAAATTCACCGGCTCCCACAACAAATCCAATGATAGTAGCATTTGCACCAAGTATCTCTAAATAGGGACCATTGACGCTTCTTGCTCCTTCATAAATCATGTCACCAAGTAAACTTATTATCCCGAATAAGAGGATAAGTTTCAAGGCTTTTGTTTTGTTAAGATTTAATCTCACTGAGTTTTTTTTCAATAATCACTGTAATTTTTAGTTTATATTTAGACTTTTTTAGGAGGTTTTAAGGGGAAGGGATTTTGAACATCGATTTAACTGCAAAAATACTTAGTGCTTATCCACTCCTTATTTTTCTCCTGTCAGGGTGCTGGGTGTAGGCCGTAAGCCTCCTTCTGTTTTAAACGGTATTCTACTAAGCGCCCTACCTATGAGCAGTCTGAACAACTGATCCCATTGTTTGAGCTTGCTCCAGGAGCAGATTGACCGTTTCAACAAATCCCATAGAGACCTCATCACCAAAGTGAATCATTGCATATTCCAAGGGCTGTGTCGTTTCTGCGTCTCTGCAAGGACTCTCGCCCCTATCGTTTGCACGATATCCCAGTTCAGAATGAGGGAGGACTTTCCTCAGCGATAACCGCCGTCGACCGTCCACCTACGCCCAGCACAACAATCATCACCGATATCGTTTATAAATTTTATTGCATGTTTGTTTTGTTTGTTATTTTTGCGTAAATTTTTGAAGAAAGAAGAGAAAAACTATGAGAACGAAGAAGCAGATTCTTGTTCATCTACAACTTCATTATTGAGATATATCCTAGTTTTAAACCATGCTGTTACTCCTTTAGGAATATCAACCATGAGCGTGATTTCCTCTTTCATCATAGGTTTTAACGCAGAAATAACATCTGTTTCAGCATTTAATTCTAAACCAGATTGCGTATAAAAACCGCCTTTAACCATGATATTTTTAGCTGTTTCACTACCTAAGTTTGTCACTATTAACGTTACCTTTATAAAATCGCCTCGTTCCGTTTTAGTAAAAATCGATGAAACGTTATTCTTCCAATTATGGATAAGCAGAGGTCTAGATGAAACAGGATAAACGGTTAGGTTTGAACGAGATTTACAATCGCTAGGTGTACTAGGTATAAAACCAAGAGGTTTACCTTCTGTTGTTGTCTCCAAAAAATAGTACTTCCCTGTATAGTATTCATAGTCTGATATATTCTCATCAAGATGGACACCGACGGCCATATGGTTAGGTAATCTAAACAAAGCAACATCGTAACCCATTCGGTCGAGAATACTGGCGGTAAGTATGGCCTTATCCTCACAATCTCCTCCACCATTGCCGTTAAACAATGTCTCAACTGGATAACGAGGGTATTCAAAGGATTCGTTCGTTGCACTATCTTTTTTATATTCAAGACTTTGAACAAAAGATGCCACAAAATTTATCCTAGCAACATCCTCCGTATCATAGAAACCAAACATAAGTCGACTAGCCAACACATCGATGTAGGAGTCGTCATAGGAGTCGAAAACGTAAACACCGTAGTCATCACTGCGAATCCTATTGATACTACTATAATAGTCAAATAAAAATTTAGGATATGGGATACTCAGCGTGCGATCAATGTCACTGTATGTCCATTCAAACTCCTTAACAGGTACGTTATCATCTAGAACGATAGAGAAAGAATCGGTAGCCAATGCATCATCAAACACATCTTTTAATGATACGGTAAAAGTACTATCCTCGGGAGTATCCTCTCTGTAGACAAAACAATCGACATATCTACTTTCATCAGGTAACATAACAACAGGTAATACAAGACCAGAAATAGTTTCAGAATCCATGGTCACCTCTGCCATATAAGGATAAACTGGTGTATCGCCATTGTTGTGCACCCCCATTGTTATACCTATTAGTGAATAGCCACCTTTCCAAGCCTCACGTTTCCACCATTTCTGGCTACACGAGGTAATAGATATGTTAGATTCGCCGAAAGAAAATGTTTTTTCAGATATCTTCTTATTGTTTTTATCATATACACGCAGTACATATTGACCAGATTTAACCGTTTCTTTATATGAAGCTAGATGAAAAACAGCATCGGAATCCCCATAAAGAAACAAATCCGAATCAAGCACGCTACCATCTAGCCCATAAAGCTTAACTGTCACGGTATCTGTCGCGGAAAAACCAAGAGATAAACCAGCGAAACCATCATCATCACACACTTCATATGATTTCAAAGAAAAACTAGTACCAAACAACAAATCCTTTAAAATACATCCTGAAAAAGAACTAAAGCAAACCATCACAACAACCGCAGATACATAAAATATTGTCTTTTTAAACATAATTCATATAAACTACAGAACCGCACTGGTTTCTAGTTTTTTCTTTATCACTTTACCCAGTCTTTTCATACCTTCTTCTATCTGTTCATTTGTAGAATAAGAAAAGTTAAGTCTCATGGACCCACCGCCGCCACCATCAACATGGAAAGCCTTACCATGCACATAGGCTACTTTCTCTTTTAAAGCATCCAGAAACATTATCTCAGTATCTACTCCCTTAGGCAGAGTTGCCCAAGCAAACATACCACCTTTAGGTTTGTTGCAAACATAACCCTCTGGGAAATATTTCTCCATAGACTTCATCATGATATCCCGTTTTGGTTTATACATCTCACAAATCTTCATTATATGCAAATCCAAAGAACCACTCTTGATAAACTCATTAGCAATAAACTGAGTAAACGGATTGGTACAAAGATCCAGTGCCTGTTTACAAATACACATTTTTCTGGTTATCTCCTCAGATGCGATAGTCCAAGCAAGACGGAAACCAGGAGCAAGAATCTTGGAGAAGGTAGACATGTAGATAACACGGCCTTCATCATCATAAGCCTTAATGGGTTTCAATGGAGGAATATCAAAACAAAGTTTCCCATAGGGATCATCCTCGACAATCAACAAATCATACTCATTTGCTATGCCGATGAGTTTTTTCCTCCGTGATTCTGGCATAACAACTCCTGCAGGATTTTGAAATGTTGGCACAGTGTAGATAAACTTTGGAATGATATCATCTCTAAGTAATTCTTTTATTTTTTCTTCTAAAAAATCTATATCCATACCATCTTTATCTAATGGAATTCCCATCAAATTAGCTTCATAACTTCTAAAAGCATTGAGACCCCCTAGATAAGAAGGTAATTCCACTATCGCAGTGTCCCCGGGGTTAAGAAATACCTTGCCAATTGTATCCAAAGCCTGCTGAGAGCCACTGGTAATAATCACATCATCAGCAGTTGCTTTAATTCCATCTTTACATGCACGTTCTACTATCATTTCACGTAGTTCATATAGACCATTGGTTGTTCCATATTGAAGTGCTACAGGGCCAAATTTCTTTAACACATCATTTGTAATCTCCTGTAACTCTTTTATCGGAAAAGATTTTGGATTGGGTAAACCACCAGCAAAAGAGATAATCTCAGGATCCTGAGTAACCTTCAATAACTCTCGTATCTCTGACTTCCGCATCTTTCCTGCTCTATCTGAGTATAACCTGTTCAGATTAACCATTCCCACCGAACCTCGAATATAATGTATTCTTATATGTATTTCGTAAAAAAATTAAAATATGCATAAACAGATAAAGAGACACTATTTTTCTTTTTCAGGAAAAAATAATGGTCTCAGAGGTTTTTCAAAAGCAGGCATCGTTTCCAATGTATCTCGATCTATATTGAATCGATGCATAAGATGAATAGCCAACTGTTCATCTGAAGACGTCATCTCTTTCTGTCCAAGGAATATCCTACTAACTTCTTCTCCGAATTCTTCCTCAGAGTCCAATGTGTCTGATACCATAATCTCTCAATAGTCATACATACTTGGCTATTTATAAGTTTTTCCTGTCTAAAAAACGGTTTTCACGTTGTAAAAATATTGACTTTAGTATTCTTCTGAGTTGCCTCTAAATTGGTTTCTATACGGCCCCAGTTATATGTATAACAAACATTAATATAATGACTAGAGAGATGAAACAGACACTTAGTACATCTTCTTTTCGACTTTCCCTAATTTTGCATCCCGTCCCAAAATCAGTATAAAATTCTAAGATTTAAATGTTTATAAATTTTCAACATATTTTTCATTTCTGATAATATCCCTTTTGATGAACATAAATATCAGAAAGATATTAGTATCTCCAAAGCTCTACCAAAAAGAGCAAAATATCTAGAGTAGAGATATAACATGGAAGCGATCATTCTTGCAGGAGGATTTGGTACCCGACTTAGACCACTTACATATACAAGAGCTAAGTCACTCCTGCCTATACTCAATAAACCTATGATATCTTATATTATAGAATCTTTACCAGATGAAGTAGATAAAGTTATTTTAGCTGTAAACTATCGTAAAAATCAAATTGAGAGGTATTTCAAGGAAAAAAATTCTGGAAAAGATATCGTTGTTAACGACGAACCAAAACCTCTTGGAACAGGTGGGGCAGTAAAGTTCGCTGAGAAACATATAACTGGGCGTTTTCTTGTATTGAATAGCGATACAATATGCTCATTAAATCTTGATGATATGATAAGATCTCATATAAAGAATAACGCTGTTTCTACCATTTCTTTATGGCCTGTAGAAAATGTTTCTGAGTTTGGAGTAGCAGATGTAAAAAATAATGGTAGGATAGTCGGCTTTGTAGAGAAACCAAAACCAGAGGAGGCGCCGTCTAACTTTATTAATGCTGGAGCCTATCTTTTAGAACCAGATATTTTAGATTACATCGGGACAGGTCACTTGGTTTCGATGGAGAAAGAAATATTCCCCCAGATAATCCAAGATACTGAGCGATTTTTTGGTTTTAAATTCAAAGGATATTGGATGGATATAGGTCGTATTAGTAGCTATATCAATATAAATAAACTTCTCATGAGGAAGAACGAGATTAAAAATTATCAAGGAAATCACTGTGAGATAAATGGGATATTAAAAGATTCCTGCATAGGCAATAATGTTATCATCGGAGATAACTCAAAACTAGAGTCAACTGTTGTTTATGATAACGTGATAATCAAGAGTAACGTTGTCTTACGTGGTTGTGTTGTTGGTGAGAATTGTAGAATCGGCGGTTTTTCAAATCTGAAAGACTCCGTCTTAGGCGACAATGAAACTATCTCGGAGAATACCATCTTGGATAACGGGTTAGTATGGACCCAGCCCATCCCGGAAGGATATCCAGATAAGCAAATCGGGAACGTAGTAGAAAAATAGTAGCAATGAAAATATTACAAAAACCTATTTATTGTACGTTTAGTTTATCGTGTAGTTACTGTTTCCTGTTTAAGATAAGTTAGAGTGTGGTTTGATGACTAAATTATTTGGTACAAATGGTATAAGAGGAGTTACAAATGAGGATATGAACAGTGAACTTGCACTGGGAATAGGTGAGGCATGGGGGACCTATTTGAAAAAGAGTGCCTCAAAACCCAAGGTTGCTATTGGTACAGATGCAAGACTGTCTAATCATATGCTTAAAAGTGCTATCACCGCAGGGTTACTCTCCACAGGTTGTGATGTGGTAGATATAGGGTTGGTTCCAACGCCAACATTACAGTATGCAGTCAAGGAGAAAGATTTTGATTCTGGTGTTATAATTACTGCGTCCCATAATCCTCCGCAGTTTAACGGCATTAAAGGTGTTGCCAGTGATGGTACAGAGTTTTCAAAAAATCAAGAGGAAGCTATAGAGCGGATATATTTTGATAAAAACTATTCATTGGCGGACTGGAAGAACGTTGGGAAACTATCCACCTGGGATGGTGCGATAGATCTCTACATCAAGGGTATCCTTGCAAATGTGGATGTTAACCTAATCAAAAAGAAAAAGTTTCATGTTGTCCTTGACTGTGGAAACGGCGCAGGGAGTCTAGTTGCACCAATCCTTCTCAAAAAACTAGGTTGTAAAATCACTGAATTATACTGCGAAATCGATGGTATGTTTCCAGGTCATAACTCAGAGCCTCTCCAAGAAAACCTAGGTGTTTTAATGAAGACGGTAACCAAGGTCAGAGCTGATATAGGCGTGGCTCAAGACGGCGATGCTGATCGAGCAATATTCATCGATGAAAACGGAACCTATCTATATGGTGATAAAACACTAGCTCTTGCGGGGAAACATATAACAAAACAAAAGAAAGGAGGAATAGCTGTTACACCAGTTACGACATCGAGTTGTTTCGAAGAAGTCATCGTTGGAAACAGTGGAGAGGTAATATACACACGGGTCGGCTCACCAATTGTAGCACGTGTCATGATCGAAAAAAATGCTGTTTTCGGTGGGGAGGAAAACGGTGGACTTATCTTCCCTGAGATGCAATATTGCCGTGATTCAGCGATGTCAATTGCAAAAATACTAGAGATCATAGCGAAAGAAAACAAGTCATTATCTCAGTTAATCAAAGAAATACCAAAATACGAAGTGTATAAAACAAAAATGCCTTGCCCTAACGACAAAAAAGAAACAGTTATGAAGACGCTGGTAGAACAAACCAAGGAGGATAGTAGTATCATAAAAGTAGATGAAACAGACGGTGTTAAACTATACGTTGATAATGGATGGGTTTTGATGAGACCATCTGGAACAGAGCCTATATTTAGAATATACTCGGAATCGAAAGATAAAACCAAGGCTCAAGAGATCGCACTAACCTATAAAAAACTGACAGAAGAGATAATAAATAAACTATAATTTTTAATTTAACATCTAATCAAGACGAGACAAATAATTATTCTAGGCGTTTGACTTCAGCATTGGAATCAACTCAACCCCATTTTTAGAGGATAGACTCATCACAAATTTTGTTCTGCTATGGGCGGTTCCCCGCATCTTGATCAACTGGAGCGTTCTTATTAAGTCTCCTTTTCTTTCAACATCTTCTAGGAATATTATACCATCTGCGATAAACTCTTCTATCTCATATTGAGAATATTGGAAAACCCGCGGAGGTACTTCAGAGGTTAATATAGTCGTACACTGCATAGATGCAAGAGATGATCCAAGTCTAAAAATGAAATCCCTAATCATCTCTCTTTCTTGCAACCTATAACACAACGAGGTTATTGAATCGACCACCAAACGTTTTGCATCTAATTCTTTTGTGATATCCCGGATTACTTCAAATAGAACATTGGCGTCTTCGATAGAATATTTTTCAGGATCCAAGCCAAGACGATCACTAATACTCCACAGATCGATAATACTTAGTTTACCTGATTTTATCAAAATTTCACCAAAGAAATCATATCCTCTAAGATGTCTAATTAATTTGGCTATAGGCTCTGAGGTGGTGAAAAAAATCCCTTTTTCATCTAGCTTGGTACCATTAGCTAAAAACTGCATACATGTTGTAGTCTTACCTATACCACTAGCTCCCGTCAAAAGGACGGTGCTACCTACAGGGATTCCTCCGTTCAACTCTGCATCTAATTCCTCTATTCCTGTTTTACATCGAGGTCTTCCTTCCATGGATTTTCTCCTACACCCCTATAATGCTATATAACTTAGCCATTTAAAACTATTTTTCTCTTTCAGAGCAGATAACGTAAAAGAAATACATTAATAATACCTTTTTGATTAGATGATGAGATATTCTGGTAAGAGGAATGGTATGTCAAAAGAAGAAGAACTATCAAAATATATGGTACTGATTGAAAACTACAAGGAGCAACTAAATTCGCTGGAGATGCAATATTCTTATCTGCAAGCCGCAATCGCTGACTATACTAAAGCTAAAATGACGTTAGAGCAACTGAGCAAAACAGATGATGGAACAGATGTTTTACTTCCAATTGGTGGAAGTACTTTTATTAATGCAACTGCAAAAAACACATCTAAAGTACTTTTTGATATAGGTGGTGGGGTTGTAGCTGAAAAAACATCTGATGATGCCATTAAAAAAATAGATGAGCGAATAGAGAATCTGCAAAAAACCCAAGAGAGACTATCATCTATGGCGCAACAAATACAAACTGAGGCGGCTGAAGTTTCGGATAAAGCGCAGAAGCTTTTATCAGAAGAAAAAAAATAATCCTTTGGTTTGGGTATAATAATGTTTAAATTTTTAAAGAATAAACTAAAGAAATTCGAGGATCAGCTTGAAGCCGAGTTACAATCAGAATTGAAGAAAGAAGAGAAAAAAATTGAATTAACAGAGCAGAAACCAGTAGTTGAGGAAAAACCAGAAGAAAAGAAAAAAATCGTCGAACAACCTGTAAGAAAACCAGTTGTAGAAGAGAAACCAGTTGAAATACCGAAAGAGAAGATTACTGAGTTTAAACCGGTAGAATCAGTAGATAAAAAGGTAGACAAGCTAATTAAAAAGTCGGTAAAACCTGAGGAACAGATCAGAAGAGAAGAAATCAAAAAAGAAAAACGAGATAGGGAGAAACAGATTGATCAACAGATTGAAGAAAGTATAGAGACAGAGCTACAACATATTTTGAAGACGAGGAGAAGTATAGAAGAGGTTGTAAAGGCAGAGGGGAAACCTTCTCGTGGTATAAGCGAGGAGAAACTAGAGGAACTACTCTGGGATCTTGAGGTCGGACTTCTTGAATCTGATGTAGCGTATTCTGTTATTGAGTCTATAAAGAAGGATATTAAAGAAGAGCTAAGGCATGTTTCATTTGATAGATCCAGGGTGAGTGAGTTAGTCGAAAGTGTGCTACGTAATGCGATAGCCCATGTTTTAAAATCAGGTAAGATAGATTTCAATGAGTTTATCGAGAAGAGTAAGAAACCTGTTGTGATAATGTTCGTAGGTGTTAATGGTAGCGGTAAAACATTGTCTATTGCTAAGATCGCCTATTTGCTTAAGAACCAGGGGAAATCCTGTGTGATGGCTGCTGGTGATACTTTTCGTGCGGGGGCTATAGAGCAGTTGGAGGTGCATGCAGATAATCTAGGTGTAAAACTTATAAAACATGGCCCTGGTGCTGATCCAGCTGCTGTAGCATATGATGCAATTGAGCATGCGAAAGCGAAACATAAAGATGTGGTTTTGTTGGATACAGCAGGTAGGATGCAGACAAATGTTAACCTTATGGATGAGATGGCGAAGATAAAACGTGTTGCGAAACCAGATATGATCCTCTTCGTTGGAGACGCCCTAGCTGGTAACGATGCTGTGGAACAAGCGAAACGATTTAATGAGATCGTTGGCGTCGATGGTGTTATTTTGACTAAGGTAGATACTGATGCTAAGGGCGGCAGTGCTTTATCTGTTGCATATACTATTGGTAAACCTTTGCTTTTTATAGGTGTGGGTCAGAAATACGAGGATCAGATCCCTTTTGATCCTCAATGGATGTTAGATAATATATTTGGGAAATAGGATGAATCAGTTAAATTGTATTTTATTCCTGTTTTTATAGTGGTTGAATTTTTCTTTTGAAACATTAAAGTGTTTTTAGATAACATCTGTCAAAGATACCCGATAAGAGTTGTACAACAAACCCTTAATAAGCAAACAGACAAAATAAGGATTGAGGACTGATAAAAAATGATGATAGTCGGCACAATCTCAACACCTGAAGAAGCAAAGGAGATGGAATTCACAGCAAAATTATTGGTCGTTGGAAATCGAGCTAGGATACTTGCTTTAAAAGCAAAAAAAGAGATGTGAAATATGACCAAGGAAAACAAAGAAAAAAATAAAAAAACAATACCCCGTGAAATACCCATATTCTGGGTCAACATATAATCAGATTTTTTAATCTTCCCATTTGGATTTTACCCAAGACTCAATGAATCTTTTTGATAACTCAGGTCTTGCTTTTGATATGTCAGTAACTGTGACAATTCCTACGATCTCATTGTTTAAAATAACCGGCAGTTTCTTGATGTGGTTTTCTTTCATAATTGCAATTGCTTTTTCCAATGTATCCAAGGCATGTACCGTCTTTATATTTGAGGACATAATATCGCCTACTTTTGTTTGCTCAGGGGATCTACGAAGACATATGGTTCTCTCTATCAAATCACGTTCTGTTACTATACCTACACATTGTTCTTTATCTGTTACAACGAGGCATCCGACCTTATAATCTCTATATTTATTGCAGGCGTCTAGAACGGTCTCGCCACGATCTATGGTGACCACATTTTTGGTCATAGCCTCTTTTACAAGCATCTATTATCACATCTGATATATTTTTACACTGATGAAGTTAACGTTACAATAGCTATTCTTATATATCAAACATATATAATATATTATTTGATGGAAAGTGAAAATAAAGTCAAGAAATGAGGTACTAAACGATATCATAAGGGATGCCAAGAAATATCCAAAAGATTGGAAAGCAGCTTTTGGAAAAGACAAAGAACGGCTATCCCATGATTACTATATTTTCAATCCAAACATAGGGATCTATCTGTTAAAAGAATATCAGAAAAATCCTTTCGAAGTAAAAGGAATCGGCGGGAAAATAGCTAGATGTATCGATGAAGACATTGAAAACGAGATAACCAAATATGCGAGTGATTTTGGGATAATACAAGGAGATATCAGAAGAATTTTAAAGAACCTAAAAAAAGGTATACATCCACAGAAAATATTCGAGGCAGCGGTAGAGGGTAGAGGTAAGAGTCTAGGGATTAGTATACCGGTCAGAGGACAAGCCTCGTCATCAGATGACTCTTTTGTCAATTTGCATAATACACTTTCAACAAAACAAAAAAGACTCGATGAAAAATTTGAAAAAATGGCATCAGATGATGGACTATATAGTTACTACGGCTAAAAATATTCTATGAAAGGTATTGTTTTATTTTATCTTCTGCTGTTTTTCTTTTTTCTTGTAGATCAGTTAATAGTTTTTCCATGAGTTGTGAGGCATATTTTTTACAGTTGCCGCACATTCGTTCACCGTTTTTGCAGGATTTGTGAATCTCCTGTAATTCTTTATCATCTTCAATCAGATGATACAAAAAGAGTTCATAGATCATACATTCTTCTGGTTTACCGCCTTCTTTTTTCTGTGCCTCTAAGCTTACTGCACCCCCTGTTTTTGCGTTCATGATTTTCTTTGTGACGGTCTTTAGAGAATCTGTGAGGAAGATGGCGCTTTCTGGCTTAGAAGAAGACATCTTCTCCCCAGTTAATCCTGTCATAAACCGGTGGAACGTTGCTGAGGGTTGAATGAAACCGTAACCCCCAAGTTTTGGTTCTGTGTTAGCCAATGCCATGTCTATTTTTTGTATGTCTTCTTTCTTTGCTTCTTCTATATATATCGCTTTATAATCTGTGATGCGTTTTAACTTGGTATAATTAAGCGAGCGGAGTATTTTTTCAGCGTGGTCCAATAACTTATTTATGTTTTCGTCAACTTTTATGAATACGCCTATCTTTTTATCCTTAGTTACAGTTACATTGTACAGGCGATGAGCCTGTGCTACGTCTCTGCTTAGTCTTATATGTGGATCCTGGTCAACACCAACAGGAACAAGCGTGGGCCTGACTCCGCCAAACTTTTCAAGTTGAACATGAAGTATATCTCCTGTTTGTACCAATGGTGAGAAGATATGCGTCATATTGGTTGAACCGTTGAAGCCATAGGTGGCAAGCATCTGCGACCAGTTTACTTTTTTACATAGGATATATGCAAGGTCTTTTACATCCTGGTTTTTAGATTGGAAATAGATGCGGCATTTTTCGGGTTTTAAACCTAATGCTATATAGTTTGGTATGTACTCGTTCAATGCAAAATCCTTCGTTTCCTTCAGTGTATATCCTCGTGTTGCAAACGCTTCTATATCTGCTACTGCAATGAAAACATCGGCTCCGAGACTCTGATAATATATGACCTCATCAATGATCATTTTATGTCCTAGATGCATTTTTCCAGAGGGCATAAGACCTGTAAGGATCGCCCATGGTTCCTTTCTTGATATCGTTTCATGTATGAGTTGGAAGTCTCGATGTCCGAATATGATGCCTCTTCGGAGAAGTTTATGAGGATGCGGTAGATCTCTCCAATGTTTTTCTGTGAATTCTTCTATGCCGAATTCATCACGAAGCCGTGCATAATCCTGATAGGTAGTTGAACTCCAGGGGTCTATCTTCATTTTATTCTAATCATAAAACGAGAAGTATTTCAAAAACTTACCGTTCTTTTTCAAAAACTGTGATTTGTACAAATGGTTTTAAACGCTGAGGGGGAGATTTGAACTCCCGCTCCCCAGAAGAGGAACCGGCTCTCAAGGCCGGCGCGTTAGGCCGAACTTTGCTACCTCAGCATAGTTACAATTAAAAACGTGTAAGTAGAACTAGATAAAAAGAGTTTTTGCCTTTTTACGATCTTAAAACAATTTCTATATTTACTCCATCTGGAACCTGTATACGCATGAGTTGACGAAGCGCTCTATCACTTGCATCAAGGTCTATGAGTCGTTTGTGTATTCTCATCTCCCAGCGATCTATGGTTTCTGTGCCTTCTCCATCAGGGGATTTTCTGCATGGTACCTTAAGATGCTTTGTCGGTAGAGGGATTGGACCACCAAGTGCAACACCAGTTCGTTCAGCAATCATCTTTATCTGATTACAAACTTCCTCGAGTTTTTTGGCATCGGTACTTACTAATGATATCCGCGCTTTTTGTGCCATCCTGTTTTAAGCTCCAAATTTTTTTGCTTTAACTAGATTATAAAGAAAATATAGAGAGAAGCCTTTTTATTTAGCTTCTTCTACATCGATACAGATACCAGCAGCAACTGTTTGTCCCATGTCACGAATGGCGAATCGTCCAAGTTGTGGTATTTTCTTCGATGGTTCGATAACCATTGGACGTGTTGGAATAACCTTTACTATCGCTGCGTCACCAGTTTTGATGAAATCAGGATTTTCTTCTTTTACCTGACCGGTCTTTGGATCAAGTTTCTTTTGTATTTCTTCAAATCTACATGCAACTTGTGCAGTATAACAGTGGAACACCGGTGTATATCCTTTTGTTATTACAGATGGATGGTTTAATACCATTATCTGTGCAGTAAATGATTTAGCCACTGTTGGCGGGTTATTTGCTGGACCAGCAACATCTCCTCTTCGAATATCGGTTTTGGCTACACCTCTTACGTTCACACCAATGTTATCACCAGGTACTGCCTGGTTTATCTGCTCATGATGCATTTCAATAGTTTTAGCTTCTCCAGTAACACCACCAGGTT
>Ga0172364_10002913_pt1 | contig 13646 bp, 11 predicted proteins | sample LakKivSesite10cm_FD_114545 | JGI IMG/M metagenome (GOLD analysis project Ga0172364, IMG submission 114545) | Sediment microbial communities from Lake Kivu, Rwanda - Sediment site 10cm | ecosystem: Environmental > Aquatic > Freshwater > Lake > Sediment | place: Rwanda: Western Province, Lake... | reverse complement strand
GGCGTCGGTGGCTGGACTGACATCGTCCAGGTGGCTGCGGGTTACGGACACACCGTGGGGCTGAAATCCGACGGCACCGTGGTAGCTGTGGGAGACAACAGCTACGGGCAGTGCGCCGTCGGCGACTGGACAGACATCGTCCAGGTGGCCGCAGGCTACAGGCATACGGTGGGACTTAAATCCGACGGCACGGTGGTCGCCGTGGGAGACAATTACTTTGGTCAGTGCGATGTTGGCGGATGGTCAGGCATCAGCCAGGTCACCGCTGGCGGATATCACACGGCGGGAACTAAATCCGACGGTACCGTGGTCGCCGCGGGATGGAACGATTTTGGGCAATGTAGTGTCAGCGGCTGGGCGGACATCGCCCAGGCGGCTGCAGGTTACTACCATACGGTGGGGCTCGAGTCCGACGGTACGGTGGTCGCTACGGGACTTAACAACAACGGCCAGTGCAATGTTGATGACTGGGTGGATATCGTCCAGGTCACGGCAGGCTACTATCATACGGTGGGACTCAAGTCCGACGGCAGCGTAGTCGCTGTGGGACTTAACACCAGCGGTCAATGTGACGTCGCTACCTGGAATCTGAGTTGAGCTTAATCCTTAATCAAACCTCCGCCCTTCTCAGGGCGGAGGTTTGGTAGGACGGCCTGAAGCGGGTTGAGCTCTATTCTTTCGTTCTTATCAGTGCAGGACAGAGCGAGTCAGGCAAAACGATACTGGCCGTTACGACAGAGGAAAGCCATCACTCTTCTGGTTGCATCATGGCTTCTTTCACTATTGCCGTCAGCTCTCTGGGGACGAACGGTTTGGGTAAGAATAGCCTGCCGCTTTGCTCTATAAAAGGTATGGTTTTCTCGTCTATGACGCCGCCGGTAGTGAATATTACCCGATTTGCCATCCGGGGATATTCCCGTCGCAGCCATTGATAAAGTTCTACACCGCTCATTTTCGGCGTTCTAATATCAATCAGACAAATGCGATATTGCTTCTTCTCTATCATCTCCTGGGCTAATGTCCCGTTGACGGCAATATCTACCTCGAATCCTTCCCTGGCAAGGACCCTCTGGCACATGCTGCCAATCGCCGGTTCGTCTTCGACCACCAGAATCTTCCTGGTGGTGTTATCAACAGCTTCTATTGTTGAGTCTCCTTCTTCATTGCTTGGTAAATGGGTAGCTCCACCACAAAGGTAGCTCCTTTGCCGGGCTCGCTCTCCGCATGTATCGTGCCGCCGTGTTCAGTGACTATCCCGTGGCAGATGCTCAAACCGAGCCCGGTGCCTTTACCCACGTCCCTGGTGGTAAAGAATGGCTGGAAGAGCTGCCGCATGTTGTCCGCGCTGATTCCCGGGCCGTCATCGGTGATGGAAGCCCGAACAACATCACCGGCGTGTTCCGTACGGATGGCTAGATTGCCTCTGCCGTGGGCCTCAAGCGTAGCCTGTTCGGCATTAACGATGATATTCATGAAGACCTGCTTCAGTTGGGCTCCGTTACCCAGGACCGGAGGCAGGGTGGCTGCAAACCGGGCGAAGACCTCGATGTTGTTTACCCGTTGTTCGTAGGACCGTAGTTGCAGCACCCCTTGAATGACGCTGCTAATGTCCACCAGCGACTTTTCGATTCTTTGCTCGTGGCAGAAGGCGAGGAGTCCCTTTACTATGTTGACGGCGCGCCTGGCTTCTTGATTGACAGTCTCCAGGTCTGCTTTGACATCCGCCGGCAGGTCTCTTTCCAGCAACAGCTCGGAAAAGCCAATGACACCTGTAAGCGGGTTATTCAGCTCGTGAGCTATCCCGGCTGCAAGTTGTCCGATTGAAGCCAGCCGGTCGGTAACTATGAGCTGCTCTTCCACCTTCGTGCGCTCGGTGACGTCACGCCCAACGGTACTGAACCCGATAATCTCGCCTTTATCATTTCGCATAGGGGACGCGGAGGCGTCTATTAACCGGTGGCCGCCGTCTTTGCGGACGATCTTCCAGCGGAAGCCCTTATTGGGCGCGCCGGTACGGTATATCGCATTATAGATGTGAAACATGGAGTTGATATGATCCGCGGCCGTAAAACTCTTGTAGCTCATTCCCATCAACTCTTCCCTGGAGTAACCCAGGTGACGGCAGGCCGCGCTGTTGATAAAGGTGATGTTTCCCGAAAGGTCAACCTCGGAGTAGCTGTCCTCCATTTTCTCCAGCATGGCCCGGTATCTCTCCTCGGACTGTCTCAGAGCCTCTCCTGTCTTTTTTCGCTCGGTAACGTCGTTCGCGAAACACAGCACCGCGGGCTCATTTTCCCATGATGCCGTCACAGCGTTAAGCTCAGCCCACCTGGTGTCACCGTCCTTCCTGATGATCCTGAACTCATATATCTGGGGAACCGCCTCCCCTTTAATCCTCCTGGCGTAGCGGTCAGCCACCAGTCCAACATCGTCGGGATGGATGAATTGCACAAACGGCCTGGAGACCATTTCCTGCACGGAATAGCCGGAAAGCTCCGCCCCTTTGGGGTTAATGAATTTGATCACGCCATCCTGAACGACGAAGATAGCCTCACCGGCGTTCTCGGCAAGTTGCCTGTAACGTTCCTCAGATTTCTTAAGCGCTTCCTCCGCCTGCTTGCGCTCGGTGATGTCGCGGCGAATTCCCCGAAAGCCGATAATCTCGCCCTCGTCGTTTCTGAGCGGGAAAGCCGAGGTTTCAGCAAATACGTGTCCCCCGTCCTTGGAAATAGTCTCGGTAGGGATGTTGCGTGATGGCTCACCGGTCCTGTATACGCGATTGTAGGCTTCGAAAACGGCTTTCGTTTCCCCTTTCGGTCTCAGCGCTTTGTAGTTCATCCCGATTAGCTCTTGCCTGGAATAGCCTGAGTGAGAAACGACTGCGTCATTTACAAAAGTGAGGTTGCCTGCAAGGTCAGTCTCGAAGTAGCCGTCGCCCATTTCTTCAAGAATGGTCCGGTATTTTTGTTCGGACTCTCTTAGCCTGTCTTCCGCTTGTTTACGCTCGGTAATGTCTATGTAGTTCCCCAGGGCTGCCGGTCTCCCGCGGTAGCGTGTGGACTTAACCGTCGCCAGGACCCAGGCTGTTCTTCCATCCTTGCGAATCACCCTGAACTGATATGGCGATAGGCTCTCCCCTTTCAGCATCCTTATGGTATTTTCCCTGACCATCTCCTTATCTTCGGGAACGACGATCTCCAAAGAATCCCTGCCCGCCAGCTCATCTACCGCGTAGCCCGTGGCGGCCGAGAAAAAGGAGTTGAAATAGCAGAACTTGCCGTCCTGCATGATGCTGACTCCCACCGGCGCCTGGTCGCGCAGCACCTTGAGCACTGCTTCCTCCTCCGTCAGTACGACTGTCGCTTTCCTCGATTTCATGAGTCCACATCCTTACCGGCCGGGTTACCGGATGTGGGAAGGCATCCCGTCTCTCGACTACTTCCACCGATGCCGGCCGCCGGACAAAGCTTATCCGCCCAGCAATGGGTCTGGTCCGTAATAACCATAGATATGTTTCTTTCCCCCTTGAGACTATTCAACTATGCCAAACTATACTACCAATATAGACTCGATTGTTGGAACGCGTCAATGGCCCATTCGTAACAGCTATTCTGTAACTGTAGTCCTGGTCTTGGTGAGTGCCGGCTGTGGGCCGGATAACGGATACGGAGTGCCGCCCCGCTCCCGTGCGGTTCCCCCTCCTCATTGGTCGCCAGTAGATCAGGGTCATCGGGATTCGGCGGCCACAGAGTCTAGCTCACGGCAGGGCTGATTGGCAGGGCGACTGTTGGAATTTGCGCAGGCCGGCGGTTTGGACGAACCTAGTGCCCAATTCTGAAGGTGAACGGAGCGGCCCTAGCGGCGGTCCGGTGCGGATAATCTTCACTCACTTCCAGCACCTGTCCAACCACATCCCTTCGATTTCTCCGCTTTCCGTGTCAACCATGAAAGAGCCGATTCTCTTGACGCCGCTGCCGACAAAGTGAGGAAGCTCATAGGCAAAGCTCACTTTCCATTTTCCCTCGGCCTTTAGCGCGCAGGTAAGTTGCAGGTTGGAAGCCTGCGTGACATTCATGATGGCCAGGACCTTCTCGGCTATTCTTGTCAATTCCTTTGGTTCTACGCTCACAGTCTCAAACCGCCTTCAGTAAGAGTCTACTGCCTATCTTACCACAAAACTGGTCTTTGGCATATGCGCCCATTTTCCAGGCACGTAATACATGTTTCGTAACAGGCCTGGTCGCCGTAGTTTCTCCGGGGCTGGCGCCGAGATACACCAGCCAGGAGCGAGCTGCGTGTCCTCCGCTATCCTGTTATTGTCCTATTAACCTCTCAACCACAGGAATAGCCGTATCAGTGCTTATGGCGAAACAAATCTCATCCGCGTTGGTGGCCACAGCTACGTTGATGCCGACGACTTGCCCGGCCTGGTTTAGCAGCGGGCCCCCGCTGTTTCCCGGATTAATAGGCGCATCGGTCTGGATGACGTCATTGAGCACCACTCCGTTATCCTCCTGGATAGACCTCCCCAGGTTGCTGATTACACCGGTGGTCCACGTGGGACCTCCCGGCAAAGCCAGGGCATTCCCGACAGCTATCACCGGGTCAAGGACGTCAAGCTGCTCCAGCGAATTGTTCAGGAAATGCAGGTAAGAGAGATTGTTGGCGACGATTTTAACCACCGCCAGATCGGTTTGCAAGTCCGTGCCCACTATAGTCGCCGCAAAAGTGCTTCCGTCACTGAGAGTCACGGTCACGCTCTGGGCGCCTGACACCACATGATCGTTGGTCACGACATAGCCATCCGGACTGATTATTATCCCGGTGCCCGCTCCTGTCTCCGGGACTGCCTGCAAATGCGAGTTGTAGGCCACCGTGTCTACTACGATAGAAACCACCGCCGGAGCCACCTTTGCCACTAATTCCTGGCTGCTTATAGCGGCGCCGACATTTTGGTCAACAGACAGATATCCTGAGGCGGAACCAGGTGAGTTGTGCAGAACAGTCGCAGCAACCAGGGTGATGCCAACCACCAAAAGAATAGCTACTATGATGTGCCTTAGCTTAGCCATTTCCCGTACCCTCCTATTCTGGAAGCGCGCCGCGACTTCTTATCGGACATTCCGTTTAGTCGCGTGCACTTTGTATCGCCACTCATTGCCACTGCCATCCATCTCGCTCTTCCCATAGATAACGCCTCCTTTCGCCTAGGGAACTCCGGGTTCCCGTTTCAAAATGTCCGGCTACTAACAATAGTAGCGAATGGACGGTAACGAAGTCATAAAATGGGAGACAAAACAGTTACAAAGTTGTGACATTCGGAACTCCTCGGTGCGGCTCAGAGGAACACACGGACGATGTGCCGAATTCCATCCGGGAGAATCCTTCCCGGCCTTTTCGATGGACTGCATTTGCCGCGAGGCCGGGGACGGAACAATCTCTCTGGCTTTATTGTAATTCTCTTTGTCAGCAACTATAGTTACGAGGCGAAGGAGACGGGCAGATGAAAGAACCTGAGAAGAAAGGCGGAGCGGGAAAGGGCGTGAGGTCCAAGAATAAGCAAGCCGGCCAGGAACCGATACGGGCAGACCTGAAGGAGGTGATAGAGAGGCATTCGCGTGGGCTTGACGAGCGACGCGCCGATGCGGTGGCTCGCAGGCGAAAGACAGGCCAGCACACGGTCCGTGAGAACATAAGAGACCTCTGTGACGGACACTTCCTGGAGTACGGCGCCCTGGCGGTGGCGGCTCAGCGCCAGCGCCGGACGATGGAGGACCTCACCAGCAAGACGCCGGCGGACGGCGTAGTTGCCGGCATCGGAAAGGTCAACACATCGCTATTCGGGGAAGATAGGGGCCGTTGCATGATAATAGCCTACGATTATACGGTCCTGGCGGGTACCCAGGGATTCTTTGGCCACAAGAAGAAAGACCGTATGCTGAGACTGGCCCACGAGCAGCGTCTGCCCGTGGTCCTTTTCGCCGAGGGTGGAGGAGGTAGGCCGGGCGATGTTGACGCGGACGGCGTGATGGTGGCGGGCCTGGACCTCTCGACCTTCGCCATGTTCGCAAGATTGAGCGGAAAGGTGCCGGTTGTGGGCATCGTATCGGGCAAATGCTTTGCCGGCAACGCCGTCTTGCTGGGATGCTGCGATGTCATCATCGCGGCGCTAAATGCCAACATCGGGATGGCCGGCCCGGTCATGATTGAAGGCGGGGGACTGGGCGTTTTCGAGCCTGAAGATATCGGGCCTGTAGATGTACAAACGAGGAACGGCGTCGTTGACATTGCCGTCGCCGGCGACGTAGAAGCGGTGGCCGCCGCTAAAACATACCTGTCCTATTTTCAGGGAACCGTTCCCGAATGGGAAGTCGCCGACCAGCGACCTCTCCGCGGCATGATCCCAGAGCAGCGAAGACACGCTTACGACGTGCGGGCTATCATCGAAACCATAGCCGATACTGGCTCGTTTCTGGAGCTGAGACCGAAGTTCGGTCTTGAGATGGTTACGGGCCTGATGCGCATCGAGGGCAAGCCTTTCGGCGTCATAGCTAACGACTGCCAGCACCAGGCCGGGGCCATTGCAGCGGAAGGCGCGGACAAGGCAGCCCGGCTCATGCAGCTATGCAACGCGCACGACCTGCCCATGGTGTCTCTGGTGGATACCCCGGGGTTCATGGTGGGGCCGGAGGTCGAACGCCGCGCCCAGGTACGCCACGTTTGCCGCATGTTTGTGGTTGGCTCGCACCTAAGGGTACCTTTCTTTACGGTGTTTCTGCGCAGAGGGTACGGACTGGGAGCTCAGGCCATGGCCAGGGGAGGCTTTCATGAGCCATTCTTTGCGGTTGCCTGGCCGACGGGAGAATTCGGAGGGATGGGACTGGAGGGCGCGGTCAGGGCCGGTTTCAGGAAAGAGCTTGAAGCGGCGAAGGACCCGCAGGAACGCGAAGCGCTCTATGAGAAACTGCTGGCTTCTTTATACGAGAGAGGGAAGGCCATTAACATGGCCTCCTACCTCGAAATTGATGCGGTTATAGACCCGGCTGACACTCGCAAATGGATTGCGGAGGGGCTCAAAGCCGTTCCCGCCGAACGTGCGGAGAAAGCAGGGCACGATTTTGTTGATACCTGGTGAGTGAGTCCTGGATCAAAGAGCAAAGACAAAACTGCAAAATGACGGAGGAAAAATCAAAATCGTAGTTAACGGTGGAATGGCGTGAATGTCGAACCCTGGAACAGATGCTGCGCCAAAGAAAGATGACCTACTACGGCATCAAGTATCCTTGGCGCCCTGTCGCTGTAATCAGAAGGGCCCCGGTTGGTCGTTCCGGGACCCCACCAACAAAGGAGGTTTGATGATAAAACACAATAGCGGTGACTTTCGCTACAGTGCACCCTCATGTTAGCACTATCATCGTGAACGACCCGTGAACATTCCATTAACCCCAGATGAACTCTCTCCTGAATCGTGGCTGACTTAACGGGTGGTATAATCGTAGGGAAAAGACCAATAAATAGGACGCAGGGTGAGCAAGAGCTGTGTGACAATGCAGGAGGTGCAAGATGCCTAATCTGGTTGACAGGCGCTGTGCATATTGCGACGGCAATGGGCTGACGAAAGTTGGCGAATCCGGGCCAGGCTACCGGCCCTGCCCAGTATGCTCGGGGTCCGGCAAAGTTCATGTACCTGATACTTACAGGACTTGCCCAATTTGCGGCGGCAGCGGCAAAAAGAACATAGGTGAATTCACGCCACGTTGGGTGCAGTGCAAGAACTGCCAGGGAACAGGCTGGAGAGAGCCGCCTTCATCCTATCGGTGACAGTGACGGACTTAGTATTGTCCAAAATGGCAGAGCAAAAACCAAGAATATTTAGGTTTTGACCTGTAATTTTGATTTCTGATCTTTGATTTTTGGTTTCCTTTCAGGATTTCGTGCTTCGGATTTAGGATTTCGTACGGTGAGGGTAGCTTGAGGCCAGTCCGGCAAAATGGTATTGTATTAACCGGTTTCCCAAGGGGAAGTGTCGGAATTGGCAGACGAGCATGACTTAGGATCATGTGCTTCAAAAGGCGTGGGGGTTCGAGTCCCCCCTTCCCCATAAGCAAGGTGATTTGTGAAATGCAGATTAGGGAGGGGCGAGATGAGAGTCATAGGCATCGTGGGCAGTCCCAGGAAGAAGGGCAACACAGAGTTGCTGACCCAGCATGCGCTCACAGCGATTTCTGAAGAGGGCCTGGATACCGAGCTGGTTCGGTTGGCCGGACTGAACATAGGGTCATGCACGGCGTGCATGGCGTGTAAAAAGGAAGAGACCTGCTCAATCAAGGATGACCTATTTCCAGTATACCTCAAGATGAAGGAGGCAGACGGCATTATCCTGTCTCCACCGGTATACTATGGCTCCGCCACTTCGTTGATTAAGGGGCTGATGGAACGCACCGGCTACATCGCTCGCTGGAATGGCGAGCCCTTCCGGGGCAAAGTCGGTGGCCCCCTGGTGGTGGCGCGGCGTGCAGGCAGGACCTTCACGCTCGCTCAACTCACGTTCTGGTTTCAGATTCTGGGGTTCTTCATCCCCGGTTCTTCGTACTGGAATGTAGCCATAGGCCGGGAAAAAGGCGAAGTGCAACAGGATGAAGAAGGACTTGAAACAGCCTGGAACTTCGGCAAGAACATGGCCTTTCTGATTAAGAAGTTGGCCCAGAGCTAACCGCAGAGGCCCCGCCGGGGCCGACAAGATAAGCACAACGCAACATGTAGCGCCCGGCGTGGGCCAGCCGCTTGAAATAAGCCTGCGCTATTGTCTGTCGGCTAAGGGATCCGGGCCAGATAGTTACTTTGCGGCTCTGGCCCTGGTCGCTCTCTTCTTCATGGGCTGCTCACAGCACACAATCTCGTGGACCTCTTCGCAACCGCAGTCCTCATCAACTATTACGGACAGCCCACATAACTCACATACATAGTTGTCGCCTTTGGCTGTCGCTCTTCTCGCTTGGGGCTTCTTTGCTGTACCGGCTTTCTTCTCAGGCATGTTACCTCCTCTCTCTGCTAACGTGAATTAGTATCAGTCCCGTTCTTCCTGGCTGCTATCTCTTGATTGCCTTCTTCACCTTTTCCATCATGTCGGGCGGCATTTCGTTTATGTTGTGGGTCTTCTTCGCGTGCAGGGCAATCACTTCCTTCATCTCATCCTCATTCTCGTCCTTGACCTCGAACCCACACTTCATGCCCATGTCCTTACATTTGAATGATGCCATCGTTCCACCTCCTTGCGTTACTCTCAATAGATCAGGATCAGTAGCCGAACTACCCCGCTACACTTCTCACCTCCCTCGCGAGCCCTCAGAAAATGGACCATTATTTCTTCTTGCGCCGACTTGGCCCGCTCGTGGCTGGCTCCAAACTCAGCACCTCTTCACCCTCCTTGAGCTGGTGCGTGAAGCGCAACCCGATTGCCCTCGCGGCCGGCTCGTACATACCATAGATTGCCTCGAAGTCCTTCTGAGTCAGCCCGAAACCCCTTAGGAGCTCCCTGGGGGTGGTGCCGAACTTCTCCAACAGGGCCCGGCTGGGCAGCGGCGTCAGCTTGACCTCGACCTTGCCGTTCGTCGTGCGGCTTGAGGTCACCTCTGCTCCCATCGGCAGCACTTGCAAGGTCAAAAGGTGCTCCATCACGCGTCCGACCTCCTCACCTTCAAGGACGCCGAGCGAACCTTCAAACTGCTCGCCGATGTACGAGACCCACTCCTGGATGGACATGTTTCGCTCCTTCAGGAAGCCCAGCGTGCCCGCCAGAAAGCCTGCAAGCGCCATCTGTGCTCCGTCCAACAACACCTGTTTAGGTACATTTTGCTTTGCCATGCTCCCTCCTTCTTTCACCCGCGACTCATGTTTGAATATTCTGCAGGGCGCTCACGTTCATCCTTACGGTTTGATTCTAGCAGCGGGGAGATTGCGTAGTTATAAAATTGAGCGGGGAAAAGTTAAAAAGTTATAACATTTTACGCTGATAATATCTGCTTTGAGCTCGCGGGGAATCAGGCGACACTCGCTTGAGAATGTCACACTTTTGTGATATTTTTGGGCCGAATGTTATGACTTTTCCATCTATGTTCAGCTAAGATTGCGAGAATGAAATGAAGGGAAATAGTGAGATAGCGAAAGCTAAAAAGAAAGTGCTTATCGTTGACGACGAGCGTGCAATCCTGACAGTGCTTGGCATAAAGCTGAAGGTCTCGGGTTATGATGTCGTGACCGCGTCGAGCGGGGAAGAAGCGCTGGCCCTGGTTAGGTCGGCCCGCCCTGATCTAATGCTCCTGGACGTGATTATGCCCGGCATGGACGGTTTCCAAGTGTTGGAGAAGGTGCGCGCCGCTTCCGACCTGCCGGTCATCGTCTTCAGCGCCAGGCCGGAGAACGGCGAGAAAGCTCTGAGCCTGGGCGCCAATGATTTTCTGGCTAAGCCCATGGATGTTGACGAGATGGTCAGAAGAATCCAGACGTTCGTGAACCACGACAACTAGTCGCCGGTCCTCGGCTTTCCACGTCCCACCTTCTTGTCTGTGGGTATGGTAAAGAAGAAAGTGGAGCCCTTGCCGGGCGCCGATGCTATCCAGATGCGGCCGCCGTGAGCTTCGACAAGGCGCTTGCACACTACCAGGCCCAGTCCTACCCCGCCGGACACGTCTCCATTCAACCTCGCAAAGGGTTGGAAAAGCTTCTCCTGGTCCTCGGGAGCAATGCCCACTCCATAGTCTCTGACTCCGATAACCAGGCCGTCCTCTCCTCGCCGGCTGGATAGGCGTACCTCGCCGCCGGCCGGCGAGTACTTTATGGCGTTCTCCAACAGGTTGTACAAGACCTGCTCTATCCTGCCTGCGTCCACATTGACAGCCGGGATTTTATCAGAGATGTCGAGTATGATTTTGTGAGTGTCGTAGTTCCGCCGGGCTCTCCGGACAGCCCTTTCTGCTATATCGGAGATTTTGACCGGCTTTTTTTCCAGTTCCAGACGGCCGGCCCGGTATCGTGACAGCTCCAGCATATTTGACAATATACTGGCCAGTGACTCGGCGCTTGAAGTCGCCTCCCCCAGAAGTTCGTCTTTCTCTTCTTTTGAGACCCGCTCATCTGCCGCGGTACTCAAGGCGCCGATAATAACCGTCAGAGGCGTTCGGAGCTCATGGGAGACCATGCCGATAAACTCGTCCTTGATGTCCATCTCCAGCTTCTGCTCCGTGATGTCGGCGCCAATGGCCACTGAGCCGCGTACGCGGCCTTGCGAATCCATCAGAGGCACGGCGCTAATCAGCATGTGCAGACGACGACCAGTCTCGAAAACAATCTCGAATTCGCCGGCCGGGACCGGTTTTCCGGTGGTTGCGGCGACCCGGGCGGGCAGTCTGTCCGGATTCATGTCCACTCCGTCGTAGAATACTCGGTAATTGGCAGCCGCCTCGCCGTGACCAGCGCTGCCTGACAGGTTAGTGCCTTGCTCAACGCCGAAGAGTTCGTTGGCGTAGGCATTGCCGGTAATGTTGCGGCACTTGGGGTCACGGCAAATCCAGATGGCAACCGGCGCCGTATCGAGAACGCTCTGTAGTTCATTAAACCTGTCAGCGAGCTCGTCGTTGAGGCGTTCTCGTTCGGACTGTTCTCTTTTGTGCCTGGTGATATCCTCAACGGTGCCGAAGCCGCCCTTCGGCAGCCCTTCCTTGTCAAACTCCAGTTCAGCTCTTTCGCGGACCCATCTGACTTTGTTTTCCACCACGATGCGGTGCTCAATGTCATACTTCTTGCCCTCAAGAGCAGCTTTCCACTTCCGGTTAACGTATTCCCGGTCGTCCGGGTGGACGTATGAGAGGAATGTCTCGTAGTTCATGGAACTTCCCTTGGGTATACCGAACATACGGTAGGTCTCGTCAGACCAGAGCAGCACATCGTGCTCCGCATCCAGTCTCCAGCTGCCGGTCTGAGCCACGGCCTGAGCGCGGTTCAGGTCGTGGAGGCTCTCCACCAAAGCCTCTTCCGCCTGCTTCCGTTCAGTGATGTCTTGCCCCTGGGCGATCGTGGCTACGGGCGTCTTGCCGTCGGCCGAGAGAATTGTCGCTGAGTTCCACAACAATGTGCGTACGGAGCCATCAACGCGTTGAATAGGAATCTCTACGAGCTCCCAATGCTTACCGGGAGCAGCGTTGCGAAGGAGTCTCGTAGTTGCCGCCTTGCTGTCCTCGGGGAACAGGATGGCCAGTTTCTTGCCCAGCACTTCTTTCTCGGAGAGCCCGGTGAGCCGCTCGAAGGCGCGGTTGAAGCGGGTAATCCCGAACTCGGTATCCCAGACGATGATGGGAGCGTTAGCGTAGTTAATCAGGCTTTCCAGGTAGTCTCGCGTCTCCTTGAGGAATTTCTCTGCCTTCTTGAATTCAGTGATATCGCGCGCCACCGACACCGAACCAATTATGTTGCCGCCAGGGTCCCTTACCGGCGCGGCACTCACCTGCCGGTAACGAAGTTCGCGACTAGCCGGAGTTCTGATGATTTCCTCCTGGTTCTCTATGATCTCTCCCTTTAAGGCACGTAGCGGTGGCGTCTCCTTGACAGGACGAGCGCTGCCGTCGGGACGGTACACTTCCAGACCTCTGGCAAGGTCTTCCACGCCTACACTCTTGGAAGAGTCAAGCGCGAACTCACGAAGCGCCGATGGGTTGGCCAATGTAAAATTCCCCCGTGTGTCGGCGAACCAGACCTCATCCGGAATGCTCTTTAACAGGGCTGACAGCCTGTCTCTCTCCTGTTGAACTGACGTCACCAGTTCCTGGAGCTGTTTCTCAACCTTCTTGCGCTCGGTAATATCGCTGCCGTATATATTGACGTATCCCGATTCCATTATGGGAACAAAATTCAACATGAATATACGTTGAGTACCATCAGCCTCAATTACCCGTGATTCACCAGTCTCAAGGGTCTTAGCGGCTAATTGCCGGTATCGAGCAGGTAGAATCGCTCCCCTCCGGAATTCAGAGAGACCCAGTAAGGAACAGGCAGCATTGGCAAAGACAATAGTCCCGTCTTTCTTTGCTCTGATTACTGGATTGGGATTCTCTTCAGGTAATTTGGTCGGATCATCAAGCTGCTGGTCGGGGTATTCGATCTCATAGGCCGGTTTCTTTTTAGCCATGCCCTACCTCGAGCCTGCATGAGGAACAGACAAGGGATGGATGAATTTCCTGGACTATATTATACAATGTACTCCACATTGTCAGAATAAGCAAGATTAAGCTTCCGCGGGCCATCCTTCAACTGACATTTAATGGGTTTATACGCCGACGGCTTGAGCAGAAGAGAACGGCGTCCCGCGAATCGTCGAGATATAGCCGTCGCCCGATGGCAGAAATCAGCCGTAGATACTCGCATCGTTGGGGTAGCCCCGGCTTTCCCAGTAGCCGCGGAAGCTTGTGTCGGCGGAAAGCTCGATTCGGGTGACCCACTTGGCCCACTTATAACCCCACTTGCCCTCGGCAACCACCTGGAAAGGGAACCCCCTGCTGGGCGGCAACGTGATATCGTTGTCCTTCAGCGCAATGGTGATATTGTTGTCCCGGATATAGCTCAGGTCCAGCGACGTATACCCCACGGGGGCGTCG
>Ga0172364_10002912_pt1 | contig 13652 bp, 7 predicted proteins | sample LakKivSesite10cm_FD_114545 | JGI IMG/M metagenome (GOLD analysis project Ga0172364, IMG submission 114545) | Sediment microbial communities from Lake Kivu, Rwanda - Sediment site 10cm | ecosystem: Environmental > Aquatic > Freshwater > Lake > Sediment | place: Rwanda: Western Province, Lake Kivu... | reverse complement strand
GTCGTCGCGGAAGTAAGCGAGCCCGACAAGAAAAGGGATGACTCCCACCCCACCCGACAGCCCGGTTGTCTCGAGGTCCAGAAAAAGGGCCGAGGAAAGATCCCGCTGGGCGAAATTCTTATCCCGGCTGAGAAGCGCCAGGATTTGGCCGTCGATGCCCAGGCCAGCCGCGATGGGGATTTTTCCATACCGGCTGTGAAGGCTGAAGTGATTTTCGAATACTTCGAGTGCGCTCCTCCGCTGGGGCTCTGGAGGGCTGGCCACCGATCTTTCCGCTTTTTGGCTCCGAGTGAGGGTGATCAACCTCTCGAGCTTCTCCTTGGTGGAGAAACCGGATTTTTTCGAGATGTCCAGCCAAGCCTTATTGATCGATTCTGCTCGAGTCCTGGAGCGGTGCTTCCTCTTCATCAGCTTCAGTTGGTCTTCGAAATCCAAGATCAACTCCTTTATCCCCATATTAAGATATTCTGGGCCGGATTAAAAGGCCCCTGGACTCGACCTTGAATTCACCGAGGAATGATTATATAAGGAAACGAGATGGAGAGGTGTTTTTTCCTGGCCTTTGACCTGGGGGCGGAAAGCGGCCGGACAGTCCTCGGCTGCCTGGAGAAGGGAAGAATTTATGTCCGCGAGCTGACCCGATTTCCCAATTCCCCTATTGAAGTCGGAGGCCATCTGCACTGGGACATTGACGGCCTCCTTCAAGAAATCAAAAAAGGAATCAAGGCCGGACTCGCCGAAGGCGGCGCTCGGCCGGAGAGCCTGGCTGTCGACACTTGGGGAGTGGATTTTGGACTCTTGGATAGCGGCGGTCGCGTCCTTGGCCTTCCCTATTCTTACCGCGATTCAATCACCCGCGGCGCAATGGAAGAATTCTTCAAGCGCATCCCCCGACCTGAAATCTATGAACGCACCGGCATCCAGTTCCTTCCGTTCAACACCCTGTTCCAACTCTTCGCTCTGGCCAACCACAGGCCGGGTCTTTTGGAGACGGCCGATGCGCTGCTATTCATGCCCGACCTCTTCGGCTATCTTCTGACCGGCCAGAAGTGCAGTGAGTTCACCATCGCCTCTACGTCCCAGCTTCTGAACGCTCGTAACGGCGCATGGGATGAGGCACTCTTGTCTGCGACCGGCGCTCCGCCCGAACTCATGCGACCTATCATCCTTCCGGCTACGATCCTTGGAGAAGTCAAGCCGTCGGTTTCCCGGGAAACCGGACTTCAAGGGGCTTCTGTTATTGCTACGGCCAGCCATGATACTGCGGCCGCTGTCGCCGCCGTGCCCGCATCCGGAGAGGGATGGGCGTATATCAGCTCCGGAACATGGTCATTGATGGGAACGGAATTAGACTCCTGCCTGATCAACGCCGATTCTCTGGCCTCAAATTTCACCAATGAAGGCGGTGTGGCCGGCCGCGTCCGATTTCTCAAGAATATCACTGGCCTTTGGCTGCTGCAGCGGTGCCGAGCCGAATGGTCCTCTGCGGGCCCATTGAACTATTCTCAATTGATTGAATTGACGGGCGAGGCCCGTCCCTTTGGCGCCTTCATTGACCCCGATTGGCCGGACTTTCTCAACCCAGCGAGTATGGTTGAAGCCATCCGGCGCTTCTGCGTCCGGACCGGCCAAAGGCCTCCCGAATCGATATCCGACCTAGTTCGTTGCATCCTGGAGAGCCTGGCTCTGAAATATCGACGGACTCTTGATGAATTGGTTCGACTCACCCGGAAGCCCATTCACAAAATTCATATCGTCGGGGGCGGCAGCCGCAATGAAATGCTCTGCCAGTTCACCGCTGATGCCACCAACCTTCCGGTTTTTTCAGGTCCGGTCGAGGCCACGGCCATCGGAAATATCATGGTTCAGGCTCTGGCCCTAGGGAAGGTTAGCACCCTTGAAGAGATCCGGGCCATTGTCCGCGAATCGACTGAAATCCGACGCTTCGAGCCCGATAAATCCGGCGATTGGGATAGGGCCTATTCCAGGTTTCGGGACATCATCGAATGAGAGAGAGCGCATGCCCGACCGCCAAGGAGGCCAAACCATGCATCGGTCGACGATCGAGAAAGCCTATTTTTTAAGCCGCATGAGATACGCGGAAAATGGCGTCGATACCGAAGCCGCCCTGGCCAGCTTGAGGAAAATCTCGCTCAGCCTCCCGTGCTGGCAGGGGGATGATGTCCGTGGGTTCGAGCCGGCGAAGGCGCCTTCTCCGGCGAGTGGAATCCAGGCGATCGGACGCTATCCCGGCCCGGCCCGGACGCCGGAAGAACTGCGGCAGGATTTGAAGCAGGCGATTTCCCTGATTCCGGGAAGTCATCGCGTCAATCTCCATGCGATTTACGGTGAGTTCGGCCGGAAGCCGGTCGAACGAAACGAAATCGGACCGGAGCACTTCCGCGGCTGGCTGGCCTGGGCAAAAGAGGAGAAGCTCAAGCTCGATTTTAACGCCACCTGCTTTTCTCACCCCAAGGCGGAATCCGGCGCGACCCTGAGCAGCCCAAATAAAGACATCCGGAGATTCTGGATTGAACACGTTAAGTGCTGCCGCCGGATCGCCGCTCACTTTGGCCGCGAGCTCAGAGCTGCGGCCGTGCACAATCTGTGGATCCCCGACGGCTCAAGAGATCAGCCTGCTGATCGCTGGAAGCCCCGGCTTTTGCTCAGGGAATCTTTGGATGAGATCTTTGCGGTTGAATACAGCTCCTCGGTTATCAAAGATTCCCTGGAGGGCAAGCTGTTTGGCATAGGGAGCGAAAGCTATGTCGTCGGCTCCCACGAATTTTACTTGGCCTATGCGCTCACCCGGAAAAAGATCCTCTGCCTGGATCTCGGACACTTCCACCCAACGGAATCCGTGGCCGACAAAATCTCTGCCCTGCTTCAATTCTTCGACGAGCTCGTCCTCCATCTCAGCCGGCCGGTGCGGTGGGATTCCGACCATGTGGTGATCCTCGATGACGAAACCCGTCGTTTGGCGGAAGAAATTGTCCGGGGCGGAGGCCTAGAAAGGGTGCACCTCGCCATGGACTTCTTTGACGCTTCGATGAACCGGGTCGGGGCCTGGGTGATCGGAGCTCGGGCGGTCCTCAAAGCCTTTTTGTTGGCGCTGCTTTTGCCCGATGAAAAGCTCCGCCAAGCCGAGTCCAGAGGCGATTGTCTGCGCCGGCTGGCCCTTTTTGAGGAGGCCAAGAGCCTGCCGTTCGGAGCCGTTTGGGACAAGCACTGTCTGGAACAGGGTGTTCCGCTCGACGGCCAGTGGCCGGGAGTGATTGAGGAGTACGAACGGAGGGTTCTCCGCCGGCGCAAGACAGACGTCCTTGCTCGGCGTCTGCAAACGCGTTGACCCAGGGCCGACCAAAATACTAGAATGTCGACAATGAAAGAAGAAGAAAAATCAGCACTCGACCGGACCCGGATCGAAAATGCAAAAGAGATACTCCTTGTCCTTGGGAACGCGGTGTCGGCAGCCAAGCTCTTTCCCGCCGAGCACCCGACCGTGGAGAATTTCATTTCCGACCTCCATCAGCGCTTGGCCGACTACCTAGACCGGCACGGCGCGCTCGAACTGGGGATCGAAGAACAGTCTTTCACTCTCGAAGGGCAAACGGTTTTGCATGATCCCAACGCCGCCCGGAGCCTCCCGTTTTTCTTTTTCAAAGACGGGATGAGGGGACTGGGGTTTTACAGAGGCCTGCAGAAAGCCGAGCTCAATGGCTTTCTTGAGGCGATCCGGTTTGTCTCCGGCCTTCCCCCCGAAGAGGGCGACATCGTCAATGCCCTGTGGGAGCGGGACTTTCCCAACATCCGCTATCAAGCGCCCGACGATTTCCTGGAGGAAAAAATCGGAGCGGGGCGTCCCCTATTGAGGCCCGAGCTCAACAGAGAAAGTCTCAGCCGCGGCCGGATCGAGCTTGCCCCTGAGGACCTCGAAGAGATAAGAAAGAACACACTGGCCCTGAGCCGAATTCAGGAGCAGGAACAGGCCGCGGCCGGACTGGAAATCCCAGAGGATATCGGCCGGACTCTGTCCCAACAAGATGAGAGAGAGATGACGGAGATCGAGACGCTCCTCGCCGCCAGCCGGAACCTCTCGTCCAAGGATGAGTATCTCAGCTTGGTTCTAGAGCTCATCTACCTGGAAGACCGACCGGAAGAGTTCCCGGCGATTGCCGACATCCTGGAACAATACCATCAACAAGCGATGCAGGAACGGGACTTCAGCCGGGCCGTCAAAATGCTTCGAGCCCTGCGCCAAATCCGGGAGGTCTATGCCAGAAAAAACACGCTCAAGTCCGACCTAATCGACAGCATCCTCAACCTGCTGAGCCGAAAGAGCAGTTTGATCGAGCTTCGCGAGTCTCTCGACCCGGATTCGCTGAGCGACTCCCAAGGACTGTTCGAGTACCTGCGCTTTTTCGGTCGCCAGGCGGCCGAACTTGTCGCCGACGTCTACGAGCGTGCGTCGAGCCAAGATTGGAAGCGGAAATCGCTTGAGATTCTGAAGGAGATCGGGCGGGCCGATATCAATGCCCTGGCGTCCTTGGTCCAGGAATCCCGGCCGGTCCTCAGTCAGGAGATCATTCGCCTGATGGGAGAGGCTCAAGACATCCGGATGGTCAATTTCCTGGCCAATATCGTGGCCTACAAAAACACTCCTGTGAAGCTGGCGGCCATACGCGCCCTCGGCCAATTCCCGGAGCAATCCGCCCACAAAGTGCTGTCCGGATTTCTGGCCGATCTCAATGAGGAAGTCCGGGTGTCCGCTCTGGATAACATGAAAAAGGTCGCTGATAAGCAGGTCCTGTCTCATATTTTTGATGCGATCATGGGGAAAGGCTTTGCCAAGTTCTCGGTGCGAGAGAAAAGGGCCTACTTCGATGTTCTGGCGCGAAGCGACAGCGAAGAGGCCTGCGCTTTCTTGGCGGCGATTTTGACCAAAGTGCCTTTTCTCCCCAATCCCAAGCACACAACACTTTGTCTCTATGCCATTTCTGCGTTGGAAAAGATGAAGCTCGCTGCAGCCAAGGAGGCTCTCAAAGAAGGCGCGAAGCGACGCCATCCGAAGATCCGACGCGCCTGTCTCAATGCCCTCCAGGCCAAATCGGAAATTCCTGTCACCTATACGGGAAGGACCCCGCAATGAACACTCCTACAGCCAACGAAGAGATGAGTACCGGTGCCAAGAGCAAAGCCATTCACCAGTTGGCCGTCGAGATGGTCCTGCGTTTGAACGTGATCCTCAAGAGCGCCCGAATTTACTCGCCGAATAACCTACTCGTTCAAAAGCAGATCCGCGTTCTCTTGGGGCTAATCAGAAAGGCTTTAACCGAAGCCGGAGAGGCCAGGCTTCAGGCTCGGGCGGGGTCGCTGTTTTTTAATGGCCTCCGCCTCAAATACGGGTATGCCAACTATCCATTTTTCAAGTCCATCCTCGAAGAATTCCGGAAGCGGCAGATCGGAGGCGTCCGCTTCGAAAAAGAGATCACCGAGGCCGACCTGGAGACTTTGATCATCATCCTGATCCAGCGCGAACATGAATTGGAACAGCCCTTCGAGGCGCTGGCCGCAGAGGCGGACCGACAGGGACTCACCCGGGTGCGGTTGGAAAAAATGGCTCCGGCGGACCTGGCTCAAGACCTGGAGAAGAGCTCCGCCCGGGCTTATTTCCTGGGTCTGACCCATCTCAACGATGCATTTGAGGGAAAAGGCGGCGACGAAAAATTCCGACTGGGGACAACCCGCCGGCTCATGCAGTCTATTTTCAATTCCATCTCTAGCAACGAGTCCTTTGTCCAGGGCTTGACTAACATCAAGAACTTTCATGAATACACCCTCAACCATTCGTTGAACGTCTGCGTCCTCTCGATTGCCCTGGGACGCCGTCTGGGCCTCGACCGCAAAGAGCTGGTTGACCTGGGGATCAGCGCCTTCTTCCATGACTTCGGAAAGCTGGATACCCCAAAGGAGATCCTGGAAAAACCCGCCAAGCTGGATGAACGCGAACGCGAGATCATCGAAAAGCATCCCTACCAGGGCGCCGGGAAGCTCGTCCGGTTCAAGGAGTTCGCTGGCCTTCCCCTCCAGGCCATTCACGTGGCCATGGAGCACCATATCAAGGAGGACCTGACCGGATATCCTCGCTACCTTTGGCGGCAGTCGGTCAACCTGTTCAGCAAGATTGTCAAAATCGCTGATTTTTTTGATGCTGTCACCACCCAGCGCGTCTACAGGACTCGCCACTTCACCCGGGACGAGGCCCTAACCTTGATGCTGGCCCAGAGCGGGAAGGAATTTCATCCTCTGCTTCTCAAGGAGTTCGTCAAGATGATGGGCGTTTATCCTGTGGGTTCACTCGTCGCCCTCAATACCGGCGAACTCGGAATCGTCATTGAAAATAACCCCGAGACCGCCTTCCTGCTTCGCCCGATAGTCAAGCTCATCACGGACCCGGCCGGCTATAAGATTGATGGCGAAACGGTTGACCTAAGCGCCGTTGACCCAGGGAGACAAGCTTTCTCCCGCTCAATCGTCAAAGTTTTGGACCCTCTAAAGTACGGTATCAACGTCGCCGATTATTTCCTTGCTCGGGTTGCCTAAACCCCCGATCGCCCCCAACGCTTTGCTTTTGCCCAGGGTTCCATTTAGAATTAAAATGGAGGTAGAAGTAGAGGATGGCCGAGCTCAACTCCCTTTTCTATCCCCGGTCCATCGCGGTGATCGGGGCCTCTCGTCAGCCGGGGAGCGTTGGCCATTCGTTGCTGGCCAATCTCCTGATGAACCGATACCAGGGTGTCATATTCCCTGTCAACCCGAACGCCACGAGCGTCCTGGGCATCAAGTGTTATCCCCGCGTGCTCGAAATCTCCGATGACATCGACCTGGCAGTCATCATTGTTCCCAGCCGGTTGGTGCCCCAAGTTCTCGATGAGTGCGGACAGATGGGGATCCGGGCGGCAATCATAATCTCCGCCGGGTTTAAAGAGATCGGAGGAGAGGGTGCCAAGCTCGAACGGGAAGTCCAGGAAGTTGGCCGAAGACGCGACATGGCGCTTGTTGGTCCAAACTGCCTCGGCGTTATCAATACGGACCCCCTCTCCCAGATGAATGCCACCTTTGCTACCGACATGCCCCGGTCCGGAAATATCGGGTTTATCTCCCAGAGCGGGGCGCTCTGTGTGGCCGTCCTAAATTACGCCAAGGAAGCCAACATCGGGTTTTCCAAGTTCATCAGCATGGGCAACAAAGCCGGGATCGCCGAGAACGAACTCCTCAGCTATCTTCAATCGGATCCGAAAACCGATGTCATCTTGATGTACCTTGAAGACCTGGTCAACGGACGGGAGTTCATGCGGATTGCGCGCCAGGCCACGAGTTCCACCCAAAGACCCAAGCCGATCATTGCGCTCAAGGCCGGCCGAACCATACCCGGCGCGCGGGCGGCTTCTTCTCATACGGGCTCACTGGCTGGCTCCGACCGGGTCTATGACGCAATATTCGAACAATCCGGTGTCATCCGGGTGGAAACACTCGAGGAGTTGTTTGACTACGTGCGGGGGTTTTCTCGCCAGCCCCTGCCAAAAGGGCCCAATGTCGGAATTGTAACAAACTCGGGGGGACCGGGGATCCTGGCGACGGATGCCTGCATCCGGCATGGACTCAACGTCCCGCCGCTAGGCAAACGGACTCTCGCCCGCCTCCGTCAATTCCTTCCGGAAACCGCCAGCCTGCATAATCCTGTTGACCTTATCGCTGAAGCCCAGGCTAAGCAGTATGAGGCCGCCCTCCGGGCAGTGCTAAAGGACCAGGGCATCGACTCCGCCATTGTCATACTTACCTCGACCGCCTTCACGGAAGTGGACAAGATCTCAGCGGCCGTCGCCAAGGTGGCACGCGAAAACAATAAGCCGGTGTTTTGCTGCCTTCTCGGTGGCTGCGACGTTACCAAGAGAAAAGAGATCCTGGAGGCCAGCGGCGTCCCCAACTTCCGATTTCCGGAATCGGCGGCTCGGGTCGTTTCTGAAATGGCCCGGTTCACCGATTGGCTCAACCGGCCTCAAACCCGAATCAAAAAATATCGCGTTGACAAGAGCAAAGTCGGAAAGGTTTTCGCAAGAGTCCGGGCACACGGCCGGCTATTTCTTCTGGAATCCGAAGCCTATGAAGTCCTCAGAGCGTATCGCTTCCCTGTGGTTCGCTCCCGCCTGGCCCGCTCCAAGGAGGAAGCAAAGGCCGCCGCCCGACGGATCGGGTTTCCGGTTGTCTTGAAAATTGCCTCGCCGGATATCATTCATAAGGTGGACTACGGGGGCGTCCGGCTGGACCTCAAGACCGAGGACGAGGTCGAGAGCGCTTATCGGGAGATTCTAGATAACATCCGCCGGCGCCAGCCCGAAGCCCGCATCTCCGGACTGATGGTTGAAGAAATGGCCCGACCAGGGAAAGAGGTCATCCTGGGCATGAACCGCGACGCCCAGTTCGGCCCCATCCTGATGTTCGGGCTGGGCGGGATCTATGTCGAAGCCCTTGAGGACGTCTCTTTCCGGCTGGCGCCGATCCGTGAGTATTCGGCCCTGGCCATGATCAAAAAAACGAAGGCCCACAAAATCCTGGACGGGTTCCGCGGCGGCCCCGTCTATGATATTCAGGCGATTGCGGAATGCCTGCTTCGGCTGTCTCAATTGGTTGTCGATTTTGAGGAAATCAGAGAACTGGACATAAACCCCCTCCTGGTTTACGAGAAAGGGCAGGGCTGCCGGATCGTCGACGCCCGGATTATCCTGGACGGCATCCCGACCTGAGAGGCATCTCAATTTTCGGGATGAACTCATCTTATCCTGTTAACACCCGTATCCATTCTGGCCATCACGGGGGAATCAGATGAGTGTCTCCGCAGCCGGTCGGTGAGCGGTCCCAACAGGATTGTGCTATAATATGGTGTTTCATGGCGATATTCCAAAAAAAGAAAAGAGAGAGAGCCTGTGCAATCGGCTTGGACGGAGTCCCCTATTCGCTCATCGTTGAGTTGACGGAACGGGGCGTCATGCCGGCGATGGCGGCCCTTCTTAAGGCAGGCCACCTTCATAGGATGAAGGCGAGCCTTCCCGAGATCTCGGCCGTGTCTTGGACGGACTTTATGACTGGAACCGATTCCGGCACGCACGGGATTTTCGGGTTTACCGATTTCAAGCCGAATTCATACACGCTGCGCTTCCCGAACTTTGCGGACGTTAAGAGCGAGACTCTCTGGGACGTGCTGGGAAAAGCCGGGAAGAAATCGATCATCCTCAACCAGCCTTCCACCTACCCGGCCAGGCCTCTCAAAGGGACCATGGTGGCGGGTTTTGTCGCCCTCGACCTGGCCAAAGCGGTCTATCCACCCACCCAAGTGGCCGCCCTCGAACGGATCGGCTACCGCGTCGATATCGATACGATGAAGTCGCGGCAAGATCATGCTTTCTTCTGGTCCGATCTAAAGAAAACCACAGACGGCCTGGAACGCGCTCTCGACCATTTCTGGGCGGATGACTGGGAATATTTTGAGTTCGTTGTCACGGGCACGGACCGGCTCCACCATTTTCTCTGGAATGCCTACCCAGACGAGCGTCATGACTCCCACGACCGCTTTCTTAACTACTATCGCCGGGTCGACGGGATTATTGGCCGGATCGTCTCCTCCTTTGAGCGTCTGACCGGGGGTCATGACGGCCTTTTTCTTCTCTCCGACCACGGCTTTTGCCAGATTGACCAGGAAGTTTATCTTAATGCTTGGCTTCAGCGAGAAGGCTATCTGCGATTCTCCAAAGAATCCCCGCAGGGACTTGAAGACATTGCTCCGGGAAGTCGGGCTTTCGCTCTCGACCCGAACCGGATCTACCTCAACCGCAAGGGACGCTTCCCTTCAGGAACGGTGGAAGAGGCCGAAGGGCCCGCCCTGAAAAAGGAAATTGCCCAGAAATTGAGCTCCCTCGAGTTCAAAGGACGGAGGGTGGTCCGCCAGGTGTTTCATGCCGAATCCGTTTATTCCGGTCCATATTTGAGCTCGGGCCCTGATCTCATTGTGCTCGCGGAGCCGGGTTTCGACCTCAAGGGGTCAGTGAAGAAGAGCGAGGTTTTTGGTCGAACTGACCTCGAGGGCATGCACACCTGGGACGATGCCTTTTTCTGGTCCGAAAAAAAGCGGGCTGACGACTTGAAGATCAGTCAGGTTTCCAGCATCATATTGAGCCATTTTCCATGAAAAGACCATATGCTCAAGCGCTGAGAATTCTTTTGCTCCTGGGATTTGTCTTTTGCTCCTTCCTTCCCCTCAGGGCGTATATCGGCCCGGGGGCCGGGTTTGCCTTCCTGTCCTCGTTTCTCGTCCTTTTTCTCACGTTTTTCCTGGCCGTCTTCTCTTTCCTTTCCTGGCCTTTTCGCCTGCTTATCAGGATGATCAAGGGAAGGAAGGCTCTTAAGGGAGCGCTCGTCGATAGGGTCGTCATTATTGGCCTTGACGGCCTTGAGCCCACTCTGGCCGAAAAATTCATGGCCGAGGGGAAGCTCCCCCATCTCTCGCGGCTCAAGACGGATGGGACCTATGCCCGTCTCGAGACGACGACTCCAGCCATCTCGCCCGTCGCCTGGTCGTCTTTCATGACCGGCTCTGAGCCGTCCAAGCACAACATCTTCGATTTTCTCAGCCGCGATCCCAAGACATACCTGCCCTCGCTTTCGTCGGCCTATATCGGACGCCCGAAGAGAACCCTTTCCCTGGGAAAATATGCCATACCGCTTTCCAAGCCGGAAATCCGGGGGATGAGAAAAAGCGTGCCCTTCTGGAAAACACTGGGGGAATCCGGAATTTTCAGCACCGTCTTGAGAGTGCCCATCACCTTTCCTCCGGAGAAGTTCTCCGGACATCTTCTCTCCGGGATGTGTGCGCCCGACCTCAAAGGGAGCCAGGGAACTTTCGCTTTCTACACGACGGACGAGTCCAAGCACAAGAAGCGAGAGGGCGGCGTCGTCATTCCCGTTGAGGTCAAGGACGGATGCGTCAGGACATACATTTCCGGACCTGAAAACTCGCTCCTCAAGAAGACCGGGGAAATCCGGTTGCCTCTGGAGATCGCCATCAACGGTCAAAAACGCCAAGTCCGGATCAAACTCTCCGGGCAGGATTTCAAGCTCAGCGTGGGTGAATTTTCGCCCTGGATCAAAATTGCCTTCAAGCCCGGCCTGGGGATGAAGGTTAAAGCGATTGCCCGGTTTCTCGTTTCCCAGGTGGAGCCCCATTTCGAGATGTACATGACGCCACTCAACATCGATCCCGAAAAACCGGCGCTTCCGATCTCTCATCCCTTTATTTATTCCGTTTATTTGAGCAAGCTCCTGGGAAGCTTCATCACCCTGGGCGAAGCCAACGACACCTGGGCCCTGAATGAGGGAGCCTTGAAAGAGTCGGCGTTCCTCGAGCTCACATATTCCAATCACCGAGAGTGGGAAGCGATGTTCTTCAACGCGCTGTCCAAGACAAAAAAAGGGGCGGTGGTTTGCGTCTTCGAGACAACCGACAGCATCCAGCATATGTTCTGGAGATACCTGGACAAAGCCCATCCGGCCCTCCGGTCCAGCTCGCCGGAAATGAGCCCTCAGGTCATCGAAGACCTTTATGTCAGGATGGACGACTTCGTCGGCCGCGTTCAGGCCAAACTCGACCGGCGGACGGCCCTGATTGTCATGTCCGACCACGGTTTCAAGTCCTTCCGCCGCGGAGTCAACCTGAACTCCTGGCTCTTTCAGAATGGTTATCTCCACCTCAAGGATGGCAAAAAAACGAGCGGCGAATGGTTCCGGGATGTCGATTGGAGCAAGACTCAGGCCTATGCCTTAGGGCTTGGAGGGCTGTATATCAATCAAAAAGGCCGCGAAGCCCAGGGAATTGTCGCCGCCGGAGAAGAGACCAGAAAACTCAAGGAAGAACTCCGACGGAAGCTCAGCGGACTCAAGGATGAGGCCGCCGGAGAAACCGCCATCACCGAAGTCTATGACAGTGAAAAAGTGTATTCTGGCCCCTACATTGGAAACGCGCCCGACCTCATCATCGGATACAACCAGGGCTTCAGGGCTTCTTGGGATTCCGTCACCGGCAAGGTCGATTCGACTGTCTTCGAGGATAATACCAAGGCCTGGAGCGGGGATCATTGTATTGACCCCCGACATGTCCCGGGCGTCTTTTTCTTCAACCGCAAAATTGAGGTCAAGTCCCCTTCAATCATGGACGTCGCACCAACCGTGTTGACCCTTTTCGGGGTTCCTGTCCCGGCCTATATGGACGGCCGGCCACTCCTCAGCTCCGGGCAGGCCAAAGACTCAAGGGACCAAAAAAAAGGAGAGAAAAAATGAGTGCCATGAACAGGCGTGAGTTTTTGAAGCAAGGCTTGGCCGCCGCATCGCTCTTGGCGGCAGGGAGCGGCTGGCCCTCTCTTATCCGGGGGACGGGCCGCCGAGAGACCAAGAACAAGGTGCTTGTTCTCGGCTTCGACGGCCTGGACCCGAGGCTTCTCAGCGGATGGATAAAAGAAGGGAAATTGCCAGCTTTCGCACGGCTCATTGCGGAAGGCGATTTTCGCAGACTGCGGACGAGCATCCCCCCGCAGAGCCCCGTGGCCTGGTCGAACTTCAACACAGGCACCGACCCGGGTGGGCACGGCATATTCGATTTCATGCATCGCGACCCCCAAACTTATATCCCCATTTTTTCGGCAACACTCTCGACCGAGGCCAAAAAATCTCTTAAGGTCGGAAACCTTGTCCTCCCGATCAGCGGCGGCGAGGTGAGAAACCTGCAGCAGGGCCGGACATTCTGGCAGGTTCTTGAAGAACACGATATCCCGGCCACAATCTTTAAAATCCCTTCGAACTACCCGCCCGTGCCGACGAAACAGCGGACGCTTTCCGGGATGGGAACGCCTGACCTTAAGGGAAGCTACGGGATTTCTTTCTTCTACACGACCGACCCCAAGATGCCCAAAGGAGAGCTCTCCGGGGGGAGGGTCTATGAAGTTTTTGTCATCGGGAACCGGATCGAAGCCCGGCTTCCCGGGCCCACGAACACCTTCAAAAAGGATCGGCCTGAAGCCTTCATCGATTTCCAGGTCTTCATCGATCCCACAAACCCGGTGGCCAAGGTCGTACTCCCCGACCAGGAGTTTATCCTTAAAGAAAGGGAATGGAGCGGCTGGAAGCGGGTCCGCTTTAGCCTCATCCCGACCCAGAGCGTAAGCGGCATCTGCATGTTCTACCTCCGTGAGGTCCGACCCCATTTCAAGCTCTATGTGAGTCCCGTCCATATTGACCCTGCCGACCCGGCTCTTCCCATCTCTACGCCGGAAAGCTATGCCCGGGAGCTGGAGAAGGTTTTCGGCTCGTATTTCACCAAGGGCCTTCCGGCGGACACATCGGGTCTTGACAACGATTTTCTTGACGAGGGTGAATTTTTGGAACTCGATGACATGATCCTCAGGGAAAGTGAGCGGATGTTTGATTTCGAGTTCAACCGCTTCGATTCCGGCTTGCTCTTTTATTACGTTTCGAGCACGGACCAGCGCCAGCACATGTTCTGGAGGTTGCTTGATGAAAAGCACCCCGGCTATGACCCGGTGCTGGCC